>OLHG01001376.1_pt1 | contig 15052 bp, 13 predicted proteins | sample 1605971 | NCBI WGS metagenome assembly OLHG01 (sample SAMN03283289) | human gut metagenome | biome: human-associated habitat; material: feces | host: Homo sapiens | place: Peru | collected 2012 | reverse complement strand
ATCTTTCACATCAAACAGATATGTGCCGTTTGTCGAATTTAGATCAACCACTGTATAGGATTGGTCTTCGTTATGAATAATTTTGAGATGCATTCTACTTATGTAGGGCTGAGTCCAAATCATATCACATTGCGTATCTTTTCCGATAAGTATCTCTTTTTTATCGAAACCCAACACTTGCCCTGTGGAACACATTAATATATTGATCTCAGGCTTCGATTCCACTAAAGACTCTTGTAAAAAAATCGTACCATCAAATCCAAACTGTTCCTCAATGTTTTGATATGTTGCGTTTGATTGTATGGGGTGATCGTGGGAAACAAAATTATTGTTTCTTTGTTCACGTGCCCTATCGTATTTAACAAGTTTCTTTGCTCTCTTTTTAAGAAAACTTTTATCTTTAATTGATATCGACTCGGAAGTGATATCTTTCATTACTTCAGTAAAGGTGTGGTATTGAGGTGTACCGTTTTCTTTTGTGCATTTTTGGATTATAAGGTTGACCTTTAACAAAAAGTTCTTTGAAAATCTATTGCTATCAATTATGCGAATAGGCAAAATCGGCTCTTCTCCCGTGCACAATTGTGCCAAGAGAATTGCTATTTCATGCAATTCTTTATCGAAATAATATTGTCTTGTTTCTTCTTGAAATTTTACATATCCATAATATGGATGATAATTTCTTGTTATTTTTAATTCCGCATCGTCCGTAACTATCATACTACCACGTGCAAAATCTCTAAACGCCAGATTCATTTTATACATCAAAGCAATCCCATCGACTACATTAAGTAACCATGAAAGTATGTCCTTTTCACTTAAATGCATTGAAGACAAATAATCATCCAAAAACCGTGCTCCCGTGTATTCTTGATAGATTAATACCTGATTTCCTTTAATTTTATAATCTACTATTTTAGGAAAAAGGGTGTGTTTTATCTTGCTTGCCAAGAGTAAGCGCGAGTCAATTTCTGAAATTTCATCATTTGGAAGAATATCCTCAAATAGAACGCACCGATAATTCAATCGATTATGTTTTGCTACATAGATCTTTGTTCCTTGCCTATCGGAAAGTAATTCTTCTACATTAAACAATGGATGCTCATAAGTACTTTTTTCGTATGTCGCAAGTTTAACTGTATTTGAAAACACTTCAGGAGGTAATGCTTTAATAAGTTTTTGTTGATACATTCCTTCCGTTCCAACCATTTGAATCCTGCCTATCATCATTTCTATATCTAACGGCAGAACAAACTGTTTGATCAACAAGGTGTGTATCGGAATTCTGTGGTTCATAGCAAAATTCAATTCATTTTTAACATATTCAGAAGTTGCAGAATTGGGAGATAATAACAGCAGACATGCCGTAGCACCTTTGAGATGCTTAGCTATAACCATATTCCAATCATCGCCAGAATGCAAACCATTATCATACCAATAACGCACATTATGTTCTTTCAATATATTTTTTACTGTAATCATTGTTTGGTGTTCTTTATGAGAGTAACTGATAAACAAATATGGTTCATTACCTTCATATACATCATGGGGTGGCTCGTAATTTATGCTCAACATAATCTCTCCTAGTTCCAATAAAAACATTTAAACATAGTGCTATTCAACCCGTACATACCCATTTTATCTCTTGGGTCGTCAACACTCTTTTTGTAATGGCTCTGCTATATTTTACGGTATTCAAGTAATAAATCTTACATATCATTTTCGCACAAACAGTTATTTTTAAATTTCCTTGATAAAAAGAGCCATTCGTACCGATTTTTCTTCCATGACAAAGGTTTTCTAGTTTATATCTATATAATCTCACAAATATCACCAATATCGCATTTTAAGTATTCGCAAATGCGCATCAGGATAGACATAGAGACTTCTTCATTCTGGTTTAGTTTTGTCATTGTGCCGGGAGCAATGCCTAATGCCTTGCGAAGTTCTACCTTGCTGATTTCTTTTTGGGCCAACATAACCCAAAGTTTTTTATAACTAATCTTCATAATGGACTCCTCTTTAAGGCTGATTATAGATTAACTCTTATATAATACACCCAAATTTCGATAATTACAATGGACTTTTGACAAAAACAAAGCAGAAAATACTAAGAATGTGCGATTTCCTTCTATTAAGGTGCATGTTGAAATGAGTGAAATGAGTTTTGAGTTTTGGAGAAAACTATGTTATTTGCATTGGTTGTTATACTACAATATAGAGGAATGATTATATGAAAGTCATTATCTGAGTCGATTATAAAACGGAAAGATGTTCAATAATCAGTACCAAAACTGCGCTCTGTATTCTTATCAAAAATATTATTAAAAAAATTGGTTGTGACATTTATTTTAGAAAGTCGCCCATTTTATGCAAACTAAATTTCTGATTTATATAAATCGGTGCTTATATCCCGTTACTAAAAATTTAGGATAGGCTCATTTATACAACAAAAATAATTTATTTGGTTCAAATCGATATTACAAAAAATGGACAGGTAGACACAAAGATCGGGGAATCCATTCTGTTTGATATGCCACGATTTTTCCACCAATATGCAATTAGGACGCGCAAGCCTCCCCCAGCTTACACGCCCTAATACTAATTAAATTTTATGCCATTCAAGGGTATTCACAGAAAATTTGAAAAATAACTACGTCAAATAGATTTTATGACTTGAATATAATTTATAATTATGTTTAATTAACTCAGATTATCCTTTTGGTTTTTTATCTATACTCATTTGCTTTGTAATATCATTTTTATATCTTCTATATCTAGGGATTCAATACTATAATCGCAACTCATCCACATCCACAGTCTTCTATGATTTCAGCAATTTTGCTTGCACAGAACTCAACATCATCATTTACGATAACATAGTCATACGCAAATGCTAACTCGAGTTCGCCTTTTGATGTTTTTAAACGATGCTCAAGCTCATTCGCAGTATTTTCATTGCGTGCCATAAGTCGATCTTTCAGTGTTTCGAAAGAAGGAGGACTGATAAAAATCGATTTTGCCATAGGGTATCTCTTCAGCACACTTCGTAGTCCCTGAACATCAATCATGAGAATCAATGGTGCATCTTCCAGATGTCTTTTCACTTCAGAACAAAGAGTGCCATAGTATGCTCCATCATACAAATCATACTCAACCAATTCCTCGTTAAGAATAAAATTGTAAAATTCATTTTTCGAAAGGTAATAATAATTAACACCTTCGATTTCATTGATTCTTTTAGCGCGTGTTGTGACAGACACCGTTTTATTGATTTCGGGATGATTTTTCAGGAGAGTTCTAACAACAACTTCTTTTCCAGCACTGGATGGGCCTGATATCACAAAAAGATTTTTTCTCATATCAACTTTCTCGGATTCAAGATTTCGGTAATTACAGCAACGTTTATAAAGTTCTTCTTCCGTCAACTGAGTTTCAGGCTTTCCAAGATTGCATCCTGCCGGTTTTACCGTAATTATAGTTTCTTCGGTGCAATTTCTTGTAATCGCAGTTACATTGTAACTTGCAAAAGCGCTTTCTCTTAGCTTTTGTCCAATATAAAAGAAGCAACCATTCACTGTATCATCATAAAGTTTTCGTCTAACATCACGAAGATTATTTTCTATTACATCATTGCCGATAAACGGAATACCAAATATATCACAAATGCCCTTAGTCATGAATCCAGGATCAATGTCAATAATCCCATCTCTATCCTTATCAAGATATGTGCAACTATATAGTTCTGCCATCATAACTACTCTAACATTATCCATCAAGTCAGGATGATTAAAAAATTCTGGAACAACTACCAGTTTGCTCTCCTCTCTATAAATGGGAAATCTCCCTTTATCTTTAATTTGGTAATCAAACGCTACTAAAAGCCCTAACGCCTTGTTGATTTTATCAAAAAAATTTGCAATATATTCAACTATAGACTCCATAATTATGCAACCTCCTAATTATAATTTGACAAGTATTTTTTGATATCATCAATTGTTATCTCTGTTCCGTTGAGTTTTTGTATTAATTGTAGTTTCAATAAGCATCCCTGTAATGAAGCAAAAGAAATTGAATTTGAGCTAATAATATAATCTTTTACATTTTGCGGTAGTTCAATACAATGCTTTTCTATCATCTGATTTAGATATTTGACTCTTAAACTGATATCCGGATATCCAAGTTTTATTACTGAGCATTTTTCTGGAAAATCATTTCTACCATTTGATATAAACTTTTTAAAATATTGTATAGGTCTATCAAATGCTATGATTATGCTTTTTCCTGCAGTAAGCATTTTTGAGAACAAGTCAGAAAATTCTTTCTGAATTTCAGTTTTACCGACAATAAACTGCATATTATCTATAATTATAAGATCAAATCCATATATTGCCCTTCGGAACTCATCGCGTTTATCTTCTAAAAGTGCAGTTGTATATTCCAAAATTATATCATTATATGAGGTCATCAGCAACTTGCTTTCCGGATACTTTTTCAAATATTCGTTCCGAACCGCAAACAACAAGTGAGTTTTTCCACATGATGTTGGCCCATATAAAACGATATAATGTGAACCAAGATCTTCAACAAGTTTACGACAAACATCATAAGCTTTCTTATTTGAAGAACTTACTATAAAGTTTTCAAATGTTTTATTATATAAAATACCGTCATTAGACATGGACACACACCTTCTCATAACCATTCGTCCTTTGTTGTGCTTCTAATATTTGATAAGTTTGCACGAAATATTATAGAAAGAAACGACACAAAATATTTCATATTTTAGGTTCACGAGTTACAACATTAACATATTATTCTATTAGATTTTGTTTAATTTATTTCTTTTCAATTCTCTACGCAATTCGTATAAAACTCCAACAAATTCCCACCAAGTCAGAACGGTGTTCTTCCGAAAGGTTTTCCCAATCGTATGTAAAAGGATTCTGTTTTTCGTCTCCAAAAGGGCTATTCTAAAAGCTGAGTTCAGCAATAAGCTTCTATATGCGGTTTTTATTAGAAGTCTGTATTCTTTTGAAAATCGATCTATTTTTTGACCGTTCCAAAATAAGTATTTAGACCAACTTTTATTATTGCCTGTTTTTTTAGCCTCTTTTGCGGTCATGTATAGTACTTTTCGTTGCTCGGTTAAATCTTCAAACTTTAATGATTGTAAAAATGATTCCATACATGGGATTTGTGTAAACCCATCAAAATCAAAACAGTTTGGGGCAAAATTTGAAAGTATGTTTGCTGGATATTTTCCCTTTGAATAAATATTGATAACCAAAATTCCAACTCCTCTATATTTCGAATTTTTCATTTTTTCAAGCAAAACCTTATAATTATCCATCCTCGTGAAGCGGGATGAAAATCAAGGAATTGCCTTGTCTTTTCAAACTTATTATTTCTTATTTACATTTTATAGTTATGCTATCTTCACCATTTTACAAAAACCATCTATAATAATTACCGAAGCTTCTCGACTATGGAAATTGCAGTACATTTAGATAATTATTCGTGAAAGCAACAATAATTTTCCCGCAATCTAGTAGCAATTCTTTTTTCAATACTGTAAATTTAATTTTTCAGTATCTTCAATTGACAATAAATAATCGTTACTAATACTATTTATTTTATCTATATCGCCTATTAGGCTCAAGAAAGATATACATGTTTTGTCCTTATGCTTTTAGCTTAATTGGAAAATCTGGAACTAATATAAAAAGCGAAGTAATCCAGAAATTCTAAAAGTATCGAATACTAAAAAATCAAAAAATGTATTCGTTTAAAAATAATAAGTAATTGCTTTTTTCGAGCCATCCATCTTTTACACCTAAAAAGGTTAAATCATAGTCCTTAAGCATTTTACCGTGTAATTCTCCCATTTCACTTTTCTTAAGTTTCAGCATAATATCGTTTATACCTTCTTTCATATACTTGGCGGCATCCGTTCTTTCAGGCCAATTACCATAAAGAAAACAAGCGATACATCTTACAAAAATTGTCATAGTAAGAAAGTCATTAATCAAACATTCGTTGTTGTCAAACTTAGCGTGAAACGAAATCACATCATTATACAGTCTAAAGGCTTCTTGATATTTCTCTTGACTAAACAATAAATCACCAGCCATCTTCTTCTCAATAAAGTTTTTAAAAAAATCATTATTTGCCCAAAACACACCTGTTCGAATAGCTTCACACTGATTTCGCAAATACAATTCCTCAGTTCTAAGAGAAGACGCTTTGATTTTCATGGTACGTCCGTTTAAAGAAGGAACATAAATCATTGCAATATCATATCCATAAACAAGCGAAAATTCTCCTGCTTTTTCAGAAACAACAATAACGGGGATTTTCTCTCCGATTTCCCTTATGATATTGCAAAGGTCATCAAGTAATAGAAAGCTTTGAGGCAGATCGGCCTTGTCTTCAATAATTAGATACTCCGTTTTCTGACCTTTATTGATATGCTGAAGAATCTTGTTTTTGGCGCCAAAAGGTATATTAACGCCATCTGGAGACATCATTTTTGCCATCTCCGATAAACTAATCCTATAGGTTGAAGAACCAGAGTGTGCTTCGAAGAAATCAACCAATTGTTTTACACGCTCAAAGTGTGAGGAAAACAAAATTCCGACTTTACTTCCATCCTTATTTTTAAGCTTAATTATCGTTTCATAGGCATACCTAAAAGAAACATTCATGTAATACTAACCCTCCAGGAGCATTTGCGTGTTCGCATATAATGAACTACAAACGCCCCACACCGACATTATGTTATTTATTCGTAACTCTCTGTATTTTGAATGATAGTTATTGCCTCCATAAATCTAAGCATGTAATTTCTTACATCATCAAATCCATCAGAAGTAGCGAACGCTTTTCTCTCAAGCTTAATAGTGAAAGTTCCTTCTTCGATAGACTCTACTCCAATATCTGTATCGGATTGAGCACTTAAAGAAACATCTTCAAAAATCTTATTCAACACGCTCTTTTTCTTAAGAACTCTTGTTGCTTGTTCCTCTGTAAACGTATATGTAAAATTACCACTTACGGTTGCGCTTTCTTCCTGCCTTTTAATCTCATAATGCAACACAGCGTTTTCCGGCGGATCCAAAAGAAAATTTTCTGCACCGATATCAAATGTGCTAATATGCTTCAACGCATCATCACTGAAAAATTCATACAGTTTACTCATTCTAATATCATCCTTTAATTGATTGGTTTTTACTTTGGTAAAATCGACCGATTCTATAATCTCGTCATCTTCGTCTTCGTCATCAAGCATATTCCCAAAAATGGGGTACATAAGAGTACCGAGAAAACAAAACCATGCGTCAGATTCGCTCCCTTTGTTCAGCAGATCGCTAAAAAAGAAAAGCGCAATATGGAAAAGCATATCAATAATCACTGCGACTACGACTTCTGTTGTCGAGAGACCCATATAACGAAAATAAAAGTCCTCTGTTGCCAAAAATTCAATTAACATCAGTCCCAGAAATGAAATCATTCCTATGGAATAAATCTTCAGCATGATTTTATGTGCGATAGGAATCAAGAAAAGCATAACCATTCGCACTATCAAAACTATCGTTGCAATCTCAGATACTTCTCCAAGAAAAGAACAAGTGAAAATTGAAAATTCTGATGTCGAATTACCAAAGAAAATGAAAAGAGCTTGTACGGTGTAGAGTGCAAACAGCCCAAACGCATATGCTCTACCGTTTACATATTCTAGCTTGCGCTCTAAAACAGCAAACATAAATAGTGCAATAAACGGAATTAACAAAAACAAGTCATTCATTAATCCCAAGCGCCACCCATATGTATAATATGATGTGTACTCGGTCACGATCAGATTTCTGCAAAGAGAAAACAGTACAAACGCAGCAAGGGATATCGACGAAAGAAACAATCTCAAGTTGCTTTTTGTCTTATTCTTCATCATCATACGTTTCCTCCGTTTCTGTTTCCTGTTCATTACGCTTTTTAAGACGATTGAATATGACTATACCTGATACAAAAAGAACAAGCACACTGCCTAGTGTAACTACCGACCAAATTGTTGTTTTAAAATCGGTCGTATGAAGGTTGATGCAATCCCAATCGAATTCTGTTATAGAAACGAAGTCATGCCAACTGCCCGAATAATAAACCGGGGTTTTTTCAGGAATATCTAAAAATGCGCCCCAGTTGAACTTGTTTATAGTAGACGGCACATGAATCTCTTCTATACAACCGTCTTCAGATAAATCTTCAAAAGCTCCGTCAGCGATTACAGTTACACCATAGGGAATAGTACAATCCGTAACATCTTGTGCTACTTTGATTAAGTATTTGTCAGACGCAATAAGTAACCCATTTCTATATTTTGAAACATTAGATATATATTTCGTGGAACGGAATGCAGAGTTACTGATTTCCTCAATATTACTGCCTAAATTCACACTATTTAGTTTTTCTGCCGATTCAAAAAGACCTTCCTTGAGAATGGTGATTCCGTTGCCAAGTTCAACCTCTTTCAAACCCATGCAGCAGGTGAAGGCATATTTCCCCAAGTAATACACATTGTCAGGAACTGCAATTGTTTCAATAGAATTACAGTATGAGAATGCATAATGATCGATATACTCCATACTTTCAGGCAATATTACATCCGAAAGATTTTCGCAAACAGAAAATGCGGAATTCCCTATAAAGACACATCCCTCCGGAATATCAATACTTTCTAGTTCAGTACACCATTCAAAACTATACGCATTTATCTTTGTTACCGAATGAGGAATCATGACATTGCCAGAAAGCTTTTGCGGGCATCTGATAACAGCAGAAAGTTGCTTGTTATATAACACCCCATCAACTACTGAAAAATTCTCATTTTCATCATGAACGGAAATTTCGGAAAGTTCATCGCACATTCTAAAGGGACCACGCCCAATCGTTATTACGGATTTTACTATATATACCGACGCAAGTTTTTGGCAGTCCCAAAATGCGTTATACCCAATATACTTCAAGGAATCCGGCGTTATCAGTTCTGTTATTTTAGAGTGTTCAAACGCACTATCAGCAATGGTTTTTATTCCATAGGGAACAGTAAAAGGGCCATCGTACTCCTTGTCAACAGAAAGGAGTAAATAATCAAGAATAAGCATATTGTTTGACCAGTTTTCTTGATTTTCGAAGAAGGCCGTGCCTGCAAACACATCTGTTCCCACATATTCTATGGTATCCGGAATAGTTACGGAACTAAGTCTTTTGCAGTTTCTAAAAGCGCCATCTGCGATTATCCTTGTTCCTTTTCGAATGTTATAAGTCTCTGCGATTTTCTCAGGATCAGCTTTAATTAAAGCATCACCAATATAAAGCACGCCATCCTCCCAGTTGTCTTTGTCATTATAATAGGCTGTTTGATTAAAGGCTCTTTCGCCAATAACTTCAATTTTATCGTGCAACTTAATCTGTTCAAGATTGGTGCACCCTATAAAGGCTTCTTCGCCGAGTCTTGTGATATTATCCGGCACAATAAGTTTTGTAACATCATCGTTGTACTTGTAACTATCTCCAGTAATGCCAGTTACAGGATAACCCGAGCCATCATCCTCGGGGAGTTTAAGAACACCACTATCTTCATTGGTTGCAAAAGCCGTAATGGTTGATATAGTCAATACCATTGCCACGCATAATATGGCCGCAAAAATTCGTTTCATTTTGTTTTACCTCTCAAATTTAATTGTCATCTATCGGACCAAACAACTCATCAAACTTAGCTTCAAGCATTTTCTTTACATCGTCATCGCAAACACAGTCATCTTCATCGTCAAAAGGTTTATCAAGTGATGAAATACCTTGTTCCCTTGATTCAGAATTTTTTTGCAACAACGACTTAAGTCCATTGACAAACTCAGTATGCTTTGTTCTGTTCATTACTCACCTCGTTCAGCGAGAATTTGCATTCGATTTTTCTCGCTCTTTTTTCTTCTTTGCTCCGCTGGAAATAAATTTTTGATAAAGAGGGTCAGCAGGGGTATCGTATCGCGGAGCAATAACGGGTTGCTTTCCAGACTGGAATACAACAACATTTCCCATCTCCATAAACATGATTTCATCCAAAGGCAAGTTGATCATTTCGCTGACATACGAGCAAGTTTTCTTATTCATGCCCCCGGGAAGATAAACCAGCGTGCTACAGTTGTCAAGAATAACCGTACTGTTATCAGTGCCATATGTTGCATCCAACTGCGACAGAGATTGACAAAGCATCATGCTGGAAATGCCTGCAGCCCTAAATGTGGCAATGGTTTTCTCGTAGTTCAAAATAGGAAATCCACAGGAGAAATCATCGAACAGTAATTTTACAGGGCGAGGGAGTCGGTTGTCTTCTCGTCTCTCAGCAAACTCCATCAACTGACGAATAGCAATCGAAAATAAAAGATTGGCAAATCCATATTGGGAAGTTCGAACCGGACTTGTAATGATAAACAATGCAGTTTTTTCTGTTGCAAATTTCTCAAAGTCAATATATGCATCCTCTGACATAGCCTCCTGAATAGATGCAGGGAACATATTTTGAATAGCCTTTTCAAGATCGTCCCTTACACAAGACGCTGTGGCATAAGGAAGCTGACGGAAAGAACCCAATTTTTTCGCTGCGATTGAATCAGAAGCTTTAGACTCAAGATATTCTATTTGACCATCTAATGTTGTAGTTATTGCTTTGCCATCTTCCTTGATTTTTAACGAATAAAAGAGCTCAATTACTTTCTTCATGCAGGGACGATCTTCCGTCATAAGAACATAGTAAATTAATCCAATCAATAGTCCCTCAGATGCTTCGCGCCAATAGGGATCAAACTTAACAGCACGGGTGTATTCTGGGTTGCCATTGGCAATTTGTCGTGCAAGTTCTTGTACGTCATCGTCCGAGGTAATATAATCTAATGGATCAGGCAGCAAATCGCCCTTTTCGGGATTGGCCAAATTACAAACATGACATTTATAATCTTGTTCTTCAAAGTAGGCCACACCATGAGATACCACACCTCTTTTAGCAAAAGTGCCAATAAAACTACTGTTCCTTATATTGTATAAAGTGGGAAGGAAGATCGACATTGATTTACCAGAACCTGAACCACCAACTATCATTTGATTATCGTTCGGGCGACTTGAACCCAAGCCCCCATCCAAAACTACATCTTTTGCGAGAATCACTTTATCCAAACGCATTCCTCCTTACACAAGTTCATATTCAATACTATCGCAAATGCCAAATGCAATAGTTTCTTTTGCATTCATATAATTATCAAACGCGACGGCAGCTTCAATATCTTTTTCTTTTTTACCCGTGTCTTTGGCTAATAATTCCACAGTAAGCCGCTTGGTTTCCATGATAGATTCTGCTGTGCGCTGAATCGAGGTTGCACTGCCGCCAACACCACCTGAAATCAACGGCTCATGTATCATAGTTTTGCTATGTGGCAGAATAAATCGGTGTCCCTTCTGCCCACCAGCGAGAATAATAGCTGCCATAGAAGCTGCCATTCCAATGCAGTGTATATTGATTTCTGTTTTAATTCCTTTAAGAGTATCGTAGATCATTAAACCTGCATTAACTTCTCCACCAGGAGAATTAATGTAAATGTCAATGGGTTTATTGGAATCCTCTTTTACAAGAAGCATAATTGACCTTACTACTTCGCAAGCGGATTCTGATGTAATCTCTCCTTCAATAAAAATTTTTCGCTCCGCAAGCAATTTACTTGATACCGGAACCAGTGTAATACCATGACTGCTCTTAACAATTGTGTTCATATAATGAAGTTCCTCCGTTTATTGTGTATTCCTATAATTACTATCGTGTTATATGATTTGCGCAAGAAAAACTGAATTCGCTTTTGCATCATACAAAAGTGCTGTACCATCGTCAAAAATCTTTTTTAACTCATCCATCTCAAATAAGCTTTTCTTATATTCCATAGTTCTTGTTTGTCCCCACGACATACCGTTTCCGGCATGTGAACGAAACGGATGGAATATTGACCGACTTTTGAAATGGTTGAAATTCATTGAGTTTGATACTCTTTCATACTGGTATGTAGGGAGTATGTCAATTAAATCTCTTGTTTCAATCCCAGTAGAAAATACGAAGAGATGGCTCATTTGGGTAAAAAATTCTTTCGGAGTAAGTGTACGAGTTTCGTTACTACGAAGACTTAACGGCACGGAATCAGTGAATATCAAGCATTGCTCTGAACCACTTAGCAAATTGAGTAACTCAGGCCCAATTTGAAATCCACCGCTTAAATGTAGAATCACAAAATATTCCTGGCACCATTCTTCAAAAAACTCACAGAGTTCCAAGTAAGCAGCTGCCGGTCTCGAAAGATAGACCGCACCATTACCTGCAGGAAAAGTCGGGAGAACTGAACTCATTGTCCAATCAGGTTGCAGAGCAACGAACTGTGAGTTCTCATCTTTCTTTGGACCGATGAATAAAAAAGGGTTCCCGGATTGACGAATTAGCGCCTTTGCTATCCCAATACCTCGTGCCGGATTACCAACTACACAGGCTGTATAATTGCCGCCAATATGAATGTGGCTAAAAATCTGAGAGGGAGTACAGGCACCCAAGTGGATTGCCGGATGAGCATTCGCGTTTCTTGAATTTCTGGCGGTAATCGGAACGCTTATTGCGTTAATGTCTGTCGGCCTATATCGGTTGTTCATTATACATCCAACTCCTTTCTATATCCTCTGTAAAAGAACGGTGACGAACTTAGGTTGGGAATACTGCAGATTGCATCTCCTTTCCTCTGAAGTTGAGAAAAATCAAAATCTGCTACAACTGGTCTATGCTCTGCGTGCTGAGCAATTTTTTGCATTGGTGCGTTAAAGCTATATGTACACAAGCAATCTCCGTATCTATCTGCTAAAATCGAACGGCTCAAACTATCCTGTACTTTCATACAAATAATATTAGGAAACAAACTCAACAGTGTCTTGGCTTCGTCTTCTTTGTAATGTCTTGTCATAAGTTGTGCCGACTGTAGGCACATAAATAATCTGAATCCCTGAGCTCGTCCAAGCGACATCGCATCAGCTATACATGTTTTCGGAAGCAAACTAGCTTCGTCTAAGAAGAACCAGGTCCTACGACCGTTCTGTTTATCAACCGAATGTTTAATAAGCAAATTTAGAATTGTACGGAAAATTTTGATGCTTGCCTCACTTGCATTGGCATAATCATAATATAAGAAGATTCGTTTCCCGCCGGTTTTCAGCGATTCAATTGCTGAGAAGGTACCGTTATCAGAGCAAAACGAGCCCCAAAAGCAATCATGAATCAGAGTTCTTAACTCCGATACAATACCGTATCCTTGGCCTAGGTTATCTCCTAAATAATCATTGATATGAGCAAAACGTTTTGGACGAAGTTTAGCCAACTCTTTCCAAGTTAACTCTCCATTATTGACCGCAGTCTTATTCAAGAAATCAACAAGATGCCAGTTTGTGTAGCAACATCCTTTTTCTAATCCATCTTCATACATACACATAATCGAGTTAAAGAGAAGATCGTTAGCCGCATTTTCGAAGAATGGTTGAGATTCTGAACGTTGGTCTTGCGTCAAAGACTTTGCGATATCTCTTGCTGTTAGTTCGGGATTGCCACTTGCACTCAGTTCTCGAAAAACATTCCAGCAACCATTAGGCTCTTTACCATCCAGAGAGATTACTATATCATTAGGTCGTTTCTTCTCTAAAACATCCGGTTTGGCTGCAAAAATGACTACGTTTTCATTGTTTGCTTCTGCGTGATGAAGAATAGGGTTCATAATTTTATTCAAGAGAAAGGTTTTACCAGAACCGACTGAACCAAGCACCAAAGTAGGGGCTTCAAAAACCCCATCATGAAGTGTTAGACCGTTTTTTAGCCTTACAACCGGGGCAATCGGTGCACCTTCCATTGTCGGAGGGTTAGGAAGAATAGACAATCCTTCCAGTGTCGTTTTGAACATATCAATGACCACCTCCTTGTCCACTGGAACCATGACCTCCGCCAGAGCCCTGACCACCGGATCCCTGGCCACCAGAACCTTCACCGCCGTTTCCGTGTCCGCCGGAAGAATCCTCACCACTCGAACTATGCCCTGATGCTCCATTACTACTTGAAGAATGTGCAGCACTGTTTCCCTCGTGTCCAGAATTGCTTTCACCACTTTTATAACCAGACTCTCTACCAAGACTACCGGGACCGCTATCACCACGCTCTCTGCCGCCATCAACGCTTTGACTTCGCGATGTCTGTACATTAGCTTTTTGCGCTGCGTTTTTCGAGACCTCATTACAACGTTCAATTGTTGCTTGGTCCACTTTTAAGCTTTCAATAAATGAATTGGATTTTTCCATTGTTGTTTCTCCCTTTTTATCAGCATGTTCTATGTTGAGTTGTGGATGATTATTACGTGTTTCATAATTATGGCCGTGCCATCCACTTTTTTGTGTTTGCGGATTATAGTAGAAGTGTTCATGAGTTTTGTCTGTCCGCATAATATATGCATTGTGGTTTTTACTTCCGAAGGATGTGTTTATTGATTTAACTTTTGAGCCTGTTTCAGCAATCTCTAAATCGGATTTGTATCCACTTGGACGCCCAAAGTCACTCGGTATATGATCTTTGCTCATGTGGAGTTCTCCTCCTAATTTCGACGATACAATTCGTCAACCTGGTATTCAATATCAGCCGCAGAACGACCTTTTAAGGAAAAATAAGTTCCGTAACGATCTTTCTTTGTTTGGATAGGACAATTGTTATAAACATAAACTCTATATTGAGACGAAAACAAATGTCGAATTCGCACTGCAACATTATTGTATGTATAGTAAACATAGCCGTTGTTATTGCTATAATTACCACCTTTGTGATCCTTAATCTCAAAGACAACAAGAAGTCCTATCAGTGTGGCTATACCACCGTATGAGAGAATATTTAACGTGTCCATATTAGCCTCCTATCGAAACAAAGATTTGAAAATCATGCCTATACCACCGA
>OLHG01001374.1_pt1 | contig 15072 bp, 14 predicted proteins | sample 1605971 | NCBI WGS metagenome assembly OLHG01 (sample SAMN03283289) | human gut metagenome | biome: human-associated habitat; material: feces | host: Homo sapiens | place: Peru | collected 2012 | reverse complement strand
ATTTATTATAGGTGGATAATGCATAAAAGCTATTACTTCTTTTTCTTCGCCATATAATTTTTTTCCTTCATTTATTGAAAGTTCTAGTCTCATAGCTTCTCTTTTAGCTATTTTTTTATCTTCTTCTGATTCGCCAAAACTCCAGCCCCTTGTTCCTACTATAATTTTATTTTCAAATTCATATGCATTATTATAAATAAAATCTATATTTGAAAATTTTTCTTCTTCTACAAATGTACGCAATTTATTAAGAGTTGTCCACCAGTAATCGTGGTTTCCTTTTAATAGAAGTTTTTTTCCCGGCAAATTGTTTATATACTCAAAATCTAAGTCCGTATCTTTTAAATATGTAGCCCATGAAAAATCTCCTGGTAAAACTACCAAGTCTTCTTCTTTTACTTTTTTTAGCCAGTCTTCTTTTATTTTTTGTTCATGATTTGCCCAATTTTCTCCAAATATATCCATCGGCTTATTTTCTCTAAAAGATAAATGTAAATCACCTATTGTATATATTGACATTCGTTTCTCCTTTTCTTTATTATAATTTTAAATTTGGTATTGCATTTAAATTTAGTTCATCTCGTTTTCCATTTATATAGTTATAATATCCTGCTGATGCTATCATTGCTGCATTGTCTGTGCATAGTTTTAAATCAGGCATATAGACTTTTATTCCTTGTTCTTCAAGTTTTTTAAATTCAGCTCTTATATATGAATTTGCTGACACTCCACCTGCTAATGTTATCTTTTTTAATCCCGTTTTCTCTATTGCTTTTATAACATTTTCCATTAATGTTTCAGTTACATTTTTTTCAAAACTTGCACATAGATCAGCTTTGTTTATATCTGGTGTTTTATGATGTACATTTATTACTGCTGTCTTTATTCCACTAAAACTAAAGTCTAACGTTTCACCGTCAAAATGCGTTTTTGGAAGTTGTATATTAGGTTTTCCTTCTTTAGCAAGTTTGTCTACTTTTGGTCCTCCTGGATATCCAAGCCCTACTACTCTTGCTACTTTATCAAAAGCCTCTCCTATTGCATCATCTCGTGTTTTTCCTAATACTTCAAATTCAGTATAATTTTTTACATATACAATTTGAGTATTTCCACCTGACATCATTACACATAAAAATGGTGGTTCTAATTCTTTATATGTTATGTAATTTGCTGCAATATGACCTTGTATATGATTTACTCCTACTAATGGCTTATTTGTTGCAAAACTTAATGCCTTTGCATATGATAACCCTACTAATAATGCTCCTACTAGTCCTGGGCCATATGTTGGTGTTATTGCATCAATATCTTCTAGTTTTACATTTGCTTCTTCTAATGCCTTTTTTGTTACTCTAGATATTGCTTCTATATGATTTCTTGATGCAATTTCTGGAACTACTCCACCAAACTTCTCGTGTATACTTATTTGTGTATCTATTACATTTGATAATATTTCTCTTCCATTTTTAACAATAGCAACAGAAGTCTCATCACAGCTAGATTCTATTCCCATAATTAATATTTCTTTCATATCTTCCCCTATCCAAACAATCCGAATATTCCTGAAACAAGTGCAAATATGCCATTTGATGTTACACTTATTACTGGATCAATTATATAACTAACTAAATTTGTTAACCATAATACTAAAAATATAATATAAAATATATTTTGATTATTTTTAAACCACATTTTTGCATTGTATGGCAAAAAGTGCATTAATATCTTAGAGCCATCTAATGGTGGCAATGGTACTAAATTAAATATTCCTAGTCCTATATTTACTTGTATTGCCAATTGTATTGTTAATACTACAAAAAAACCCACTTGTGTTAAAACAAAATTAGGTGCAAATTTTCCTATTATACATAACACTATTGTTAGGATTATTGCAATTATTAAGTTCATTAGTGGTCCTGCAAATGCTACTATTGCTTCTTGTGCAGACATAGATCTTTTTCGATTAAAATTCGTCGGATTTATTTCCACAGGTTTTCCCCAACCAAAGTGTACAAATATAAGCATTAATAACCCTATGGGATCTATATGTGCTAAGGGATTTAACGTTAGCCTTTTTTGGTATCTTGGTGTATCATCTCCTAATTTGTCTGCTGCAAAAGCATGAGCAAATTCGTGAAATGTTATTGCTATTATTACTCCTGGTAATGTTAATAATAATGCTACTAATTGCATTGGATTTCTAGCATAGTCTACCACAGAAAAAACAACTAATATTATTATAATTACATATATTACTCTTTTGTCTATATTAAAATTAAACATATTATTTTTGTATGATGTTAAATATTCATACTCTCCTTTCTCAATTCTCAATGTTTATATTATATACTACAAAACGCGATATGTAAATATTTTTCGTTGTTTTTATGTTTACTTGTTTGTGAATTTTTTGTAAAATTTGTTTTATGCTACTTTGCTTCTAAGTTCTCTTGCATGAGATATTGCTATATCTGTTACTTCTCCTGATGCTATTCTAGCTATTTCTTTTATTGTTTCTTCCTCTGATAAAAGTTTTATCTTTGTATTTGTCTTGTTATTATTCACTTCTTTGTATATATAATAATTGTATTCTCCCTTTGCTGCAATTGTTGCTAAATGTGTGACAATAATAACTTGATGTGTTTCTGATATCTTTTTTAATTTTATTCCAACTGAATTTGCTGCTTTGCCACTTATTCCAGTATCTATTTCGTCAAAAATTAATATTGGTACTTCATCAATATCAGATAATACAGTTTTTATAGCCAACATTATTCTCGACAATTCTCCACCTGAAGCTATTTTATTTAATTGCTTCTCATCTTCTCCTAAATTTGTTGTTATTACAAATTCAACATAGCTTTTTCCATAATTAGTATAATTGTCTGTTTCTATTATTTTTGCATTAAATTTCGCATTTTTCATTTCCAATTCCATAAGCTCTTTATTTATCTTTGAATTTAATATAATTGATTTTTGCTTTCTTTTCTCTGTAATATTTGTACACAAAACATCCATTTCTTCTTCTATTTTTCTGATTTGAGCTTTTGTTTTTTGATTTTCCTCATCTAAACTTTCAATCCTGTTTATTTCTTCTTCTAGTTCTATTTCATAGTTTAATATATCTGTTATGGTATTTCCATACTTTCTTTTTAATGAATGTATCTCATCTAGTCTTTCTTCTATTTCGTTTCTTTCTTCTTCATCAAAATATATTTCATCTTTCATATCTTCTACATCTCTTGATAATTCTTGTACATCATAGTAAATGTTTTTTAGCTCTGTTAATTTTTCACTATATTTTTCATCTACTTGTTCTATTTTTTCTAGCGCTCTTATTGAATCATTTATAACATCAATAACTGTTTCACCTAAATTATTACTTACACAATTTAGGCTTTCTGCTACTTTCTCTGAATTCATTATTATTTTTCTTTTGCTCTCTAAATCTTCATTTTCTCCATTCTTCAACTTTGCATTTTTGATTTCTTTATATTGATATTGTAATAAATCTAATTTCCTTTGTTTTTCTATTTCACTTCCATAATTATTCTTTAACTTTGTCTTTAATTCTTTATATTCGTTAAATAGCTGATTATATTTAATTAATTCATTTGTTATTTCTTCTCCAATAAATTTATCTAAATACTTTGTATGAAATTCTGTATCCATTAATGTTTGGTTATCATATTGTCCATGTATATCTATTATATTTTTCATAAATACTTTTAGTTCATTTACAGTTACGAGTCTACCATTAATTTTGCATAGATTTCTTCCTGATGTGTTTATTTCTCTTGATATTATTATATTTCCGTCTATTGCATATTCATTTTCTGGCATATACAAGCACATCTCAACAAATGATACATTTTCCCCTTTTCGTATCATATCTTTAGAAAACCTACCACCAGCTATTATTCCTAACGAATCTATTATAAGTGTTTTTCCTGCTCCAGTTTCTCCAGTTAACACATTTAATCCATTGTTTAAATCTATTATTAAATCATCTATTATTCCTATATTTTTTATATGTAATGTTGAAATCATAAGCGCCTCCAATACAAATCTTTGTTCGGTTATATATTACTATTTATTTTTTTCTTTGTCAATACTTTTTTACAAATTTTTGTTTGTAATTGTATGACATTTTTCGACATCCAATTCCACATATATTTGCTACATATTGCCTTTCCCCCATTAAAATGCTATAATAATTGATATAAAACATTTAGGAGATTTTTATGTTAGAAAAATATTTAACAAAACTAGAATATAACAAAATATTAAATATAGTTTCATCTTATTGCTTGACATACAAAGGTAAACACTTATCAGATATTTTTTCACCTAGCAATAATAAAGATGTAGTTAAAAAATTATTAGAAGAAACTGATTCTGCAGTAACTTTACTTATTAGAAAAGGAGAAATTCCTCTTTCTGATATTGAAAATATAGAAATTAATATAAAAAATCTTGAAAGCTACAATTCTTTAAATGCAAAGGCTCTACTTGATATCGCTAATGTTTTAAGAATTTCAAGACAGTTGCATCAGTATTTTTTTGATGATGAAGAGTTTGATCTTTCAGATTTTTCTATTTTAGAAGATTTATTTTCTATGTTATATTACAATAAAAACATGGAAGATACTATTTTTAACTCGATTATAGATGAAGATACTATTGCAGATGATGCTTCAAAGGCTCTTTCTTCTTTGCGTAAGAACAGGCGTAAACTTGAGCAAGATGTTCGTGATAAGCTATCCAATTTCATACATTCGGCCTCTTATTCAAAATATTTAATGGATTCAATTATTACTATAAGGAACGACAGATTTGTTGTGCCAGTAAAAGAAGAATTCAAGGAACATATTAGTGGAGCAATTTTAGATATTTCTGCAAGTGGCTCTACGGTCTACATTGAACCATCTGCTGTTTTCGAATTAAATAACAAGATTAATGCTGTTAAAGTTCAAGAGGCTATTGAAATAGAAAAAATATTAAAAGGTCTTTCTTTAATGCTTTGCCCTATTGCTGATAAGTTGAAAGTTACAATAGATATTATTGGAAGATTAGATTTTATTTTTGCTAGAGCAAAATATTCAAAGAGAATTAACGGAATCCGTCCTATTATTACAGATTCAAAAGAGATTAATTTACTTGGTGCTAGACATCCTCTTATTGATGAGAAAGTAGTAGTTCCTATCGATATTTCGATTGGTAGGGATTATTCATCTTTGTTAATTACTGGTCCAAATACAGGTGGAAAAACTGTTGCTTTAAAAACTGTTGGGCTTTTCTGTCTAATGGCTTATAGTGGAATTTTACTTCCTGCCAACGAGAACAGTAGTCTTTATGTTTTTGATAATATATTTGCTGATATTGGAGATGAACAAAGTATTCAAGATTCTTTAAGTACATTCTCTTCTCATATGATTAATATTATTGATATTTTAAAAGAATCTACATCAAACAGTTTGATTTTGCTAGATGAGCTTGGTTCTGGTACAGACCCTGTTGAAGGAGCTAGCTTAGCAATAAGTATTTTGGAACATTTTTATAATATTGGAGCTTTAACTATTTGTACTTCTCATTATCCAGAACTAAAAAAATATGCTTTAACTCATGAAGGTTTCGAGAATGCAAGTTCCGATTTTGATATAGAAAACTTATGCCCTACTTATAAGCTATTGATTGGAATTCCTGGCAAAAGTAATGCTTTTGCTATCAGCAAAAAGTTAGGACTTTCCGAAGACATTTTAAATAGAGCTAAGACATTTTTGAAAGAGGATGATATAAGTATTGAAAATCTTTTAAAGAGTATTTATGATGATAAATTGTCTATTGAGAAAGAAAAAGAAAAGATTGAGAAAAACTCTAATCAAATTGAAATTCTTAGAAAATCGCTTGAGAGAGATAACAGTAAATTAAATAAAGAGGCTGAAAATATATTGTCTGATGCTAAGATTAAAGCTAGAGAAATTTTGTTAGATGCTAAGGACGAGGTTAATGATATTATAAAAGAATTGAATAATGAAAAGACTGATTTAAAAAAAGCAAATGCTTTAAGAAATAAACTAAATTCTTCAATTAATGAAGTTTCTGAGGTTAATACTGTTGCCGCTTCTTCTAATCACTTATCAGCAAGTGACATTACTATTGGGCAAGAGGTTTTCTTCAACAAGGTAAATTCTACTGGTATTGTTTATTCTTTGCCTAACAAATCTAATGAGGTAAGACTTCAAGTTGGCAGTATTTATATGAATGCAAAATTAGAAGACTTAAGTCATGTAAAAGCTTCTGCTAATAAAAATAAAAAGGCAAACAGCAATATTTCTTATTCTAATAATAAGGCGCAAAGTGTTGCTTCTGAAATTAATGTTATTGGTTTAAATGTAGATGAAGCCCTTCCTATTGTTGATAAATATATTGATGATTGTTATATGGCTCATCTGGAACACGCTCGTATTGTTCACGGTAAAGGTACTGGTAAGTTGCGAGAAGGAATTCACGCTTTCTTAAGAAAGCATCCTCATGTTAAGTCTTTTAGACTTGGAACTTTTGGCGAAGGTGAAATGGGTGTGACCATTGTTTATTTTAAATAAAATTAAGAGGAAATTCTTTAATTAGAACTTCCTCTTATCTTTTTTTATTATTCAAATATACTTCCTACATCTATTTTAGTTCCTCTTAAGAAATCTGTTGTAGGCATTCTTTTCGAGTTTTCTCCTTGTATTTCTAGCACTTGCAAGATTCCTTCTTTTGCTTTTATGAATAAACCATTTTTGTCATCAGAAAATAATACTGTTCCTTCTTGTACTCCTTTTAGATGTCCTCTATATTCTTTAAGATCTTCAAATTTTTCTAGTAATTCATTTTCTGTTAAAACTTGTACTTTCCAGAATTTTATCTTTTTATCATTCAAAAACGAGTATGCTCCCATTATTGGATTTAATCCTCTAACAAGATTTTTTATTTGCGCTGCTGTTTTGTTCTCCCAGTCTATCTTTGCCATCTCTTTTGAAAGCATTGGTGCAAGAGTTCCTTCCTCTGGTTGCTTTTCCCTCTTTACTGTTCCCGCTTCTATTTGCTTAATAGTTTCTATTAGCAAATCAGCTCCAATGTTACTTAGCCTTTCCCAAAGTTCTCCTGTTGTTTCATCTTCTCCTATTTCAACTTCTTGTTTTAAAAGCATATCTCCAGTATCCATTCCTGCATTCATAAACATTGTTGTTATTCCCGTTGTTTTATCTCCATTTAACACGGCCCATTGTATTGGTGCTGCACCTCTATAATCCGGAAGTAATGAACCATGTACATTTACACACCCATATTTAGGAATGTCTAACAGTTCTTGTGGAAGTATTTTTCCATACGCTACAACGCAAATTAAATCTGGATTCAATTTTTTTATTTCTTCTAAAAACTCAACATTGTTTCTTACTTTTTGAGGTTGATATATTGGTAATTCTTTTTCTAGTGCATATTCTTTTACAGGTGATGCAACTAATTTCATTCCTCTGCCCTTTGGCTTATCTATATTTGTTACAACTCCGATTATGTCATACTTTGCTTCATATAATGCTTTAAGTGATTTTAACGCAAAGTCCGGTGTTCCCATAAATAATATTCTCATAGGATCTCCTCCTTTATTTATTTTCTGGATCTATATATTCTAATGTTCCTGGTATCATATTGTCTACAAATAAGATTCCATTTAGATGATCTATTTCATGTGCTAATGCTTGTGCTAGCAAATCTTTTCCGGTTATTTTCACCTTTTTGCCATTTCTATCCAAGGCTTCTACAGTAACTTCTTTTGGTCTAACCATTTTTGCATATTCATTAGGAAAGCTTAAGCATCCTTCTTCTACTTCTTGTTTTCCTTTTGCTTTTATTATTTTAGGATTTACAAGTTGCAATGGTTCTTCTCCATCATATAAGTCAATTACTATTGCTCTCTTTAGAATGCCGACTTGTGGAGCTGCTAGCCCAACACCATTATATTTATGCATTGTTTCTACCATATCATCTAACAATTCTCTTATTTTGTCAGTTACTTCTTCAACTTCTCTTGATGTTTTTCTTAATATCTCATCTCCAGATAATCTTATTTCTCTAATTGCCATATTTGCTTCCTTTCTTCTATAACATATTTGTTGGATTTAAATCTACTACGACTCTTACATCCTTTTTATTTGTTTTATTTATTGTTTCATTGATTTCGTCTATTATATTATCTGCTATTTTGCATTTTATTATTATTCTCCATCTATATTTATTTTTTATTTTATCGATTGGAGCTGGAACTGGTTTATATAATATTATTGGAAGATTTTTAGTTTTTATTTTTGCTTTTATATCCTCATATATACTTTTCGAAACCGATTCCACATTTTTATAATATTTATCAGAAATTCCAATTAACATTATATCACAAAATGGCGGATATCTCAATTGTTTTCTAATATGAATCTCCGTGTCATAAAATATTCTATAGTCCTGCTTTTTTGCATATTGAATACAGAATGCGTCTGGATTATATGTTTGAATTATTACCTTTCCTTTATCTTTTCCTCTACCAGCTCTTCCTGCCACTTGTGTTAATATTTGAAATGTTCTTTCGTGAGCTCTATAATCATCTATATTTAAACTACTGTCTGCTGCTATTACTCCTACTAACGTAACATTTGGGAAATGATGTCCTTTCACTACCATCTGTGTTCCAATTAGTATGTCTATGTTATCATCCTTAAACTTTTTTAATATATCCTCGTGAGAGTTCTTTTTGGTTACGGTATCAACATCCATTCGAATTGTCGTTGCTTGTGGAAACAACTCTTTTATTTGTTCTTCTAACTTTTGTGTTCCTGTTCCAAAGTACCTTATATTTTTGCTTTTACATTCTGGACACACGTTAAGAGCCTCTGTCTCATATCCACAATAATGACATTTTAATTTATTTTCTTTTAGGTGATATGTAAGTGTTATATCACAATTTTTACATTTTGCAGTATATCCACAATCTCTACACATTATGAATGTAGAAAATCCTCTTCTATTTAAAAATAGTATTGTCTGCTTTTTGTTTTTTAAGTTTTCTTCTATTGCTTCATATAAAGGCTTGCTAATCATTGTTTTGTTTCCAGAAGCAAGTTCATTTCTCAAATCTACTACCTCCACTTCTGGTAGTTCAGATTTATTTGCTCTTTTTGTTAGCTCTAATAACTCTATTTCTTTGTTTTGTGCTTTATAATATGTTGACATATCAGGAGTAGCACTTCCAAGCACAACTGGCACATTATTTTCTTTTGCAAGATATGTTGCGATTTCTTTTGTGTCATATCTTGGACTCATTTCAGATTTATAAGAATCATCATGTTCTTCATCTATTATTATTAAGCCTAAATCTTTCACTGGTGCAAATATTGCAGATCTTGCACCTATTACAATTTTAGCTTCTCCTCGTTCTATCTTTTGCCATTGGTCATATCTTTCTCCAACAGATAACTTACTATGCAATACTGCTATTTTTTCTTCTCCAAATCTATTTAAAAATCTGTCCACTGTTTGAGGAGTAAGCGATATTTCCGGCACTAACATTATGCTAGATTTTCCCAGTTTTAGTGCTTCTTCAATTAGTCTAATGTATATTTCTGTTTTTCCGTGAGCCTGTTACTCCAAACAATAAGAACTCATCATATTCTCCAACTTGAATCGAAGCATTTACTTGTTCAAATGCTTGTTCTTGTTCATCTGTAAGCTGCAAATTTTGGCTCTTTTCTATTACTTTATGTATAAATGGATTTCTTTCTACTTCTTTTTCTACTATTTCTATGTAACTATTTTTTTCAAGTGTTTTTATTACAGCACTTGTAACATCTGCAAACATTTGCAGGTCTATGCTTAATATCTCGCAGTTATTATTTAATAAAAATCTCAAAGCTCTTATTTGCTTATCTGATTTTATTTTTTTATTTTCTATATCTTGTTCTATTTGTTCTTCTGTTGCTGTTAGATATACAAAATTTTGCTTTTTTTCATTTACTCTATTTGCAACAATTTTAGTAGTAGTTCCTGGTGGTAGCATTAGTTTTATGCAATCTGATATATTGCAAAAATATCTATATGCCATCCATTTTGCTAGTTTAATTTTGTCTTCGCCTAAATAAACTTTGTCTTGAACTTCAGCAATTTCTTTTAATTTTGATAGATATTGCGATGTTTCTTTTATTCCTACTACAAATCCTTCTTCTAGGCTTTTCTTATTTCCAAAAGGTACAAAAATTCTACTTCCAACAACGACTTTTTCTTCAAGTGTTGTTGGAATTATGTAGTCAAATGTTTTATTTAAGTTTTTTACATTGCTGTTTATTATTACTTCTGCAATCACTACTGCTTTTTCTCCTTTTGTAAGCACCGATTATTCTTCTAACCATTTGCTGTATTCTTCTTCTATTATTTTTGCAACTTCTTCTGGGGTCTTGTCTGTTGTGTCAACCACTAAATCATAGTTTGACATATCATTTTTTCTTATTTGATAAAGATTCCAGTATCTTTCATTTTCGTAGTTGTATCTTCTTATTATATCTTGTTTTTGTTCTTCCACTGTATTGAATTTTTCTGTTGATTTTCTCTTCTCATCATAAAAAGCTCTTTGAGCAGATACATCTAAATCTACTTTTAGATACACTTTAAATGACTCTGGTACTGCATACCAGCCAAGTCTTGCATCTATTACAAAATTATCGTTTTGTTTTGCATATTCTGCAGCACTATTTTCTATTTGTCTATCTATTTCTGGATGTTCTTTTACATATACATTAAAACTTGTAACATCCATTCCCATTTCTTTTGCAAGTTTTCTAAAATATTCTCCATTTCTATATATTCCATAATTTAAATCTGCTGTTAATATGTTTGATACTGTTCCTTTTCCACTAGCTAAATCTCCTGATAAAGATATTATATGTTTTTTGTTCATTTTATTTTTTGTATAGTCTAAACTATACTCCCCTTTCTTTTCATATAAAAATTAATTCAAATCTTCTTTTACACACAAGAATTTTTGAATTAATTTCGTACAATATTTTATTATTCTACTGTAACTTGTCCTTCTGCTATTTCATCTGCAGCAATAGTTACAGGAGCAACATCATCAGTTTTTACTAATACATCTTCTCCCTTAGCAATTTGTCTTGCTCTTTTAGCTGTTGCTAAAACTAAAGTATATCTATTGTCAACTTTTTCTAATAGCTCAGCTACGCTTGGTTTTACCATCATAATGAATTTACCCTCTTTCCATTTTCTTTATTTTTACAATATAAATTTTATGTTCTACTTACTAATTTTACTACATTTTTCCAAATAAGTCCAGTATTTTTACCAATTATGTAACTATGTCTTTTACATCACTTATATTATTTTTCCAATTTCTTTTATCTTTTATAACAGTTGCAACTATTTTTATTAAATAGTACACTATTGTCACAACTATTCCACACATTATAACAATTAAAAATTTATCTTTATGCAATATATAAATATACATTAAAACCAATGTTAATATTGACAATACGAATGTTTCTACTCCAAATATTGCAATCTTTCCACTATCTTTATTATATGCCCATTCGAACAATCCGATTGTAACGGCTATAACAGAAAGACTAAATATTTTTAGATCTGTTATATATGCTTCTTCTGGTACATTCATATACCCAAATACTAATAATGTAAAATATACAATAAAAGCTATTGCGACAATCATATTTATAAAAACTTTCTTGTATATTTCTTTTTTTCTCTCCTTAGGCATAATCTTGGCTTGTTCTATTTTCTTTGCCATTTCTTTTTCGTCTATTTTGGCTATTTTCTTCTGTTTTGGTATCTCTTTTTCTTCTATTTGGTCTATTTCTTCTATCTTATTTACATTTATTAATTGTTCTGCAATTATTTGTTTTATTTTTTCGTCTGTCTTTTTAGATTTCTTAGTTGGTGTTGACTTGTTTATTTTTTTTGTGTCCTTTTTAGCTTGACCTTCTTGTTTTTCTACTTCTTTTGATTTTCTATGTTTACCAGTAGTAGTTTTTTTAGTTGTTGTGCTAGTTGCACTTGCACTTTTCTTAGTTGAGGTTCCTGTCGATTTCTTTGTTACTGTTCTAGTATTAGATTTCTTTGTTTTAGCACTTTCCTCTACTGGTTTTGCTTCTTTTTTAGAAGTAGTTTTTTTAGTAGAATTCGATTTTTTGGTAGTTGCTTTACCTTTCTTTGCTTCTTCTGATTTTAATTCGTTTTCCACTTTATCTACTGATTTTTTACCTCTTGAAGTTGATTTTTTTACTTCTTTATTATCTTTTTTTTCTGTACTAGCTTTTGATTTGCTTGTGGTCGTTCTAGTTCTTGTTGTCTTTTTCTTTTCAGGTTCTTTTTTTTCTATTTCTTCTGCCATTCAATTTTCCTCCTAAGATTAATCCATTAAATTATATCAAATAACTCATATAAATTTCAATATTTAATCCTCTAATTCATACATTATATTTCCAGCCATTACAATTCCTGCTGTTTCTGTTCGTAAAATTCTTTTTCCTAGTGATACAAATATAGCTTCCATATTTTTCAATATTTCTATTTCTTTTTCAGCAATGCCACCTTCAGGTCCTATGATTATTGCTATATTATATTTATCTTTTTTAGTATCTTTTAATTTTATAAGTTCCTTCTTTAACATATTTTTATCTTCGTTCTCATATGCCACTAAAATCACATCATATTCATCTACATTTATATCTTTTAGTTTTATTATGTCTTCTATCTTTGGAATTATATCTCGCATAGATTGTTTTGCTGCAACTTCTGCTATCTTTTGCCATCTTTCTATTTTTTTGTTTATTGTTTTTTCATCTAGTTTAACAACTGTTCTTTCCATTAAAACAGGAACTATTTTCTTTACTCCTACTTCTGTGTTTTTTTGTATTATCAATTCCATTTTATCAAACTTTGGTATTCCTTGGAATAATGTAATATTCACATTAGATTCAACTGTTTTGCACACTTTTTCAACAATTTCACATTCTATTTTTTCTTTTGAAAAAGATGTTATTCTTGTAATATAATTTTCTCCTGTTTCTTGATTACAAACCTGAATTTCATCATCCTTTTTCATTCTTAAAACATTTACGATATGATTTACATCTTCTCCTACTATATCGATGCTGTTATTATTTATCTGATTATCTTTTACAAAAAATTTTGACATTTTATTTTCCTTCTTTTTATTGATATATCAATTATAACAAAATTCTCCTATTGTTTCAAGAGAAGTAATTTAAATAACAATATGTAAAAAGTATATTTTCTACATATTGTTATTTTACATTTATTAATTATTTATATATTTTGATATCTTTTCTGTAAAGTCAACCATATTAGATACAAGACCAATATCATAAATCAAAGATTCCTTGATATCTTGTCCTTTTGGCAAGTTTTCAAATTGACCAACTCTAAAAGACAACAAATAACTAGCATTTTTAACCCTAACTCTTAATATTATAATGTTTCCAGTAATAGTAATATCGTAATCCCAATTGTACTTTTGTTTTATTTCAATAAGTTCTTGCATTACACTAGTTGTTAATATTTTCAAAGCTGTAATTGGATCATCCGAGTGTACATCAAATTGTTGTTCAAATTCAACAGAATCCATATGTATCTTCTCTTTTGGCCCTTTATATTCTTTTCTTCTCTTATCATCTTTGTCTGAAAATATCTTAATATATCCTTTTGTAATATTCTCATTAAGTCTTGCGACTGCAACCAATCCTTCGAAAGTATATATTGTTTGTCTATTTTCCGTTGCCTCATACATCGTAATCACTTTTGCAAGTTCTATTTCTATATTTTCTCTTTTGAACCTCATGTATCCTTTTGTTGTATAGCTATCATATCCTTCTCTAAATCCACCTCTTCTATATATTGCAGATTGTATCCCTCTTTTATCACTTATTTCTTCTGGATTGCATCCTATTTTTATTAAAGGAATTTCGACTTTTTCTCTATATTTTTTTCTAGTATTATCATTCTTTTTTATTGCTCTTAGTGCCATTATAATGATCACCATAAAAAATATAAAGCTTCCAATCGCTATTGCTTCAAAGGATATTCCTTCAAAAAAATTAATTAATGTACTAGTGTTTTGACTTACTCTATAAAATATTATAAACATTACTATAATACTAATCACACTAAAGATATTTATTGACCTTTTATATTGTTTAAAAGTTCTTTTACTCTTTCCTATAATGTCCACAATCCAATGCTTTACATCAGGGGCTTCATTAACTAATTCATCATATTTTCGTCTCAAAAGTTCTTTTTTATCGTCCACTTTTGTTTTTTCTCCTATTTTAATTATTTTGTTCAAATTCAAATAATTCTGCTTCTTTATGACCAAATATACCTGCTACCATATTATTTGGAAAAGTTTTTATTTCTGTATTATATACTGTCACGTTGCTATTATAAAACCTTCTTGCTGCCTGTAGTTCATTTTCTGTTTTTGCTAATTGTTTTTGTAAATTCAGGAATTGTTCACTACTTTTAAGCTCTGGATATTGTTCAGCTTTAATTATAATGTTATTACATTCTGAATTTAATTTTGCAGCCTCGTACCAATTGTTAATGTTTTTTTGCATATATTCGTTTCTCTGTTCTACAATTGCTTGCAATGTTTCCTGTTCATATTGCATATAAGTTTTTACACATTCTACTAAATTCGGAATCAAATCAAATCTTTGCTTTAAATATACATCTATTGTAGACTCTGCCTGTTTTACTTTATTTTTAAGTTTAATTATCTTGTTATTTTTTATTATCACCCATACTATTATTATAAAAATTATTGTTATTCCTATATAAATTCCCATGTTCTTCTCCTATTAATCATAACTTACAAAAGCAGTATATCATACCAACATCAAAAGTCAAGAAATCTCAAAAAAAATAAACGATTGATATGTAGGTTAGTCAATCATTTGTCACAAATTCTTTAAAATAAATACTTTGAGCACC
>OLHG01001368.1_pt1 | contig 15106 bp, 20 predicted proteins | sample 1605971 | NCBI WGS metagenome assembly OLHG01 (sample SAMN03283289) | human gut metagenome | biome: human-associated habitat; material: feces | host: Homo sapiens | place: Peru | collected 2012 | reverse complement strand
TTATTTTATTAATTTCTCAAATGAATTAGCATTTAATATAGTATTAGATACAAACTTACCTTTATAAAAGTTAGCCCAATTATTAAAAATACAAGGCATATTTTTAGCTTTTTCTAAAGAATCCACTTTTATAAAGTTAATTTTAATGTTATGCTCCATTGCATAACCAGATAACTCCTTTACTTCATATTCAACATAAGGACACTCATTACTATAATAAATAGTAAACTCATCATTATCAATAGTCATCTTTCTAGCACAATCATTAAATTTAGGAGTATCACCGTTATCAAATTGTAATGCTAATAATTCATAATCTTCTATTTCATCTACTACTTTAAATCCATAATGAAGAAAGAATTTCTTATCACCAATAAATGGTTTCTTCTTTTTAGAAGTTAAAGTACATATACCACTCATTCCTTTTTCTTTAGCATCGTTAATGGCATATTCTAACAATTCTTTTCCAATGCCTTTTCCTTTAAAACTCCCTGCTACCCACAAGCAATAAATATATTCATAATTTTTACCACTTATTGGAACCCACGCTGTTTCTATTGGCTCATATTCAATAAAAATTTTACCTCTTGCATTTAACTTTCTAAATACATGTCCATCCTTCAATTTACTTTTAATCCACTCTTTTTTATTATCAACGCCTATTTGATGCTTAGGGTCTCCTATTGCACAACAAATATGTTCTTTATCTATATTTTCTAAATTCAAATTGATATATTCGTTCATTTTTAATACTCCTTTTGTTAAACTACTCTATCCCTAAACAAGCCATAAGAATACATAAACCAATCAATATAATTATAAATATTACTGCAAGAATCACATTTTTCCTTTTTTGTTTACTTTTTCTTTCTTCTTCATCCATTTTCATTTGTATAAGTTTCATTTTCTCTTCATTTCTTTTATCAAAAAAACCTTTTCTTTTCTGCTTTACTTCTTCAAATTCTATTTTTTCTTTATGTTTTAATTCTTGTATCTCTTTTTTAACTTTGCTTTTGGTCAAAAGCTTATCTTTCCAGTCCTTGTTACTAATATCCATTCCTTTTTCAATTAGTTTTTCAACATCAGCTTCAAATACCGTTTCTTTATTTTTTGATTTTAAATTAAGTTTCATATAACTACCTACTTTTTATTTATTATTAGGAACAAAATCTACAAATCTATTTCTTTTGTACGTTAATGTCCCTTCTTGATTAACTTCGTATTCCATATATTTATTATAACTAACTTCAAAAGCTTTTTTCTTACCTTTTATTTTGAAAAATAACATATATCTATCCATTACAACATTATTAGCATCTACAAATGTATCAATATATTTATCTACCAATACCGACTTTATACTTTCTTTTGGTGCCTTATAATCTAGAATTAAATTAACTATAATATAACCAAAGGCTATTCCAACTAAAATATAAAATATTGTCATAAAATTCCTCCAAAATTAAATTTCTACAACATTAACACTATTGCCATGTTCTTTAATAATATTAATCAAATCACTAACCTTCAGCCATAAAGTAGCTGTATTATCATTAGGATGTACTCCAATTATTTGATTGCCATAAAAAAAATCCTTATCTAAATAAAACATAACTTTCAAATCTTTATCATTTAATAATCCAAGAGGTGTCACAGAACCAGGTATTAACTGCATAATACTCATTAAATCCTGCTCTTTAGCAAAAGATAAAGGTCTTATATTGTTCTTATGCCTAAATTCTTTTAAATCTACTTTCTTACTACCTTTTACTGTTATTAAATAATAATTCTTCTTTTTATCATCACTAACGAACAAATTTTTAGCATCTTTTTCTGGATATGGTAACTCGACATCTTTAAGTTCTTCCATATTGAAAACTGCTTTATGTTCCGTTATCTCGTACCAGATGTTTTTGCTTTTTATAAATTCATATATTTCTTCTTTATTCATATCAAATCCCTAACTTATTCTATAGTGACCCTCTATCATAGTACTATTTTCTAATATATCTTGCTCATAACCAAATTGGAACTTACCAGCATTATGAATAACAAACGGAACACCTTTAATATTTCTTTTATCTGAAATTATACCAACATGTTTTGGAAAAACTATTATATCTCCACCTTGCCACTCGTCTATATCACGAATATCAGTTGTTAAAGATATTGCACTGTTTTCTAAATATACCTTTAAGTTTTTTACTCTTCTAAAATCTATATTTTTATCTATAACTTCAATATCATAACGATCTTTATGAGCCTTCACATCATTATATAAAAGTTCCTGTATATCATAACCAGCTCCAAGTAAACCAAACGCTACTACATCAGTACAAACACCATATGAATCGTTAGGATACCCAGTCTCATAATACTTACTTTTATATTTAGGTTTAGTTGCAATATATGCTCTTACACTTTCTAATATATCAGTTTGATCATCAATACCATCCCCATCTTTATCAATCTTACTAATATAAGTTTCAATATTAAAATCATCGTTAGTATACTTGATATGTGGAATAACGTTCATATAATATAAAATTGAAAATATAAATACCACTACGCCAAGCGTAACTACTGTTATTACAAATTTTTTTGTACCCTTATCCATAAATTCATCTACTTTCACTCATCAAATTAACTAAAAAAATCATTGATATATTTAATATATTCTTCTTTTATATCTTCAAGTGATACATCCTGTATACTTTTTACATACTCTTCTACATCTTTTTCTTTTGGTAAATTAGGTTCATTTATTTTAAATTCTTCTAATATTGGAGTAATTTCTTTTTCCATACTAGGATAATACTTATAAAGCGTATCATATGCATTTAACGGTTTATCGTCCTTAGTATATCTAGCACTTTCCCAATCTAATACCATTTCAATATAATCAATATGGCTTTTCTCTAAATCATTTTCATGATGTGTTGATAACTTTCTATGAATAGATGAAGCATCACTCTTATTGTAAAACATATACATAAACATTTTATCTAAATCATGCTTTTTAATTTGTTTCATTATTTCTTTCTTATTATCTTTAACATACTTATTAGCTAAATAAATAACTACTTTTCTATGAAAATAAGTATACTTTATAAACTCTAAATTCTTCATACTTCAACCCTACCTTTAATTAACTTAATTATATCATTTAACATAAAACTAATAAAGAAAAAGAGAACTCAATTTAATGAATTCTACTTCTTAGTACCTATACGATTAAATGGAAAAATTGTAAATGTTGCAATACCTTCGATATCATCTTTATCAATAAATCCAATAATTCTACTATCTAATGAATCTTCTCTGTTATCTCCCATAACAAAATATTTATTTTCAGGAACCTTTTCACTATCTAATAATGTCTCTAAAGTAAAATCTTCTGTTACATTATCTTTATCAAGATAAGACTCATTATATTTTTTATTATTTATGTATAGCGTATTATCCCTTACTTCTACAACATCTCCTGGTAATCCTATTACTCTTTTAATAATACGAGTACCATGACTTCTAATAACTACTATATCAAAACGTTTAACACCATTTCTTTTATATTGCAACTTATCTAATATCATAATATCACCATTATGAAGGGTATCATTCATAGATTTACCATTTACTTGAATTGGTGAAATTATGTACTGTTTAACAAATAACACTACAACAATAACAGCGATATATGGAAATATATCTTTTATAAACTTTAAAAATTTATTTTCTTCTTTTTTATTCTTCTCTTTTTCCATAATAAACTAAAAAAATAAGACTTATGTAGTCTTATTTTTGTCCTCTTTCTTTGATTCTGAATTGACCAACTACATTTCTTAAGAATGTTAATTTAGCACGTCTAACTTTACCTTTCTTAACAACTGTAATTCCAGCAACTTTTGGTGAATGTACTGGGAAAATTCTTTCTACTCCAACTCCATAAGAAATTTTTCTTACAGTGAAAGTTTCAGAAATTCCAGCGCCTTTACGACTTATAACAGTTCCTTCAAAAGCTTGAATTCTTTCTCTTTTTCCTTCGACGATTTTAACGTCAACCCTAACAGTATCTCCTACTCTAAAATCAGGAATATTAGGATTAATTTGTTTTGCATTGATTTTGTCAATTACATTTGCCATACGATATCTCTCCTTCTTTCTTTTAATGTAATCATGTAAATATTTACAGCGGATTAACAGATAATGTCTCAACGACGTTTCTAATTATACTATAAGTTATATATAAAAGCAACAATTATTTTATACTATCTAGATTTTCCTTCTTTTACGTTTTCTTCTTCATATGAAAAAGTCTTTTCTAAAATAAATTGCATCCTTAAATATAATTCATCTTCTAATATAGCAATCTTTTTAAGTAATAATTGATATTTCTCTTCATTTATATATTGTCTATATTTATTACTTAACTCTGTTCTAAATTTTTCTGCTTCATTAAGGGCAAGTTTAAGTCCTTCACCAGTATCATCATCGTTTTCATAAACAACAGATAACAAATTAATTAGATAATCAAATCTTCTTTTTATTTTCTTATCAACCATTTTCTCAATTAATGAAGGGTTTATTAAAATCATTCGATTAACATTTATCGCATCTTGAAATTTCAATTTTGGGTTTGGTTTTATGCTATAACCAGATATTTTGTCATACTCAAAATACTTAATTTCTTTCGAATCCTTGTTTTTTACTACTAAAAATTTCTGTTCTTTTCCCATAAAACCCACCTCTATTATTTTTCTAATAAATCAGGTCGCTTTTCCATTGTTCTTTTTAAAGCTTCCTTTTTACGATATTCATCTATTTCTTTATGATTACCATTTAAAAGTACTTCTGGTACTTCCATACCTCGATAAACTCTTGGCTTAGTATATGTCGGATAATCTAATAAATTATTATTAAACGAATCATTTAAATGTGACTCTTTATCAATAACACCATCTATTAATCTGGTTATTGAATCAGTAATAACCATACTAGGTATCTCTCCACCAGTTAAAACATAGTCACCTATACTTAATTCTATATCCACTATACTTCTTATTCTATCATCAAATCCCTCATAATGGCCACAAATAATTATTAAATGTTTCTCATTACTTAAAGAATATGCCATTTTTTGATTATAAGTTTTACCATCCGGTGTAAGTAAAATTACTTTTGCGTCATCTGCCTTCAAATCATCTACTGCATCCATTATAGGTTGAGGAGTAAGTACCATTCCTGCCCCTCCTCCATAAGGAGTATCATCAACTTTATGATGAGGATCTAATGAATAATCTCTAAAATTAACAATATTTATCTCTACTTTTTTACTATCTCTAGCTATTTTTATAATAGACTCATTTAAGAATCCATCAAACATCGAAGGAAATAACGTTAAAATATCTATTCGCATTCTAACACTCCTTCCATTGAATTTAGTATTACTCTCTTATTAAGTCCATCTATTTTAACTAAAGAATCAACATATGGTACTAAATAACTCTTAGTATCACTCTTAAATCTTATTACCTTTTGAACCGTACTGGAACGAAAAACCTCTACTACTTGTCCAAGAATTTCGTTATTCAAAATAACATCTAATCCAATTAAATCATTATCTAATATTTGATTATCTCTAAGATTCAAATCATCTTTATTAAAATAAACATCACAACCCATGAATTGTAATACTTGATTAATATTATTATATTCCCCTAGAAGAACCATGTCAAAGCCTTTGTGACTTCTATAAGATATTATTTTTTCCTTTTTCTTATCATTTCCTATATAAATATAAGAACCACTAGCAAAAACTTTATCCTTAAACTCAAAGTCACTTTTAATCTTTATTTCACCTTTTATTCCATGAGTACTAACTATCTTGCCTATTAAAACATATTCCATTTAATCACCTATTTAACTCATAAAGAATAATTGAAGTTGCAATACTAACATTTAAGCTTTCAACACATTCGTTCATATCAATGTATATATATTTATCACATAAATCTAGTACTTCATCACTTACTCCAGCACCTTCATTACCAACTACTAAACCATATCTTTTTTTATCTTTGCTAGGAAAATTTCTAACATCTTCACCATACTCAACTTTAGTACCATAAATAGGAATCTCTTTTGCTTTTAACTCTAAAATTACATCTTTCAAATCAGCATTTATAATATTAGTGTGAAATAACATACCTTGCGTAGCTCTTACTACTTTCGGATTATATAAATCAACTGTATTAGAACCAAGAATTATAGTATCTACATTAAATGCTACACTACTTCTTATAATAGTGCCAAGGTTTCCCGGATCTTGTATTCCATCTAGCATTAATACCTTCTCGCCTTTAATTTCATTATTATCACTCATTTTACAAAGTCCTAAAACAGTAACTGGATTATCTAAAGATGTTAATCTAGAAATTATTTCATTAGTTACAAAAATAGTTGGTACATCAAGCGGTAGTACTTCATCTTTTTCAATAATTAATTCTATTAAATTACCACTTTTATATGCTTCTAATACTAGATGTAACCCTTCTACTATAAATGTATTAGTTCTTTTTCTGTATTTCTTATCTTTTAATTTAATATAGTTTTTTATACGTTCATTTTCTAAACTTGTAATAAGCACTGCAATCACCTACTTTTAATTATACTATAAAATTACTCTTCTTTCATCATTTTTCTTACTTCTTTATACTTTGGAAAATTCTCCTCTACTAAACGCCAAAAATCTTTAGAGTGGTTCCCATGAATTAAATGGGATAATTCATGGACAATTACATAATCAAGACATATAGAATCTTTTTTAATTAGTTCTAAATTTAATGTTACTTTTTTTAACTTAGTATTACAAACACCCCATCTAGTAGTCATTTTTCTAATTGTTAAAGATGGGTACGGGATTTTCTTACTAAAGTTGCTATAATTATACTTTAATCTTTCTAAAAAATACTTCTCCGCTTGTTTTTTATACCATTTGTCTATATCAATATTCCTAGGAATAAATGCTCTACCTTCACCTAAAACAGCATCATTACCATTAGTATAAATAACATCGTACTTTTTACCTAAAAAATAGAAATATCCTTCTTTTGCTTTCTTTTTTTCACACTTTTCAATCATTTTCTTAATTGATGAAATACTCTCTTCCAAAAGTTTAGCAATCTGCTTATCAGAAACAAAAGAATTAGTAGTAACATAAATAGTTAAATCATCTTTTACTCTAATATAAGTATTTCTTGTTGTTCTTTTTTTTATTATTTCTACATCATATATTTTGTTATTTATTCTAACCTGCACAATATCACCTTACTAACTACTTAAATTATAACATATTCTAGATGTATATTTAAGATAAATAAGTAAATAATAAATCTAGGAGATGAATTTATGGATATAGATATAAGAAGACACATCATTAATAATTTTCGCGATGATGATATAAAAACTTTAAGAAATGCTATCGAAGAATCAATAAAAGAACAAGATGAAATTGCTCTACCGGGTATGGGAGTGTTCTTAGAAATAATTTGGAACGACTCCAGTGAAGAGTTAAAAAAACAGATGTTAGAAATAATTCATAATAGAATAAAAAGAGGCGCTTAACCTCTTTTTCTATACTTCTTGAATAACAGTAATAATCATTGGTCTACTTTCAGTTTCTTTATATAAGAATTTACCTAATTTATCTCTAACCGAAGTTTTAATTGCTGTATAATCCACTTTTTTAGCATCAACTTCAATATTAGCTTCGATTACTTCACGACAAATCTCTTCGGATTCTTTTAATAAATCTCCACTTTCTTTAACATAAACGAAACCTCTAGTTAAAATCTCTGGTCCTGCTAAGATATGTTTAGTAGCTCTATCTAATGTACAACTTACAATAACAATACCACTATCTCCTAGCATTTCACGATCTTTTAATACTAACTCACCAATATCTCCTTGGCTCTTACCATCAATTAATATTTCATCTACTTCAACATGACTGATGTCATCTGTTAACTTACCATCTATAAATGTTGCAACATCACCATTTTGTTTCAAAATAATATTCTCTTTTGGTATACCAATTTTCTCTGCTAACTCCGCATTCATAACTTGATGACGATACTCACCTTTAACTGGGAAATAATACTTAGGATTCATAAGATTAATCATCAACATTAAATCTTCTTGAGAAGCATGGTGTAATAAATGTTTCTTAGCAGATAATGATACAACATTAACGTTCATCTTAGCTATTTCATCCATTATCAAAGCCATCCTCTTCTCTATTCCTTCATAAGGTGGTTCTGTAATAAAGATAGTATCTGTATCTTTTAATTTAATATACTTATCAAAACCTCTTAAAATACGTTCTAGATTCATAAAAGGTTTTTCTTTTTCATCAGAAATTAATACTACTACGCCTTTATCATTTAAGTTAGATAAATCACCTATTTTATTCTTATCAAATTTGATATATCCCATATCTATTGATGAATTAATAAGATTTTGTAAGTATTTACCCATAATAATTACTTGTCTTTTTGTTTTAGAAACTTGGTTTAATATCTCTTGAATACGAGAAATATGAGCAGGAAATATTGTAGCAATAATCCTATCATCATTTTTTAATAATACCTGTTTAATAAAATCATCTATTCTGTTATTAGGACTAGTATGCCCAGGCTTTTCAGCATAAATAGATTCCGCAAGTAAGCACAATACTCCTTGTTTACCAACATATGCTAATTTACCTATATCAGTCTTATAAGGTCCATCTACTAAATAATCAAATACAAAGTCACCAGTATACACAATAGCTCCATCTTCTGTATATAAAACATAACATACAGCATCAGGAATAGAGTGTGTAACACTTATTGGGAAAATAACCAAATCACCAAAAGTTAACTTTGAGTGAGGTCTAATCTCCTTTATATTAGTAGCTTTAATATTATTTTCTTCTAAATCACGTCTTAATATTTCAAGTGTAAATTTAGTACCATAAATAGGTAAATCAGGAATATCATATAATATATCAGCAACTGCTCCCATATTACTATCATGTCCATGCGTTAAAAATATTCCTTTTATTCTCTCTTTATTTTCTTTTATAAATTTATAATCCGGTAAAATATAGTCAACTCCTAAAGTTTTATCACTACCGTATTTAAGTCCAGCATCAAAGATAAAAGTACTTTGGTCAACTTCAACAACATACATATTTTTACCGTTTTCGTTTAGTCCACCTAAACTAAAAATTCTAATTTTACTCAAAAAAATTCTCCTTTCTTATACTTAAGGCAAGTTAACTCGATAATTATAGCAAAAAACTTATATTTTAGCAAGTTTATCTAATGCATTTTTAGCAGCTTCTTGTTCTGCTTCTTTTTTAGATGGGGCACTACCTCTTCCATAAACTATATCATCTATCTTAACCGCTATTGTAAATGTTTTATTATGAGAAGGTCCTTCTTCATTTTCAAGTTCATAAACCAAACTACGTTGTTCTGTTTGAACATATTCTTGTAATACAGACTTATAATCACTAAAGAAAGTAATATTAGGGTCTTCTATATAAGGTACCATAATATTTAAAAGTACCTTTTTAACAGTATCAAATCCTAAATCCAAATAAATTGCCCCCATAAATGCTTCAAAAATATCAGCTTGAATAACTTTCTTATATCGTCCTCCATCAGCTTCTTCACCATGACCAACTTTTATATAATCACTAAGTCCTAAGTCCTTGGCATATTCATATAAAGCATTTTCACATACGTAACTAGCACGTATCTTAGTCATATCTCCCTCTTTAAAATCCTTGTTTCGGTACAAATAATCACTAACTACTAACTCTAATACTGCATCTCCTAAAAATTCTAATCTTTCATAATCAGCTTTTAAATGATTCTCATTAACATATGAAGAGTGAGAAAAAGCAGTAGTATAAAGTCTCATATCACTAGGAATAATTCCTAATCTTTTAAATAGTCTTTCCATAATAATCACCGTAATAATTATATCAAAAATTAAAAATATAGTCCAACTATTATTGATTAAAAGAAGAATTAATAGTAAAATAAATCTATGGTGATGGTATGAAGAAAGTACTTATTTTTTTAATCAAACTTTATCAGAAAACTCCTCTATCATCACACTCATATTGCAAATTTATTCCTACTTGTTCCGCTTATGGTATAGAAGCAATAAATACCTATGGAAGTATAAAAGGAAGTTATTTGACATTAAAAAGAATATTAAGGTGTAATCCGTTTTCTAAAGGTGGATATGACCCTGTACCAAAAAAGGAGAATTTATGAAAAAGAAATTATTAATTATTGTTTTAGGTCTATTATGTTTTATTACTACTGGGTGCTTTAAAAAAGATAATATGGAAGATATAAATATTATTACTACCGCCTACCCAATTGAATTTGTTACCAACAAATTATATGGAGATAATTCCAAAGTTAACTCTATATATCCAGATGGAACTAATATCAACGAATACAAATTAAATAATAAGCAATTAAATGATTTTAGTAAACAAAACTTATTTATATATCTAGGTCTATCAAATGATCGTGATATCGCCTTAGACTTATTAAATAGAAATAATGATATATTGATTATTGATGCAACCTTCGGGATGGAATATAAATACGGTGTTGAAGAATTATGGTTAAATCCTTCTAACTTATTAATGATAAGTCAAAATATTAAAAATGGTTTACAAGAATACATCAACAGTTCTTATTTAAATAAAGAAATAGATAAAAATTACGAAACACTAAAGGTTGAATTATCAGAATTAGATGCTGAAATTAAATTAACTTATGAAAACGCTACTAATAAAACAATAATTGTAGGTAACGATGTATTAAAATTCTTAGAAAAATATGGATTTAATGTTATCTCACTAGACCCTGATACTGTTACTGATAAAATAATCTATGATGCTGAACAAACACTTAACAGTGGTTCTAATAAATATATTTTCTTATTAGAAAACGATAAAGAAAATGATACAGTTAAAAGAGTTCAACAAAACACTGGAGCTGAAGCTATTACATTAAAAAATCTTGCTAATATGAGTGACGAAGAAAGAAACAACAGTGAAGATTACATCAAACTTATGAGAGAAAACTTAGAAGCATTAAAAAAAGAAACATATAAGTAGGAGGTTTTATGAAAAAAAAGTTTGACATCCTATGGTGGCTTAGAGATAAAGATAAATTAGAGGATGAAAATCCTCTTTTTGATAAGAAAAAAGATAATAAAATTGAAACAGTTAAAGAAGAAAAACAAGATGAAAAAGAAATAGAAAAAGATACTGTTATTAAAACTATTATTGAAAGTGAACTCTCTCCTACTCCTATAAAAAAAGATAAAGTAATATCTACTGATGATAGACAACCTAATCCTTTAATAGAACAAAGAATTGATAATATTGATACTAAAGAAATAAAAGAAGAACCTAAAGAAGAAATAAAAAAAGATGATTATGATAACCAAACTAAATTATCTACTCTAGATGAAATGGAAATCATGATTAAAAAGAACTATTACGAATTAGAAAATATTAAATATGAGTTGCAAATTATAAAAATTGAAAAAGATAACGAAGTAGAAACTAAAAAAATAGATGAATTAACCCAAAAATTAATTGAATTAATTAAACGTCTTGAAGAACTAAAAAAAGACTTCTTTAACAAAAACTATAAAGACTTATACAAAGGTTATACAAGTGATGAATACATTAATCAATTAATAAACGAATACAAACTTGCTATTAAAGAAAATGATGTAAATAATGCTTCAATATTACAAGTTAAACAAATAGAAGAATATATAAATATAATTAATGAAATTATTAATGTTGAAATTGAAACTGATAAAGAAAAAGAAGAACTAGATATCAAAAAAGAAGAATTAGATATTAGAGATACTGATTTTGATAAACTAAAAGATGATTATAAAGATGTAGATAAAATAAATGATTATGTAGATAAGTTTGTAAAAGACCAAGACTATATTATTAGTGATATCGAATACAAAGTTAAAAACTCTACTAATATAACTAAAAGTGTTGAATATAAGACAGAATTAATAGTTAATTATTCTAGAATATTAACTTCTACCCTACTTCTAGCAACTACTAATATTATTCCTCAAACAAGAAGAGGAAATCTATTAAAACTAGGTCTTATAGAAGGAGCAATTGGAAATCTATCATCGGTAGTAAAGCCAAGGTTAAAAGAAAACAAAACAATTATCAAAGTAACTTATACTGATTATGGAAGAGAAATAGAAAGTAAAATAGATTCACTTGATAATGTTACTCTTACAATCAATAAAGCTATTACCGATATAAATGATTTAAGACAAACTTTTGAAAAAGAATTCAAAGAATATGCAAACCTTATCCCTGAATATAAAGATATGATTATAAAACTAAGTACTATTGAAAAAGACTTAATAGTTAAAAAAGACTTAATAAAAGATTATAATCAAAGATTAGATAATACTTTAAATAAGAATAATGTAAAAGTAAAAAGCTTAACTGAGGACTATCCAAGTTAAGTTTTTTTCACAAAAAATACATAAATTTATGTATAATATAAATTGGTGATGTTATGAAAGTATTAGTTGTAGACGATGAAAAACTAATTAGAGATGTAATTAAAGAATACGCTTCATTAGAAAATTACGAAATATTCGAAGCAGAAAACGGAATTGAAGCATTAAAAGTTATTGATGAAGAAAATATCGATGTTATAGTACTAGATATTATGATGCCTAAAATGGATGGTTATACTTTCTTCAAAGAATTAAAAAAAGACCACAATATTCCAACCATTATTTTATCAGCTAGAAACGATGAATATGATAAACTTCTAGGATTTGATTTAGGAGTTGATGATTACTTAACTAAACCCTTCTCTCCTAAAGAATTAATGGCAAGAATTAAAGCTATAACAAGGCGTGGTAAACACAAAGAAGATAAATTCATTTATAATACTTTAGTAGTAGATTTTATTGGACACACAATTACAATTGACGATAAAGAAATAAAGGTAACTCCTAAAGAATTTGAAATACTAAGTTACTTTATTAATAATCAAAATGTAGCTATATCAAGAGAAGCACTTTTAAATAAATTATGGGGTTATGATTACTTTGGTGATGATAGAACAATAGACACTCATATTAAAATGTTAAGAAACAATCTAGGTCAATATAGAGATTTAATTAAAACAGTTCGTGGAATAGGATACAAATTTGAAATTAAACAATAAATCTTTAACCGTAAAGATTTGGTCCTTCCTTATTATTTTCTCTATCTTGATTATTACCTTTCTTTGGTTCTTCCAAGTAATATTTATTGATACTTATTACGAGTGGTACAAAACCAATGAAATAAATGTAATGGCAAAACTAGTAAAAAATAGTTATAACAAAACAAATTTTGAAAAGATTATTAATGAAATATATTATAAACGTGGTGTATGTATTGAAATAAATCAAGGCGACAGTATTATTTATTCAACCGACAATATGAATCGTGGATGCCTAGTTGAAAAGTACAACCCTACTCTTACTTTTTACAAAAATGAATTTATGACTAGTAAAAAAGAAGATATTACTTATAAAGTAGTAAATGAACAATTAAAAAGTGAAACACTAGTATACGGATTAAAACTAGATGATAATACTTATGCTTTTCTAAACACTTCAATTGATCCTATAGATTCAACAATTGTAATATTAAAAAATCAATTAATTATAGTAACCGCCATAGTATTAATTCTTTCATTTGTAATTGGTTACTACATATCTAAAAAATTATCTGACCCAATCACTTCTTTAAATAAATCTGCTAAAAGACTAGCAAGCGGTGATTATGATGTTAACTTTGAAAACCAAAGTGATATCGAAGAAATAGATGAACTTGCTAATACACTAAACTCAGCAAAAGATGCATTATCTAAAAATGATGAATTAAGACGTGAACTTATGGCTAATGTATCACATGACTTAAAAACACCTCTTACAATGATAAAAGCATACGCTGAAATGGTAAGAGATATAAGTTACAAAGATAAAGTTAAACGTGATGAACACTTAAATATTATTATTGAAGAAGTAGATAGATTAAACCTATTAGTAGGAGATATCCTAGATTTATCTAAAATGCAATCCAATATAGCAACATTAAACAAAGAAAAGTTTGATTTGGTAGAATTAATAAATACTATTTTAAATAGATACAAAATTTATACTATTACCGAAAATTATAAATTTAATTTTATTACTAATAAAAAAGAAATTATCGTTGATGCCGATAAAAAGAAAATGGAACAAGTTATTTATAATTTAGTAAATAATGCTATTAATTATACTGGTGATGATAATACTGTAACTGTTAAAGTAACAGATTCTAGAAAACAAGTTAAAGTAGAAATAATAGATACAGGAAAAGGAATAAAGAAAGAAGATATAGATAGAATTTGGGACAAGTATTACAAAAGTGATAAACAACATAAAAGAAATATGATAGGTACAGGAATAGGTTTATCTATCGTAAAAAATATTTTTGTATTACATGATTATGAGTATGGAGTTACATCTAAGAAAGACCATGGTTCTAACTTCTACTTCTATATAAAGAAATAATATATTAAAAGAGAAAAGTTTCATAAAAACAAACTCTTCTCTTTTTTATTGCTTTATTAAAAGCTATTATATTAATTAGTTTTTACAACATATGGATTATTAAGAGTTCCGTTTCCTCCATCAATGATTTCTGTAGTGGATTTAAGATTGATGACCGCACGCACACCACCGTCGTAGTAGACGAAGTTGTAGCCAAGGCGACCACCGTCGTTCACAATCCACAAGCCAGCGGTAGTGGTAGAGTAGAAGGGCGACATTGTCCAGAAAAGTTCATTGTTTACCAAATAATAATTGTTATTTATCTTACCATGAACACCACCTGCATATGCTACTTCATCTGCTGTTATTAACCCTATTGGATACGTTAATGCTTTATTACCTTTTGTTGAAGTTGCTGTTGTATATAAATCATTACTTT
>OLHG01001365.1_pt1 | contig 15117 bp, 18 predicted proteins | sample 1605971 | NCBI WGS metagenome assembly OLHG01 (sample SAMN03283289) | human gut metagenome | biome: human-associated habitat; material: feces | host: Homo sapiens | place: Peru | collected 2012 | reverse complement strand
CGTGAGACAGTTCGGTCCCTATCCGTCGTGGGCGTAGGAAAATTGAGGAGAGCTGATCCTAGTACGAGAGGACCGGATCGGACGTACCTCTGGTGTATCTGTTGTCACGCCAGTGGCAGTGCAGAGTAGCTATGTACGGAATGGATAACCGCTGAAAGCATCTAAGCGGGAAGCCAACTTCAAGATGAGTTTTCCCATTCTTTAAGAAGTAAGATCCCTTGAAGACTACAAGGTTGATAGGCTGGAGATGGAAGCGTAGTGATACGTTGAGTTGACCAGTACTAATAGATCGAGGATTTAATCCTATAATTATTTCTAATTTGATAGATTACACATTATCATGTTTTCAGAGAATTATTTCTCTATATTTATTGGTGACGATAGCAAAGAGGATACACCTGTTCCCATCTCGAACACAGTAGTTAAGCTCTTTTACGGCGAAAATAGTGTTACAGCGAAGATAGCAAGTTGCCAATTTTTTTTGTGTTTTTGTCTTGAATTGCATATATTCAAGACTTTTTATTAACTAATATTATTTGAGTGTAAATATAATATTAATTATATTATTTTATATTGAAATAATATATTTGTTAATGTATAATTATAATGGTGATTGAAATGGAATATAGAATAACTACGAGAAATGAAATGGAAACAATAGAGTTAGCTCAAAATTTTGAATCAGAAAAATTTCCTAACATGGTAATATGTTTAGATGGTGAATTAGGTAGTGGAAAAACTGTATTTACTAAAGGTTTAGCTAATGGGTTAGGTATAGAAGAAAATATTACTTCTCCAACTTTTACTATTATTAAAGAATATTTATATGGCGAATTGCCACTTTATCATATGGATGTGTATAGATTAGATGGTGATACTACAGGTGTAGGAATTGAGGAATATTTTAATAAAGGTGGTATTGTAGTAATTGAGTGGGCTAAAACAATTAAAGATATCTTGCCTGAAGAAAGACTAGAAATAAAATTTAAGGTAATTGATGAAAATAAAAGATTGTTAATAATAACTCCTTATGGCAAAAAGTATGAAGAGTTATGTGAGGCTGTATTATGAAATATTTGATAATTGATACAACATCTTCTCATATGGTTGTATCAATTTTAACTAATAATGAAATTTTGTTAGAGCATAAAGAATATATTACCTCAGATATGTCTTCTAGAATATTACCAATAATAGATAATTTATTAAAAAAATTAAATTTTTCTTTAAATGATATAGATAAGATATTAGTATCAAATGGACCAGGTTCCTTTACTGGTATTAGAGTTGGTGTTACTGTATGTAAAACTATAGCATGGGCATTAAATAAGCCTATTGTACCTATATCTAGTTTAGAAATATTATCTACAACAGAGACATCAAAAGAATTCATTGTTCCTATGATAGATGCTAGAAGAGGTAATGTTTTTGCAGGCGTTTATGATAAAAATTTAAATTGTATTATGAGTGATAGATTAATAAGTATTAGTGAATTATTGAAAGAAAAAGATCAAAGATATGAATTTGTGTCTTATGATGATTTTTCGGGTGTAAGTGTTATCAATCCTAATGTGAATTTGATAAAGATAGTAAAAAAGCATGAGTTTGATGCTGGAATTAATCCACATAATTTAAATCCAAATTATTTAAAATTAACAGAAGCAGAGGAAAATAGATTGAAGAATGATTAGAGAATTAAAAGAAAGTGATTTTAAAAGAGTAAATGAATTATTAAATTGTTTTAATTATTCTATAGATTCTAAAATATTTAGTGAACAATTTACTAAAGTTATTATATATTTTGATGAAATGATTAAAGGTGTTTTAGTGTTTGATTATATATATGATAGAATAGAAATTGAATATATTGTAGTAGATCCAAAATATAGAAAAATTGGCATAGCTACAAAATTATTAAAATATATAGAAAAAAATTATAAAGCTAAGAATATTACTTTGGAAGTTAAAAAAAATAATATTCCAGCTATAAATTTTTATAATAAAAATGGTTTTTCTATGGTATCTGTAAGAAAAAACTATTATAAAGATGAAGATGGATACTTGATGTTAAAGGAAATAGGTGATAAGTATGAATGATACTTATGTATTAGGAATTGAAAGTAGTTGTGATGAAACAAGTGTTTCTATAGTAAAAAATGGATGTGATGAAATCGCAACAGTGGTTTTATCACAAATGGATACACATGCAAATTATGGAGGGGTTGTACCTGAAATAGCAAGTCGCATGCACGTTGAAAATATTACTATAGTTATAGAAGAATGTTTAAATAAAGCAAACATGAAAATGGATGATATAGATTTAATTGCAGTTACTTATGGTCCTGGATTAATAGGTTGTCTTCTAATTGGTGTAGAGGCAGCAGTTACATTATCATACATTTATAATAAACCATTAATTCCAGTACACCATATTGCTGGACACATATATGCGAATAATATTAATAATCAAATAAAGTTTCCTTTAATAGCGCTCGTTGTATCTGGTGGACATACGGAATTAGTATATATGAAAGATCATTATTCGTTTGAAAAAATAGGTGGAACACTGGATGATGCAGTTGGAGAGTGTTACGACAAAGTAGCTCGTGTTATAAATGTTCCATATCCAGGTGGTCCTTTAGTAGATAAATTATCTTACGAAGGTAAGGATACATATGATTTACCATTACCTATGGATGATAATTCATATAATTTTTCATTTAGTGGTATAAAAAGTGCGGTTATAAATCTTGTGCATAATGAGACACAACGTGGTAATAAAATTAGAAAAGAAGATATAGCTTGCTCATTTCAAAATAGAGTTGTAGAAATTTTATCAAAAAAAACCATGAAAGCTTTAAAGGAATATAGCGTTAAAAATCTAATAATAGCAGGTGGAGTATCTGCAAATAGTGGTATTAGAAATAAATTTAAAGAATTATGTGAAAAAGAAGGTATAAATTTATCAATACCTAGCATAAAATATTGTACAGATAATGCGACTATGATAGCTGCGGCAGGGTATTTTGCTTATAAAAAAGGTAAAATTGCAGGACTGGATTTAAAAGCTACTCCAACTACAAATTTATTTAATAATTAGTATAAAAACTATTGACAAATCAATAAATTAAATGTATAATCAATACATATGAAAAAGGAAAGCGATGTATCCACATCCACCTGATTACCAAAGGTAATGGGTATATGCCAATTAGTTAGTTAAATGGTTAATATAAGTGGATACTAGTGTATGCACTTTTTTCATGGTATAAGATATTAGGAGGTGTTTGTTATCGCAAACAAAGAAAAGAATTTGTTTATAAATGAACAAATTAGAGCTAAAGAAGTTATGGTTATTGGACCAAATGGAGAACAGTTAGGTATTAAATCAATAAAGGACGCTATTACTTTGTCTACCTATGCTGGGTTTGATCTTGTTATGATAAATCCAAATGGTAATCCACCAGTATGTAAGGTTATGGATTACAACAAATTTAAATATGAAAATAAAAAGAAACAAAAAGAAAATATAAAAAAACAAAGAGAAGCAAATTTAGAAATGAAAGAATATCGTTTATCTGTTTCAATTGATATACATGATTTTAATACACGTGTAAAAAATTCAAGTAAATATTTAGAAAAAGGTCATAAAGTTAAAGCATCAATTCGTTTTAAAGGAAGAGAAATGGCTCATACTGAGTTAGGTAAAGATGTTTTATTAAAATTTGCAGATGCATTAATAGATGTAGCTGAAATTGAACAAAAACCAACTTTGGAAGGTAGAAACATGACAATGATACTTATGCCAAAAAAGGAAAAATAGGAGGAATATTATGCCAAAATTAAAAACACATAAAGGAACTAAAAAAGTTTTGAATGCTAGAAAAAATGATGTTAAAATAGGACATCCAGGAACAAGACATAACACAGGAAAGAAAAATACTGCTTCAAATAGAGCAGGAAGAAAGGCATCTTCATTAAGTAAAGCAGATGCTAACAGATTTAAAAAAGTACAATTTTAATTAAGAAGGAGGATACAAAATGGCAAGAGTTAAAGGTGGAAATATTCACAAAAATAGAAGAAAAAAAGTTTTAAAATTAGCAAAAGGTTATTTTGGAAGTAAACATAAACTTTATAAGACTGCTAAAGAACAAGTTATGCACTCTTTAAAATATGCTTATAGAGATAGAAAACAAAACAAAAGAGAGATGCGCAAATTATGGATTACAAGAATTAATGCTGCATGTCGCATGAATAATATTAGTTATTCTAAATTTATTTCAGGATTAAATAAAGCTGGAATAGAGATTAATAGAAAAATGTTAAGTGAAATAGCTATAGATGATGCTGCTACATTTACTAAATTAGTAGAAACAGCTAAATCTGCTTTAGAAGGAAAAACTGTTAAGGTAGAAAAGAAAGCTGAACCTAAAAAAGAAGTAAAAGAATCAGTAAAAAAAGAAGAAAATGATTTATCTAAATTAACTGTAGCTGAATTAAAAAAATTAGCAAGTGAAAAAAATATTGCTAACTATACAACAATGAAAAAAGCAGAATTATTAGATGCATTAAAATAATCCTTAGGGATTGTTTTTTTGACTTTAATAAAATAAAATGATAATATATTACTAGGAGGGGATTATATGGACGAAGTGATAAATGCGCTTAAAACTTTAGATGAAGATGAAGCTAGAATATATATAAGTTTAATGTTTGATGGGTATGAAAAAAGAAAACAAGAACATAGACTTTTTGATATCGAAGATAAGGTTCCTAAAACAATAATATTAACATATTATTCTTGTATTACACATCCAATGTTTGGAAAAATATATGATAAATTTAAAGATAAATATATTTCAGATAAAAATTTTAAAGAAAGATATTTATATAATGAAAATAAATTAGAGGAAGTTCATACTAAGGAAGAACAGCAGGGTCTAAGATTAGTTTATGATTATATTCAAAAGAAAGAAAATTTTGATGATATTAGTTTATATACTTTATCAGATATTCATGAAATTTTATATTCTAAAACTCCTTTTCCAGAATTTGGTGGCAAATATAGAAAAGATGAAAGATTTCTGCCTAATACAGGAATTGATATAGTTTCTCCAAGCTTAATTGTTCATGAAATGAATTTATTAAAACCAGAAATTAATAGTTTAGTTCGAGATGGTATTGAATTAGGTAAACATAATAATCCACATAAGATATTATCTTATATAGATCGATGTGTAGAACTAAATTGTAAATTAATTAAAATTCATCCATTTGGAGATGGAAATGGTAGAAGTGTTAGGGCTTTTATAAATTTGTTGTTTAGATTAGCTAATATACCTCCAGTTTATATACAAAATAAAGAAAGACAAAAGTATGGCGAGGCTATGCAATATGCTCTTGGTGAAGAAGATTTATCAAGAATAAAACAGTTTTATCTTTATAAAATATGTGATTCTATAATAAGTTTAGATGTAAATGTAAAAGAAAACAATAATGAGTTTGAATCAGGAAAAAGACTATAATTTGTTAAAATATAATCGCTTGAAATTATAGTATAAATATGTTATACTTAATAGTATGATAGAGGTGGTTGTATGTATATAGATGCAATAATAGTAGTAGCTTTAGTTATTTTTGCACTTTGTTGGTTTAGAAAGTTTTCTAAGTTAGTTTATGCTTTTGCAATTATTGATATATTTTTAAGATTGTTACATTTTGTAGCAAATAATATAGGTATAAAAGGTTTTGACGTATGGGTAAATAGTATTTTCCCAAGTTCAATTCCATCTATAATATCTAAGTATACGAATGGAATATTATGTACTATATTGATATGGGTATATGTAGCATTTATGGTATGTTTCCTTTTTTATACAGTTAGAGTATTTATTAAGAAAAAATAATTGACAAAAATAATAAATAATATTAAAATATATTTGTAAATAAAAATTTACCTTATTAAGAGTGATGGAGGGAACAGGCCCTATGAAGTCCGGCAACCTATTTAAGTTAGGTGCTAAATCCTGCGATATTATATCGGAAGATAAGGATAATCATATAGCACATAGATTATTCTATGTGCTTTCTTTTTAAGGTAAAAAAGGAGGTATTTATGAAAAAATTATTTACATCAGAATCAGTAACACCTGGACATCCAGATAAGTTATGTGATCAAATATCAGATAGGATTTTAGATGAATATTTGAAAGAAGATCCTAATTCTAGAGTTGCATGTGAAGTGTGTGCTCATAAAAATGGTATAGTAGTAATGGGTGAAATTACTAGTAAAGTCAATGTCGATATAGAAGCTATTGTAAGAAAAACAATCATTGATATTGGGTATGATGATGACAAGTATGGATTCAATGGTAATAACGTTAAAGTTGAATTAAATATTAATCATCAATCTAATGATATTGCTATGGGAGTTGATAATTCTCTTGATACTGGTAGTATTGGAGCTGGGGACCAAGGCTTAATGTTTGGATATGCAACAAATGAGACAAAGAGCTATATGCCATATCCAATATATATGGCTAATTTGCTTTCTAAACGCCTATATGAGGTTTTTAAGGATAAAACTATCAAATACTTAAGACCAGATGGAAAGACTCAGGTAACAGTGTTATATGAAGATAATAAGCCTAAATATATAGATACTATAGTTATTTCAACACAACATGATTTAGTAGATTTAGGACTTTTAAGAAAAGATATAAAAAAATATGTTATAGACTATGTAATTCCAGATAGTATGATAAATGAAAAAACTAAGATATATATAAATCCTACAGGTAGATTTATAATAGGTGGTCCAGTAGGTGATAGTGGTCTTACAGGAAGAAAAATAATAGTAGATACTTATGGAGGTTCTTGTCCGCATGGTGGAGGTGCTTTTTCTGGAAAAGATTATACTAAAGTAGATAGAAGTGCTTCATATTATGCTAGATATGTAGCAAAAAATTTAGTAGCTGCCTCTTTAGCAGATAAATTAGAACTTCAGGTTGCTTATGCAATAGGTGTATCAAAACCAGTTTCAATTTATATTAATACATTTAATACTAATAAAATAAGTGAAGATAAAATTTTAGATATTATAAATAAAGTATTTAATTTTGAACCTTCCAATATAATAAATGAACTAAATTTAAAAGAACCAATCTATAATTTAACAACTTGTTTTGGACATTTTGGTAAAGACAATCTTCCTTGGGAAAAAATCGATAAAATAGATTTAATAAATTCATTAAAAGACTAGAAATACTAGTCTTTTTTATGATAAAATATATTTAGGTGATGTTATGAATTATATAGGATCTAAATATTCAATTTTAAGTTATATAGATGAAGTAATAGAAGATTTTGTATGCCCAAAAGGTACAATTACTTTATGCGATATATTTGCTGGTACTGGAGTAGTATCAAAGTATTTTAAGGAAAAAGGATATAATATTATAAGTAATGATATTGAGTTTTTTAGTTATGTTACTTTAAAAGGTTTAATAGAAAATAGTGAAGAGTTAAAATTTGAAAAATTATATAAAAGACATATAGACCCTTTTGCATGTTTAAATGGACTACATGGAAAGAGAGGATTTATATATAAAAATTATACAATGGAAGGTACTAGAAAATCACAATACCAAAGAAATTATTATACAGCAGAGAATGCTAGAAAAATAGATGCTATTAGAATTAAAATAGAAAAATGGAAGAAGAAAAATATTATAACAGAAGGTGAATACTACTATCTATTAGCTTGTCTTATAGAAGCTGCTGATAAAGTAGCAAACACAGCATCTGTTTATGAAGCTTTTTTAAAAAATACAAAAAAAAGTGCAGAAAAACCAATAATAATAAAACCTTTGGAACTTATTTTTAAAAATAAAAAATATGAAATTTATAATGAAGATTCAAAAGATTTAATAGAAAAAATAAAAGGAGATGTTCTTTACTTAGATCCTCCATATAATACTAGAAAATACGATACTAATTATCACATGTTAGAAACTATCGCACTTTATGATAAACCTAAAATAAAAGGTATAACGGGTACTAGAGTAGATGATACAAAAAAATCAAATTATTGCTTAAAAAGCAAAGCAGCAGAAGAGTTGGAAGATTTAATAAAAAATGCTAAATTTAAATATATATTATTAAGTTATAATGATGAAGGTATTATACCTATAGAAAAAATAGAAGAAATAATGAAGCGCTATGGACATTATAAAAGATATGAAAAAAGACATAAAAGATTTAAAGCAGATAACGATAGAGAATATAAAAAGAATTATACAATAGAGTATATACATTGTTTAAAGAAAGATTAATACATTGATAGGCTTGAAATGCTTGTTCAGTAAAAATCAATAGAGGAGAATAAATAGTTTGTTTTAATGAATTTAATTGTGTTTATTAAAATAACAATATTTTAATTAAAGAAGATAATAGTTGTAATATTTACTATAAAAATTCTATTTCTTCAAACAAAAAAGTTGATGAAACTATATCTTTAGAAGTCACTTATGATAAAGCTATAAATGAAGTAGAAGATACAAAACAATTTGTTAAAACATTAACTAAAAAATTATAATTTTATCTTGCAAATTTGTTACTTTTGTGATATATTGAATTTAGGTGATGGTATGGGTAGAAAAGAAGAAGCTGTTAAATTAATGGAAAAAACTATGAATGGAGAAAGTTATTTAACTTATAAAGAAATAGCACAAATTACAGGTTATCATGAAAAATACTTACTTAAATTAAAAAAAGAACTAGAAGATGGAACAATATCATTAGTTCATGGTAATACTAATAGAAAACCTATAAATACAATCACAGAGGAAGAAAAACAATATATAATTAGTTTATATAAACGAAGTAATGCATCTATAAGAAAATTTTGTAGATTTTATGGAAAAAGAAGTTATTCCTGTATCTGGCAAGTACTAAAAGAAGCAGGACTCATATAGTCCTGCTTATTCTTTTACAATAGGATTAAAATTCTTTATAGCATCTATTAATTTTGGATGTCTTATAACAAAGTGAATAGTAGGATTACAATTTTTAGAAAGAATTACATATTTATTTTCTAATATATTAATATTTATATTTTTAAAAGTTTTATAATCATTAATATTTACATGATAGTTTTTATTTTTATATTCTTTAGTAGAATTTAAATGATTTAAATATTCATTATAATTATACTTAATTTTTTTATTATAAAAAATATTTTCTAAAGATATACAGATATCTTCGTTATTAAATTCATTTTTATTTATATTAAAAATTATATCATTAATTTTATTTTCTCTTAATATTTGTTTAGTATTATTTTCTTCTTCTTTTTTATATTCAAAAATTTTATTGATATCATTCTTATTTATTTTATTTCTTTTTAAAATTTTTAATAATAATTCATCATTTATTGTAAACAAAGGTAATGAGGAATATATTCTTGTTCTATCATATCTTTTTATTTTTTCATTTAATATGAATTTTCTAAATTCCTCTTTTTTTTCTTCTGTATATATATCCATAAGTGAATTGGCTTTTTTTAATATCAATTCACTTTTTTCTCTATAATATTTAACTTCTTTTGGTTTATTTGTTAAATAATATTTTCCTTCATTGTGAGATCCCTGGATACATTCTCCATTTAAAGCTACAATACCAGAAACATAATTTAAATGATTATAAATATTATTTTTGTTGTCCTTAAAATAGTAAGGTGAAATTAGACCTGTCATGTATATTGGTATCCAACTTTCAAGGCCTAACATCATCTCATTAAAAGGTCTATCTAAATTATGTACTATATTTAAATGTAATCCTTTTTTTAGACTCATAGCTATAGCAAACATCCATTTTTTACCAAAATCAACGTCTTTTGCCATATCTTCCATAGGCATATCACTACACATAAATATATCTTCTTTAGATTTTGAAAGAACAGTAGCTTTAAAAAAGTCTAATTCTCCTTTTTTCATTTCTTCTATACCATAATAAGTTTTTGTTTTACCTTTGTAAAAAGGTATTGTAGGTACTTTTAATTTATCAAATTTAATAGCCTTAATATAATCATTTAAATTAAAACCATCTAATTTATTTAAAAAATTATCAATATTATTATTTTCTATATTTTTGGTATTTAAAATCCAATTATATATTCTATTAAAACTAATTTCATCAGTTTTACAATTCAGTAAAAGACTTAAAGAATTATTATAATTTTCTGTATTATACTTTTTTAAAATATAATTAACTAATGAATTTAAAAACTCTTCTTTATTTGAGGGAACTCTTTCCCCATTTCTTATTCTTGATAAATAAGAAGCATCAAAATTTAGATATTTAGCAAGTTCACTAGCATTTATATCTAACGTAGTAATTAATTTATTAAGATTAGTTTTAATGATTTCAAAGTCGATACTTGAATCATTAAGTACTTTGTTAAATTCATGTAGAATTTCTTCTTCCTTATATTTATTATTTGATAGATTAGAAATAGCTTTACAAATCTTTTTTAAATTTTCTTTGTTAGGAGTTCTATTACCACTTTTATATCTACTTAATATAGATTCTGAAATATTTGCTTCCTTAGCCAAAGATTTAGAAGTACAATTAATTGAGTTAATATATTTAATTAGAATGTCATTAAAGTTCATATTTTTCACCATCAATAGCATACCAAAAAAATAAAAATTTTTCAATTGTCAAAAAAGTCAATGACTAATATGTAAATTTTATTTAAAATATAAAGCAATTATATTATACTTAAATTGATAGATAAAATAGTTTTATGTGCTTTTGTATATATAATTAATATGTTTATCATAATATAGTAGAAGGAGGAGAGTATATGGCATTAATAAAATGTCCAGAATGTGATAATAAGGTAAGTGATATGGCAGATTCTTGTCCAAAATGTGGATATGAATTAAAAAAGAAAAGTTCAAATAATTTTAATATAAACAAAGATAAAGGTAATTTAAAGTATTATTTTTTAGTAGGAATTATTTTGGGTGCGGTATTGATATTTGGAATATTTACTAAACAAAACAATTCAAATAACACACAACAGGATAATAATCAACAAAATAATTATCAACAGAATACTGGTCAAAATGATGGAATAACACAGTCTCAAAATAGTGGTTATTCAATATATACAAGTAATAGTTTGGGATTAGCTTTTGAATTTCCAAATAATTATAAAGCAATGGTAGATAGTGATGGCTTAATATATGTAGGAAAGAATATAGATGATCAAGGAGCTTTAATACCTTATATAATAGTAGGCAAATATGAAAAATTTAATAATGCAGTTCAATTTTTGAATAGTTTTACAGATTATATGAGAAAAGATTATAGTGATCTTGTAATAACAATTGATTTATTGTCTGGAACAATAGGGGATAAACTTGTATATGGTATAGCATATAATTATTCATCAAGTGGCCATTTAGTTGTAGATAATAGATATGCAACAATTATAAATAATGTTGTTTATATGATTGCATCTAGAGAAGAAAATGTTAATTCAACTGAAATAAATAATGTAGTAAGACATATAATTGAATCATTGACAGTAGGAGGTGCTTAAAATGGCATTAATAAAATGTAGTGAGTGTGGTGGAGATATTTCATCTAGTGCTAAAACATGTCCACATTGTGGAATAAAAATTAGTTTAAGTAAATGTCCAGAATGTGGAAGAAAATTAAAAGGTGATGAATCTAATTGCCCTGATTGTGGATATCCAGTTGGTAAAAAAAATGCGACTAATATACTAACTGAAAATTTAGATAAAATAACGGGTGCTAAATCAGAGAATTATGTAACCTTTAAAGATTTATTTAAAAATACTTTTAAAAAGCATACAGAAGATGAATTAAATGAAGTTTTCGTATGTGGAACAAAGAATACTACACCTTTAGTAGAGGATATTAATCCAAGAAAGGCTAGTGCTTGGGTATATTTTAAAATATTAATATTTTTCGTAGTAGCATATATTCCAACATATTTAGGATATGCTCATTATGGAAATAATAATTTTTTACCTGCAATGATTATTTTAGCAGCTTTTGCAGTTCCAGTATCAGTTTTAGTTTTCTTTTTTGAAATTAATCTATTTAGAAATATTCCTTTTCATAAAGTATTAAAATACTTTGTAATAGGTGGAGCGGCCTCACTTTTTGTGGCAATCTTATATTTTTCTATTCCATTTTTTGAGCAAAATACACTTGTATTAGATTTTAAAGGTGCTTTCTTTGTAAGTTTAATAGAAGAAACTGCTAAAGCTTGTATAGTAGCATTCTTCTTATTTAAAAATAAAAATTGTAAATATATATTAAATGGATTACTTATAGGTGCTGCTGTAGGTGCTGGCTTTGGAGCTTTTGAAACAGCTGGTTATATATTAAGATATGGACTTAGTAGTAATAGTTTAACGTTAATGTTAGAAGTAGCAAAACAACGTGCTATATTAGCTCCTGGAATGCATGTTGCTTGGGCTACAATAGAAGGTGCAGCTCTTATGTATGTAAAAGGTTTTGAAAAGCTTGATAAGAAACATTTAAATGATAAAAGATTTTTACTTATTTGCTTGATTCCAGTCATTCTTCACTGGGCTTGGGATTTACCAATAAGTACACCTTATGAAATATATAGAGTTGGTCTAACAGTTGCAGCTTGGGTTGTAATAATTTATTTCATAAACTTAGGTTTAAAACAAATAGATGATGCTAAAAAATTAAAAAAACAGGTAAAATAAGTACATCAATCGATGTACTTATTTCTTTTTAATTATCATTTTTTCTATAAAACTTACCATATAATACATAATGGCTGCCACAACACAAAGAATAAAAATTCCACTAATAACTAAACTTAAATTAAATACTTGTGATCCATATAAAATTAGGTATCCTATGCCTTTTTTTGATACAAGAAATTCTCCCATTATAACACCGTCATAACAGGTATGGGGAGAAAATCAAATATTGTAAATTACCAAATAAATATTATTCTACATCACAATTGTTAAAAGTCTTTGACAAAGTTCCAAAGACTTTTGGTAGAAATACACCACTAACATATATATAATGTTAGTGAAAGGAGGAACAATAATGAAGTTAGGAGATAATATTTTCAAGCTAAGAAAAGATTGTAAACTTTCACAAGAACAATTAGCAGAAAAAGTTGATGTTACTAGACAAACAATATCAAATTGGGAGCTTGGTGAAACTTCTCCAAATCCTGAACAGTTAAAATTATTATCTAAAGCACTTAATGTTAGTATTGATGAATTATTAAATAATGACATTAAACAAGTATTAGTAGAAAAAGTAAATAATACCGAAAAACATGCCAAAATAATAATTAAGATATTAAAAGTCTTGGGAATAATTTTTGTTGTCGGTTTTGCTATTACTATTTTTATAAATATTATGTTTGGTGCTAAAAAAGGCTCTATGACTATAAAAGAAAATCAAACTGTTCTTCTTAATTGTCAACTTAATGATGAAAAGTATACTTATCTAATAGAATATGATAAAGATGATAATATTATTGATGCAAGTGGTAGTGATTATATTATAAATGTTGTTAAAGACAAACAATTTAACAAAGCCAAAATATTAGTAAAATATATCGAATCATATTTTGAAGACAATGGTGGAAAGTGTTAATTTAATAATATATTTTATAAATAAGATCAATTTTATATTGGTCTTTTTTTCTAAAATATTGACACCTAAAAAAACGACTATATACAAAACATTTCTGAAATCGAAAAATATATGATATAATTAATATACAAGAAGTAAATCACATTTCGTTTATTATTTGTGAGGAGGTATAATGAAGAAGAAAAAAATAGTAATAATCTCACTGTGTTCTATAATAGGTTTAATATTTTTAGATTTTATAATCGCTCTATCATTTAATAATAGTCCTATAATTAAAATTAGAGATTATAATAATGGTGGTTCTACTGTTTACAAAGATAAAGGAATATTTACAAATACTTATAAATGTTCTGATGGTAAAACTAAAACAGTTTTAAAAACGACTAAAAATGTTTGCACTATGAAAGACAGTAATGAGGAAGATAAAAAAGAAGCAATAACAATTACTTTTGATACTAAAGGTGGAAGTAAAATAGATAGTGTTATTATTGGTAAAGATACTGAACTTACACTTCCAAAAGAGCCTACACGTGATGGTTATGTTTTCAAAGGTTGGGTTGATAAAAATGAAACCCCTATTTATAACAAAGTATTACTTGCAGAAGACACAATTCTTTATGCTGTTTGGGAAAAAGTAGAAAATAAAAAAAATGGTTCTAAAACTGAAAAACCTAAAACAAACACTAATACTAACAATAGCAATGGTAGTACTAATACTACAAATAGTGAAAATGTTATTTTACCTGAAGAAAAGCCACCTGTTGTAGAAAAAACTCAAGCAGAGAAAAATGATGAGTATAGAAAACAACTTCAAAATAAATATTCAGTTAAAATAGCATATAAAAATGAGTTGGGAAATTATACTATAAACGGTTATGGTTCAGATAAACTTAACGATGATAATAAGATAAATAATTGTCTTGGCGAAATAGATAAAACCCTTAAAAACTATCCAAATGTTTTTTTTAAGGAAATGAAAGATTATGGAATGCCTTTAACTATTTACTTAGTAAATAGTATTAGTGGTAATGTTTCAGGACTTACTGATGCAAAAGATAAAAGTGATATTAAAATAATGATTGCCCCAGCAAGTTTATTTGAGAATACTTTAAATCATGAAATAATGCATTATATAGATACTTATATAAAAGATAAAGGATATCCTATTGATATAAATAATACTATGAAAGATGTAAATCCAGTAGGTTTTACATATGGAGATACAAGTAATGAGTATGTTTATTATTTTACGAGTATAGATAATGCTTACTTCTTATCAGCATATGGAAAAACAAATTATTTGGAAGATCGAGCAGTAATATTTTCAGACTTAATGACTAGAACTTTTGCAAAAGATTATTATGACGATGGTACTCCAATAAACAAAAAAGCAAAATTAATTAGTTCACAAATTAAAGAAC
>OLHG01001361.1_pt1 | contig 15123 bp, 18 predicted proteins | sample 1605971 | NCBI WGS metagenome assembly OLHG01 (sample SAMN03283289) | human gut metagenome | biome: human-associated habitat; material: feces | host: Homo sapiens | place: Peru | collected 2012 | reverse complement strand
TTATAACTTTTACACCGAGCAGAAATGGGGAAAAGTCAGTAATTATACGTTGTGCCTGAACAGTTCACAGCTTGGATATGACAGGTGCGAGAAGATAATTCTGGATTGTATGTGATTTTGTCATGAATAGTTCAGGATTAATGAAAAATAGTGAAAAAATAGTGAAAATTTAATGGAAAAAAGTTCTTTTGCCTCGAATAAAATCGAAGGAAATCCTTTGTCTGAAAAACAGGTGGATGAAGTGATAGAAAGTGATGAAAGAATGCATTATCTGAAGCCAGAACAGGAAATCCTGACTATATTCCACCAGAATATTGTGACATTCAGGGGCTATTAGATGAATTGATTAAGTATGTAAATACTACAGATGATCATCCTTTGATTGTGGCAGCAGTTGTACATTACCAATTAGTGACCATACATCCGTTTGAAGATGGCAATGGCAGGACAGCCAGATTGTTATCAGGTTACATTATGGATTTGAATGGGTACGGATTTAATGGAATCGGATCATTAGAGGAGTATTTTGCATACGATATTGATGAATATTATGAATCCATCCAAATGGGACTTCCTGCATTGTATTATTCTGGAAGGGCGAATCCGCCGCATCCAGAGATTTGGATTAATTACTTTTTGCGTATGGTTAAACTTTATTCCAGCAAAGTTTGTGATTTACAGTTAGCTTCCGAAGAGGAAGATATTGCTGGAGGTCTATCGTTTCTGAAAGGGAAGGAAAAGGAACTGTTACAATTTTTGATTAAAAACTATCGAGGAGAGTTTACTCCGATTGAAGTCAGCAGAGAATTGTCGGTAACAAATAAGACGATTATTAACAGACTGGCGGTATTGGTGAAAAATGGATTTGTGGTTCCTATATTGGTCAACAAGAGAATCCGATCTTATGAATTAAGCGAATTTACCAGAAATCATGAAAAAGAAATTATGAAAGTTATCAGGTGATTAATTATGAAAAGCTATCTGCAAGCTTAGTTCAATAGAGGAAGTTATTATGATAAGAGTAGTACAAAAAGCAGATATAACTAAAGTAGCAGACATATGGCTGGATACTAATATAAAGGCACATAATTTTATATCTGCTCAATACTGGGAAAGTAATTATGAGATGGTAAAAGAAATGCTGTTACAGGCGGAGGTCTATGTGTGTGAGAGTAATGGGGAAATACAGGGATTTATAGGCTTAAACGGTGATTATATTGAAGGGATTTTTGTCTGTGATAGATTGCAGTCGCAGGGCATAGGAAAACTTTTGCTGGATTTTGTAAAGGAAAGCAGAACGCAATTGAGTTTAAATGTGTATCAGAAAAACACAAGAGCAATACATTTTTATCAGAGAGAAGGATTTGAGATTCAGAATGAAGGATTGGACGAAGCTACGGGCGAAAAAGATTATGTAATGACATGGCGGAAATTGTGCAGAGGTATGAACAGTTTTTAGAGAGACATAAAAATTAAAATATTGTTTGCCTTGTGACATCAACTTTTTCTGCTAATTGTTCTTGCGAAAGTTTTAAGTCTTTTCTTAATTTAAAAATATTTTCTCCTAATTTCATATTCTTCCCCCTTTCACATACAATTTAAAACCTCTACCAAATGTCTTTGGAACTTTGTCAAAGATATTTAACATTTACTGTACATAACCAATATTTTAATTTTTATCATACAATTTGTGTTATTTAATATAATTCATCTTTTTTAACCATTTTATTGTATCTTTAATTGTATCTTTCATATTTCTATTTTTATACTCCAATTCTTTTTTAGCCTTTTCATTGCTAAAATTAGAATTAGAAGATAATGTATATAGAGAATATTTTGTAAATAATGGTGTTTGCTTTTTTATGTTATAATATAATTCGCAAATTGGAGCTACTAATTCTGCCAACCATAGTGGTAACACTATCTTAATTCTTTTTTTCTCCTCTAAATCACAAACAAAATCAGTCAATTCTTTTATTGTAATATATTTATTAGATAAAATATAACATTCTCCTCTATTATTTTTATCACAAGCACTAATAATACCATCTGCTACATCTCTAACATCTACAAAATTATACCCTCCTTTTACACAAGCAAAAAGTTTTCCTGTCGCTACTTCTTTTATTAATTGTGTTAAGTGGCTATTTCCATAATCATTTGGTCCAATAATTCCAGAAGGATGAATAATACAAGCATTTAGATTCTTATTTTTTATTGCATAAATAACATATTTTGCTGCCTCTGCCTTTGTTTTTGCATATAATCCTACTACTTTTTCAGAATCAAAGTTAGTAATCTCTGTTATTGTTTCATTATTAGGCTTTTCGGTAATTGAATGTACACTACTTACATATCCACTCATCTTTAATTATGATTGCTAAATCTTCCTAATCAGTCGCCTCACGATCGATTTTGTGGCAATTTTTATTCATTTTAGAGTAAGTTATCGATTAAAGAAATGTTAAGCAATATCAAGCGTTTCTGATATTTCCCCAAATTGTATGCTCATACGGGGGTAAAATCTCCTGGATGTGAAAATAGAACTACCCATTTTCCTTTATATTTATTTAATGATATATTTCCCATTGTTGTTGTTGCATTAAAATCTGGTGCAGGCTGACCAATTTTTATATTTCCATTTACCATTAATTCATAGTCCATAATAAAAACTCCTTTCATATTCTATATTATGAAAAGAATTTTATTTTGTTCACTTATTTTTAAACGAACCTTTCTTATTAAACTTTTTATCTAAATAATTTGTTTTCACTTTGCTCTAGCTATTCTCTTGCTTTTTTATTCTTACTAATAAATCTATTATTTCTTCTTTTTAAATCCTTTTAAAAGTGTACTTGCTATACCATTTTCTACAACACCTTTTATTGTTCCTCTTGTATCAATTCCTAATACATCATCTACTGTGTTAAAAGCTCCTTTTATTTTTTCTGTACTTCTCTTGGTAAAAGTAGTTCCTGTAACTGTATCAACAATTTTTCCAATAAATTTATTAGCTTTAAACATTCCATCAAAAGTAATTATAATATTATCTTTTATAGTTTGAATAGTAACTTCAGGTCCTTTTTGTTTTACTTGCACTTTTTCATTGTAAATCTTAATATCTTCTAAATTTATAATATCCATTAATATCTTTTCTTTTTTTACAATTCCTTTCTCTTTTTCCAATATTATTTTTCGTGAAGTTAAAGTTAATTGTAATTTTCCCTTTATTTTATTATGTGTTACCACGTCTTTAAATAAAATTACTTCATCTGATTCTAATTCATAATTTTCCATACTTTCCTCCAATATAAATATTTCAATATAGTCTTTGTAATTTTCGCGAACATAAATTATTATTTATCTTATTCCTATAATAACATAAATCCATTTATTCTGTCAAAATTATCCAACGGATAATTTTGCAGGAACAGGAAGTTTGTCTAATAGACTAAAAGCGTGGCTTTTAGCATATATACATTTTATTTTGTGTATGACAATTAGATATACATATTTTTCATAAAAAAAGTAAGTGTTCTTTAGTTTACACTTACTTTTAGCTTTATTTTATTCATTTTAGAGTAAGTTATCGATTAAAGAAAGGTTAAGTAATATCAAGCGTTTCTGACTCTAGCTATTTTCTTGTTTTTTGCTTACTATTGTTAATGTACCAATAGCTACTATAGAAGTTATAAATAGTATTACATTTGTTATAATATTGTCTCCTGTTTTTGGATTCTTTATTTGTGATTCTTCCTCTGTTTCTTGTGTTGGATTTGTTGGTGTGGCTGGCTCACTTGGTGTTGTTGGGTCTCCCTGTGAGCTTTCTGTTGGTGTAATTATCAAACTTGTGTCAACCCACATTGTTGCATATTCACCTTCATTATATTGTAACATCGGATCATAGTCAGTAGTGTCATAATCGTAATACTTATCATTTATTTTTAATTTAGTATCAGTTGTAAAACAATATCCTTCTGCTGCCTTAAAATATATTCCATAAGTATAAGACTTACCACTTTCAAATTCGGTAAATAAATCATCAGGGTTGTTGATGTTCCAAAAATCAGCAGCATAATAATATTTGTTACCTCCATCAGTACTCCAATATTCAGATTGGTATATATATGGAACATTTTCAGGTGTTGTTCCTGAGAATACAGGTTTATCGCCTACTTTAAAACTGATTGTTGCATTATTTATCTCAACTTCACTAATATGCTGGTATATAACAGTTTTAGGTTTTATTGTTTTTATAGCGACTACAAAAAGCTTTGTTCCAGAATTCGTTACATTGGCACTATTAACATATGTCTCGTTTACCATTACTTTTTTATCAGTTGCAAATGTATTTTCATCTTTTGCTTTAAGAGAAATACTATACATATAAGTTTTTCCTTCTTCAAAAGTTGTTATTTTTTTGTCAGATGAAATGGCATTATTCTTGCTCTCATCAGAGTACCAAAACTTTACTGGAACAGACTCTCCACTTGCATTAATTTCCATTTCTTCCCAGTATTCGTACTCTATATCATATAGTTCATCCCATGGATCACATTTGTAAGCAGTTGCTTTTGGTTTATCACCCGGATTATAATTAAAGGTTACCCCCTCAATATCTACATCGCCAATTTCTGAATTTGCAAATACTTTAATTGGCATAATAGACAAACAAAGTATTAACACAGTAGTAATAATTTTTTTAATTTTCATTTTATTTTCCTCCTTTCTATATTTTTGTTCATTCTATCATAGATGAGTATTTATTCCATTATATTTGCCAAAGTTTCATTGTCTATTTGGCAATTAAGTTTTTATCTATTATAATTAAATTTACATTTTATCGAATAGAGTAAATAAATTTAATAAAGAACTACTTATTTTTTATAAAGTAGTTCTTTATTGTCATAATCGTTAAAATTATTATAATATAAAATTTATATAAATACACCAGGCAAATCATACAGTTTTATCTAATTAAATAGCAATGGTATGTTTCCATATATTGTTATTCTTAATATTCCTATAACGACTAGATGTAGTGGATAATATAAATAGAAAAACCATTTCATCCAATTTAGTTTACCTTTTTCTCCATTATAAATATTTAATAATGGATATACCAATATAACCGCTAATGTAATTAATCCATAAGTTTTACTTACAAATAAATATGAAATAATTGCATAGATTAAAATCCAAAAACTCATACTTATCATTTGCTTTTTTAAATCACCTCTATTGGAATACATAGATAAAATTGCCATTACTGCTATGCAACTCCAATCAGATGAAAAAGTTATAATATTTATTAAAATAACTAATATCCATTTCTGCCATTCCTTCAAATTAGTTTTGCAATTTATAATATAAAGAGCAACTACCGACCAAGCAAGAGACCACATAATACTTGTTTGATTAAAAATATTACCCGTGCTGAATGGTATATAGTTTATTCCAAAAGCAAAACAATATGCAAAGTGAGATATTACTGCAAAAATAAATAATCTTGAAATATATTTTTTTAGATTTTTAGTATAATAAAATCCTTCACAAATAAAGAAAAACATAATAGGCGCAGTTAGTCTACCAATTATATGTAATATATTTGGAATTATATTGTTAGGCATTCCTGGATAAATCAAATCTGCAATATGGTCTATCGTCATTGCTATAATTGCTATTAATTTTAAATGATTAGAATTCAATTTTTTCATTACATCACCTTTTATAAGAATTATTTTTCTTTATTTTTTATCTTTTTTCTCAGTAAATCTAAATAGTTCTTCAACAGACACATTGAATACTTTTGCAATATCCATTGCAAGCTTTAGAGAAGGATTATATCTTCCGTTTTCTAAACATACAATCGTTTCTCTTCTTACATTTACAAGTTCTGCTAATTCAGCCTGTTTCATCCCTACTTTTTCACGATATTCTTTTATTTTTGTTATAACTTCCATTTTAAATTCCTTTTTTATCTATGATACAAAATAATACAACTCTAATAATTGAAATAGAGACAAGCACTCCCATCAACATATATCCAATTATTTCTGAAGATAATGTACCTCCTTAATTAATGTGATATATTTCTCACCTTTTAAAAAATTATATCACTTGGTACTTTCAATGTCAAGATAAAATATTAGATTTAATTTTTTATTGCTCTATTTCTTTCTTCATTGGATAAAATCTTAATCCATTAATGCACTGTTCAATGTCTGTATCTATAAATCCTAAATGTTTATATATATTATGTGCATACGGAGATGAATTAACTGTAAAGTATCCTTTATTATTTAATGATTCGGCTTTATTATACAGTTCTCTTCCAATTCCTTGTCTTTGATATTTTCCATCTACAAAAAACAATGCAATATGACTAATGTCGTGTATAGCGATTACACCTAATAATTGTTCTTTATCAAATGCTCCATAAAATTCTCTTGCATTAACCCAATTCATATCATTAATAGATTTTTTAAATTCTTCTATACCTTCTGTAGTATAATCAGGAGCTTCATATTCTAAAAATACTTTCCATACTAAATCTAGGGCATATTTCATTTCTTCTTTTAATATTTTTCTAATCTCCATTAAAACTCATCTCGCTTTTAAATTTTCTTTCTAGTAGAATTATAACTTGCAATTTGACATGTTCATTATAACATTGATGACAGATAAAATTCAATTATCTGTCATTTTTATTTTCAACCTATATAGTTACTTACTTTAGCTTCTTCATTATTTTGTAATATGTTAAATGAGATCATATTTTTCCATATACTTCTTCTATTAAAGAAAATGCACTCCAAGCCTTAGTCCAACCACAATAAAATGCTAGCTGAGTTACTATTTCTACTGCTTCTTGTTTTGTTCAATATGATTATACAAAAAGAATTATTGTATTTCAAGTATCTCTTATTCAAAATTTATATATAAAAATAGAGTTAAGATTAATTTCTTAACTCCCGTATTTTAGTTATTTACATTTGTGATTATTGATTCTAATAGGGTTGTTAATTCATTCTCTGTAATGCCTGTTGTTTCAATATCAAAGTACATATTCTTGTATTCAAAATTTACTATATACATTTGGTTCCATTGATATATGGTTAACTTTGCATCTCCTATTTTTGATATTTTCTCTCCCTCTCCAATAAAATAGTCTCGTAAAGGTCTCTCTATCTCTGAAACAGCTATTCTTATAATATTATTTTCGCCTTTTTCGTAGTAAAACAGATAATCGTGCAAAATATTATAATCTCTATTATCGCTGTTTATATCTCTTGTATAAACATTATAGCTATTTGTCAATTTGTATTCATCTGGAATTTTTACTTTATTAATAAATTGCATCTTCTCTGGTAGATTTTCCACTTCTACTGTTTTAGCATCAGCATCAAGCATTGTCTCTGCCATATTTTTAATCTTGTTTATTTTTAATTCTATTTTCATATTTTCGTTTTCTGTTTTTCCTAGACTTTCTCCTTGAAGCGTCTTATTGTTTAAATTACTTGTTCCAATAAGAACTCCTATTCCTAGTATAAATACTGCACACATAGACGAAATTGTATAAAGTATTTTCTTGTTTTTATTCTTTTTCATATCAAATTCCCTTCTGATGTTTGATATAGCTATTTCTTCTTTTATGTTATTTCTGATTCTTTCTTTTGGCTCATTATTTTTCATAGCCATAGCCTCCATCCTCTAATCTTTTTTTAATTATCTTCCTGACTCTGTAAAGAATTACCTTCACTTTTCCAGCTGTACAGCTTAGTTCTTTTGCAATTTCTTTTATCGATTTTGCCTCATAATAAAACATTATAAAAGTCTTATACTCTTCCTCTTTTAATGTTCTTAAACCTTCTCTAATTATGTAGTCTTTTTCATTTTCTTCAATAATCTTTTCTAAGCTTTTATCATCTAAAATCATTTCTTCATAATCCGTTATTGACAAATTAATTTCACTTTTTCTATATTTATTTTTAATAATGTTTTTTGCGGTTCCTAGCAAGTAGGCTTTTATGTCAGTCGTACCTTCAAGTTTATCGCTATTTTTCCATATAGCAATAAATACATCAGATATTATTTCTTCTATATCTTCTTCTGTTATGAGTCTAGTAACACCATTCTTTACAATGATATAGATGTAGCCATAAAAATCATCTAGCATCTTATCTATATCAGGTTGTCCGTTTATTAAATAATTACTTAAAACTGCTCTTTCCAATTTAGATCTAAATCTCCTTATTTTTCTTCAAGTTAACTTCATATATATAGTAACATTTTTTCCAAAAAGGTTACAAGATTTTATAAAAAAATAACTATTAGAAATTCTAACCGTTTAAAATGCAATTACACCTAAATGTTCTAATAGTATTTTTATTCCTAGCAATACAAGTATAATTCCTCCTGCTAGTTCTGCTTTGTTTTGATATTTGTCTCCAAATCTATTTCCTATCTTTACGCCAAAGATTGAGATAATAAATGTTATGATTCCAATTATAGATACTGCTAATACTAAATTAACATCTAAGAAAGCAAATGTAATGCCTATTGCTAAAGCATCAATGCTTGTAGCTAATGCTAATATTACCATTGTCTTGAAATCGACCTTATCATTTTTCTTTTCATCTTCTTTGTCAAAAGATTCTTTTATCATATTGCCACCAATTGCTAATAATAGTATAAACGCAACCCAATGGTCAAATTTTGTAACTAAACTTTCAAAAGTTGTGCCCAAAAAATAGCCCAATACAGGCATTACAGCTTGGAACACGCCAAAATATAAAGCAATTATCATTGCTTTTTTCCAATTCATTTTTTTCATAGAAAGACCTTTGCAAATCGATACTGCAAAGGCGTCCATTGCTAAACCTACTGCTAATAATAAAATTTCTACTAATCCCATATTTAGTCTCCTTAATTGCTATTATAGCTAATAGTATAATATATTTTCTTGTATTTTTTATATTCCTATACTATACATAAAACCAGATAATTATCAACTAATTATCTGGTTTTAATAAAAATTTATTAATCGCGCTTGTATATAGCACTAAATAAGATATTGATATTAAAAAGCCTCCTAAAACGTCACTTGTATAATGTACTCCTAAGTAAATTCTGCTTATTCCAATTAAACAAATTAGTATACTAAGTAATATTATTGAAACGAATTTGATGTATTTGTTCTTCACATATTTGTATATTAAGTATATCAGATATCCATAGAAAGCCATACTTACCATCGAGTGTCCTGATGGAAAACTATAACCGCTTGCCTCAACTATTCTAAACTCATCTGGACGAGGTCTTTGTAATATTACCTTTATTAATTGGTTTAGTGCTGTAATGATTACTAAATTTGCAAAAATTGATGCTCCAATTTTTCTATTTTTTATTGTTATAAACAATAAAACAGTTATTATTATTAAAAATACTGCTCCTCCAAAATTAGTAATAACTTTTGCTATTGGTGTTGCAAAATCCGATATTAAAAATGTTGATACTAGTTTATATCCTATTATATCTCCTTGCATTATTTCTTTGTGGAATACATCTTCTGCAAATGCAAAAAAGCCGATTAGACAGACAAACAGTATAATCCATTTTAAATTTTTAGTAATAAATTCTTTTATTTTTTCTTTCATTTCTTGCCTCTTCTGTATTTTTATAATATTCACAGATATATTATACTACCGACTCTCTATTATAATCTGTTACATCACTACCAAGTTTATTGTATAGTGTTTTAACGTCCATTTCTGAATTTTTAAGTGCTAGTAGTTCATTGTTTGTTTTTTCTTCTGCCAAATTTGTAGGTATGTCTTCAAGTGAGAAATATTTGGTTTCTGTAGTTTCTATATTGTCTATAAATCCTCCCCCAATTATATCACATAATACAAATACTTTACATATTCCATAGGCATATATTGGTTTATTATGTTTGTTTCTATCTTGAATAGAGATTACTTTAACTGCTTGTACATCTAATCCAGTTTCTTCTTTAGCCTCTTTTATAGTATTCGACTTCACACTCTCTAATACATCGCAGCATCCACCTGGCAAAGCCCAAGTTTCCATTCTGAGCCAGACTTTGTATCTCCATGGCCCATTTTATTAATTTATCCATACATTCTATCTCTTTGTATTTGCTGATATTATTTATATCACAAGAGCAAGTAATTTTCAACCAATTACTTGCTCTTTTTATTTTAATCAAATTCATTTTTGTTATATATTTAATAATATGCGTATTTGTCAAGTTTTTTTGACTTTCGACCATTTTTGTAGTATAATATAAGTATTATCACATTTGAAAGGGGAATAAACCTATGTCCTACTGGAACGACTGGAAAACAGTCAGCAAGGAACCAGAAGAAACGTCGGGTGTCTACATTACGGTTAGAAGTGGAGATTTTGTTTTGAAGGACCTTAAGTCCTTTAAGACAGGTTTCATCCATAGCAGCGTCCTTATTGCAAATTTAAAGTACAGAGGAGAGATTCTCTCAGTTCTTGTAAGTGGATTTCTGCCTCAGGCAGAAACGCTTTACATCGATGAGGAGGCTCTCATCGCCATCGACAAGCTGATTGAAGCCAACCGGTTACTGTTCTAGTTTTGTTCTAGGGCAGACCCCAATACTAATTAAGGGGGCTTTCCCTATTAGTATTCACAATGCTAAAAGTAGCAGGAGGAACACCTCCTGCTACTTTGGCGTATTATGCTTTTATTTCTGTATAGTTGTTTACAACAGCCTCCAATTCTTTTTCATTCATTATACCTTGATTAGAAATGATATCGACCAGCTTATCAAGCAACTCCCGATGTCTTTTCAAAATCTGTTCTGCCCTATCATATGCTTTCCGAATGATCTTATCGATTTCTCTATTTATAGAGTTGATAGTTTCATTTGTTTGCATTTGATAGTTTGCATCTTGAAGGTAAATCCGATTTTTTCCGAACTTATCAGCCATACCATATTTAGCAACTACATTGTATGCTAATTTGGTAGCTTTTTGCAGATCAGACGATGCTCCTGCTGAAAAAGTATCAGTGTAGAACTTTTCTCCCACTCTACCAGCTAAGTCCATTGCAATTCTGTCAATAAAGTATTGCATATCACCAGAATTGATATTATCGGTGACATCAAATACATTGACTCCCATATAATAATCTGTTGGGATTATAGATACTGCAACTACTTTTCTGTCAGACAACTGATCTGAAAATCTCCATACCAGATAGTGCCCCATTTCGTGGTAAGCAGTAGATTTAATCTGACTTTCACTCATACGCCTAAATTTCTTGAAGTTTCCTTCAAAATTTTTAAGCACCATTGCTCTTGTCACTCGATCTTTTCCTTCCACCTTGGCTGTTGCCATAGACAAATCGATCAGATCTTTAGTTCTATCCGGATTCGCAATGTTGTAATTAAAGCAGGAGGAATTCAGAATAATGAAGTCCACCATTTTTCTGGAAATACTTACTCCATGGAACTTCTCCAATTGCTTAATAGATTCTTTAAGCATAGGATAAACTTCTTCAGTTGTAGGTTCCTGTACAGTAATGGTATGAAATCTTCTTCTTAAAGCTCCCTCTCTTCCGAAAGTACGTTCATATTCTTCGCGTGTTGTTGCACCTATTACTCTGGAGCCGTTCCCAGCCAACAATGGTTTAAGTGCATTAGAGAAATCCTGGTTGCCTTCTCTGGTTTCTCCAGCTCCAACAATCATATGAATTTCATCAACGAACAGAATAAGGTTTTCATTCTGCTCTACATATTCAATAATTGCCTTAAACCGTTCTTCTGCCTCTCCTCTATATTTTGTTCCCGCAATAAGAGAATTGACATCCAAAGATACAACAATAAAGTCTTTGAATTCTTCCGGACAATTGCCTGATACAATATCCGAAGTGAGCTTATATACGATAGAAGATTTTCCAACTCCCGGCTCTCCGATGAGAATAACATTTCTTTTAGTTCTCTTTAATAGAGTTTTCCAGATTTGTTTTACTTCCTCATCTCTTCCCAAAATAGCACATTTCTGCTTTTTGCTAAAATCTTGATTCAAAATCTTAGCAAATCCTTGAATGTTTTTGGGCAATGTTGCGTTTGTTTCCGTACAAAGTTCTTTTACTCTGTCAATGCTTGTCTGAGAATAGTCAAATACCTTTCTACTTTGGTGATCTAGTTGGACTATAACAGCATACACAACATCAAAGAGTGTTATCTCTTCTCGCTGTTCTTCTTCTGCTATATACCCTGCATAGTTCAAAGCCTCCATAAGTTCTTCACAAAAGTCTTCTGTTTTTAAGGAACTTATGCCACTGTTTTTCAAAAGTTCACGAAATTCTTTTTTGACTTCTCTATTTTCCTTGCTTTCTTCTGCTTCACCGCAAGATATCGGGTCATATGTGTTAAGGACGTTAATAATATAGTCTTTGAATTTTTCAACAGAAGTATGTGTTGCTAAGCTTATCACTCTGTTGAAAGATTTCTCTTCTAATCCCGCCAGGATAACACATAAGTCAAAAATTTTCTCCTGTTCATATTCTTGAGTTATGTCTTTTGCTCTTTTTAAGAGCCGTACAACACTTTTAGAATATTTAAGCACAATATACCTCCTTTAAATAATTTGCGATGTATTTAACCTAGATGTGCATTCCCCCTTAAATTGTTTAAAGGTTATTGAAGATTATTATTCTATAACCTTTCGCTGTGTTGCTGCTTTGTATACATAATATAATATCACATTTTTCTTGTATTTTCAACCTTTTTTGCTACATAATCTCTCTTTATTACTTTTAATTTTTGTTCTATCTTTCTAAATATTTTTTTAAGAATTTTCCTGTATAGCTCTTCTCATTTTTTACTATTTGTTCTGGTGTTCCAACACAAAGTATCTCTCCACCTTTTTCTCCGCCTTCTGGTCCTAAATCTATGATATAGTCACAAGTTTTGATCAAGTCTAAATTGTGTTCTATTACTATAACAGAATTTCCCGTGTCAACTAATCTTTGCAATATATCAACTAATTTATGAACATCTGCTATGTGAAGTCCTGTTGTAGGCTCGTCTAAAATATACAGCGTTTTTCCTGTTGCTTTTTTAGAAAGCTCTGTTGCGAGTTTTACTCTTTGTGCTTCTCCTCCTGATAGTGTAGTAGAAGGTTGTCCTAATTTGATATATCCAAGTCCAACATCATATAATGTCTGTATCTTAGATTTGATTCTTGGAATTTTGTCGAAGAATGTTAATGCTTCTTCAACTGTCATATCTAGTACATCTGCAATAGATTTTCCTTTATATTTTATTTCTAAAGTTTCTTTATTGTATCTTTTTCCATGGCAAACTTCGCAAGGAACATATATGTCTGATAAAAAGTGCATTTCTATTTTTAGAACGCCATCTCCATTACAAGCTTCACATCTTCCACCTGGAACATTAAAGCTAAATCTTCCTTTATCATATCCTCTTAATTTTGACTCATTCATCTCTGCAAAGATGTCTCTAATTAAGTCAAATACTCCTGTATAAGTTGCTGGATTTGAACGAGGAGTTTTTCCTATTGGCGATTGGTCTATATTTACTATTTTGTCTATGTTTTGCAAGCCTTTTACTTCTTTACATTTTCCTGGCTTTTCGTTTGAGCCATTTAAATCTCTTGCTATAGTTTTATACAAAATTTCATTTACTAATGTTGACTTACCAGAACCCGAAACACCTGTTACACAAGTAAATTGACCTAATGGGAATTTTACTGTTATATTTTTTAGATTGTGTTCTTCTGCTCCCACTATTTCTATAGATTTTCCATTAGATTTTCTTCTATGTTTCGGAACTAGAATTTGTTTTCTTCCACTTAAGTAATCTCCTGTTATTGAATTTGGAGAGTTCTTAACCTCTTCTACATTTCCTTGTGCCATCACATAACCACCGTGAACTCCTGCACCTGGTCCTATATCTATAATTTGGTCTGCAGCATACATTGTATCTTCATCGTGTTCTACAACTATAACAGAGTTTCCTAAATCTCTAAGTTTTTTAAGAGTTGCAATTAATTTATCATTATCCCTTTGATGAAGTCCTATGCTTGGTTCGTCTAAAATATATAACACTCCTGTAAGTCCTGCTCCAATTTGAGTTGCAAGCCTAATTCTTTGTGCTTCTCCTCCTGACAAACTTCCTGCTGGTCTTGATAGAGTTAAATAATCTAATCCAACATCTATTAAGAACTGTAATCTCTTATTCAATTCTTGCATAATTTGTTCAGCTATCATAGTATTTTTATCTGATAGCTCTAATGAGTTTAGATAATCTTTTATTTTATCTATTGACATATCTGTTAGCTCATTTATGTTTTTATCGCCAACTCTTACAGATAAACTTTCTTTCCTTAATCTAGCTCCATGACAAGCAAGACAAGGCGACTCACTCATATACATCTCATAAAAAGATCTCATTCCATTTGATTTTGTCTCATTATGTCTTCTCTCTAATGTTGGAATAACGCCCTCAAATGGTGCTGTATATTTTCTTGTACCAGCAGCTGATGTATACTCAAAGTTGATTTCTTCATCTCCTGTTCCATATAAAATCTTATTCAAGAAATCTCTTGGTAGTTTCTTTATTGGAACATCTTTTATTTTAACTTTATAATGTTTAGCAACACTCTCAAAATACATTTTTGCCATTGTGTCGCCTTTTTTCATAGTACTTGCACCAAAAGCTTTCACTCCATCATATAAAGTTTTGTTTTTATCCGGAACAATTAAGTCTTCATCTATTCTCATTAAATAGCCAATTCCTGTACACTCTGGGCAAGCTCCATATGGATTATTAAATGAGAACATTCTAGGAGTAAGTTCTTCAAAACTTATTCCACAGTCAGTGCAAGCATAATTTTGACTATATATTTTCTCTCCTTGTCCAACAATTGCAACTGTTACTAGGTTGTTTGCATATTGCATCGCTGTTTCAACTGACTCTGTTAAACGAGAGCTAATATCTGGTTTTATAATTAATCTGTCAACTACCAAATCTACATTATGCTTCTTATTCTTATCTAAGTTAATTTCGTCTTCTCCAAACTCGTACATTTGGTCATCTATTC
>OLHG01001360.1_pt1 | contig 15129 bp, 10 predicted proteins | sample 1605971 | NCBI WGS metagenome assembly OLHG01 (sample SAMN03283289) | human gut metagenome | biome: human-associated habitat; material: feces | host: Homo sapiens | place: Peru | collected 2012 | reverse complement strand
TCTGTGCAAAATCCCATAAGCAAAACCGTTTAAGATAGAAGCGGAAAGAGCGAGTTGGTATAATGTACAAAAATCTGAGAGCTCGGCGAAACGGCAGCGGACCCGCGCACGCGAGGAATCGGCTTTTTACCTGGAAAAGAACCTGATTATTGATATTCAGAAAACAGCATCTGCCATTAGCTTATCAGACAATACAGCAGCCCCAAATGTGGCTGCTTTTGGAAAGGTGGAGATTTTACAGCAAACCCAGTAACCCGGAAGGACGAGAATATTTACCTTTGCGGAATACCTTGCAGTTCTGTGAAAGGGCATATAACGCTCTTTTTACACTTACGAATGAAATAGAAGACTTCGGTTTTTGAAAGAGGGAGGATGAATGGCATGCAAGAATGGAGAAAAGAAGCCTACCGGTATGTGAATGACCTTTTCCGCACGCAGTCATTTTTTCGGGTTTGCCAGATAACAATTGCGTTAACCCTCGCGGTCTTCTTGGTGGATTATTACAACGTTCTGTCAAAAGTACTTGCGCTCCTGCCAGAGCCTGTTTTGCTGGTTGCTGTGGCAGGGGCCGGTCTTATGCTCTTGTGTTGGACAGCCAGCCTTCATGCTGCTGATCTGCTGAAAATTCCAACCTTTCATCTGATTGACACAGCAGCATTTATATCCCTTCCAACAGCTACAGTCTGGTTCCTTCTGCAAGCCTGGCTGGGTGCGTTTTGCGTATATAAGTTTGTTGTTTTTCTGGCCTGTGCAGGACTGTGCATGGGCGTGATCTGCTGCCGCATTTCTTTCCGGTGCAGGCAATTGGAGAAGCAAACCAGCGGCTTGGTGGATTTGCGAGATCTGTACGAAAATACCTTTGAAACCATTCCTGGAAAACCAATACTGGTTCAGGAAAAAGACGTTGACTATGACTTGCTGGAGCGTGACGGCGTTATCAATCAGCTTTACCGCACAATCCTTTACAGTCAACCGGACGATGGCTATGTAATCAGCCTGGAAGGAGAATGGGGTTCCGGAAAAACAACAATCCTCAATCATACAAGACACCTGCTCGAGCAGGACACTGACAATCGCTTTATTCTCATTGACAACTTCGACCCTTGGGTTTACGGCTCTCAGGAGGCGTTGCTGCTTGCTATGTATGATACCTTGCTCAGAAGCGTCGGCGTGAGGTACAGTCCATATAGGAGTAAGGAGCTGCTCAAGCAGCTAAGCAACATAGTTACAAAAGAATATGCGGCGGGGAGTATCCTGCATAGTTTGTTTTTTGGAGGCAGTACGCCAAATGACAGCTTGACGAAGATACGTCAACAAATCAGTACTTTTATTGCATCGACGGGCAAAACTGTTGTATTTTTCATTGACAATCTTGACCGGGCAAGCGCAGACAACATTGTACTTCTACTGAAAATCATCAGCACAGTCTTTGATTTCCCCAGAGTAATCTACGTTTTAGCTTTTGACCGGGATAGAATGGACAGCATTCTGGGGGAAACCAGAGAAATGAACGTGCGTTACATGGAAAAGATCATTCAGCAGGAAATCAAGGTTCCTCCCATCGGAAAAGCAGAACAGGAACGTGTCTATTCCATATGTATTGAAAATCTGTTGACAGCATACGGCGTAAAAGCGGAGGAAGTCCAGGGTTACCGCACGATACTATGTAGTCTCATTTTACAGAAGGCACCAGAGCTGAGAAAGTTTAAGCGGCTGATCAACTCCGCTTTCTCGATGACCTTCTGTGACGATAACATTCTGGATAAACGGGATTTGCTTGGATTGGAGGTAATTGGTTTCTTTGATCGGGAGCTGTATGAGGAGATCCACCGCCATCCAAAGTTCTTTGTTTCTCATGACAAGTATACGGACTGGCAAGCCTTTGACCTTGGCTCGCAAAGAGAAAAGCTCAATCAGGAAGGGCCGGAGTACTTCCAGACACTGTTTGCAAAGTATTCCGCTTATGAGGAACTTTTGCAGGAAATGTTCCCCTATGTGCGAAAATATAAAAACAGAGTAGAGCTCGTATCTGCATATGAGGGAGAGGATACGGATGCCGACGAGATCGCAAGGCGGGCACGGATTTGCAGCGGGAAATACTTCGATCTGTATTTCAGCTATGGATCCAATCAGTATTTGCGGATTAAGAAAGCGGTCGAGGCATATGTTCAACAGATTAACGATGCAGCTGACGGGGATGCGGTTCGGAAAACGGTTTTGGATATGCTGGAGGTGTCAGCACAAGAAGAGCAGGTTGAGTGGATTGAGCGATTTGAAAACTATTTGGGACAAATAAGCGAGCCCCGAAAATTGGATGTTGCCAAAGTGCTAATGGACAACACATATCGCATAAATGATGAACTCGGCTTCCTGCGACTAAACTCGCGGGCGAGAACTGAGGTAATCATTGCAGAGCTCCTGATGCAATGCCCAAAGGCGGACTTTGGGGAATATATGGATTCTATTGTACACAGATATGAATTCATCCATAACATTTCCTCAGTTTTGCGGTGGATGCAAAGCGGCAGCAGGCGGTTCTCCGTCAACGATCTGGAAGAGAGGACAAAAAAGGTGCAGGCTGTGTTCAACACACTGTGCCAGGAAATTGTAGAGCAAAGAATCAGTTTATATGAAGATACATATTACAGACCAGGTAACATCTGGGCACTGTATCATCACCTAGAAAAAGCCGATCGCACGGTATTTGATGACTATATTTCGGATATTCTCACTGCAAAGTATGTTTATCGTATTCTTCGGGATACAATTGGCTACTCTTTTGGGGCTGATGGCAAATATAGATACCACATCAGTACGAAAAGTTTCTGGATTCTGTTTGCGGCTCCGGGTGCGGTTGAAAGACTTTCGGAAGAACGTCCGCCTAAAACGGATGACGAAAAATTTGTTTTCCAGGTGTATCAGGTGTATCAGCGGAATGAAAAGGATGAACTTGGGGAAGCATCGGTGACGAAACCGGAAGCCGTTGAACTGTCTTTATGAGCCTTGCGGTATTTTGAGGCTCACCGTATGTGTTCGACAGACCCAGAGTTTTTCTCCGTAGTTTCAAGTCGATCCTCCACTTTTTGGATTTGCGCTACTATACTTTGGTACCGTTTATCATTTTCCATAACCGCCAGCCGGTCAAGATAGGCCGCCGCATGGCTTGCAACAGCCTCGTATTCTTCGTCCGGACACAATTGCAGGTACTGCGCAATCATATCCTGGTTTGTTGCGTGCTGAAAGAAGGTATCCAGCTTTTCATCCAAAGCAATGGACAATTTTTCAACCGTTTTCTGGTACTGCGAAATTGAGGCCTGCAGCAGTTGTTCATACTGTTTCTGTCGCTCTCTGGCTCGGGCGGCTTTGTAATCCGGTGTGGAAAGGTTTCCCCGCGGGTGAGAACCTTTATACTCCCGGTCCCAGTCGTAGCGTTGCTTCATTTCCTTTTGCAGCCATTGCTTTTGCACCTCAATCCAGTCAAGAATCCCCTGGCTGGCAGGCTCCTGCTGATAGCGGACAGAACCATCCTGATTGCGGATGACCTCACCATCTTTATTTTTCTTGGGAATTGGCACCCCATTTTCATCCAGTACATCTGCCCAGGTCGAGGGATAGCCCATTCCCGCCAGCGTGTGTCCCATAGCTGCCTGTACTTGGGGGCCGCGGGTGCAATTCCTGGAATAGGGGATGAAGGTCAGGTGGACACCTGGGGTTGCCTCATCCGCATGAACGGTCAGGTTCAGGACGATCAGTCCGTTGCGGAAGGGCGGCTGCCAGTCAGGATCGCTCAGTTCCTTGGTGGTAACGCAGCACAGATTCGGCTGCGCCAGCAAGTGGTCACAAAAATCGCCCAGCAGGGCTTCTGCTTGTTTGGCATCTGCGTATGCCTGGGCGTAACCCGTATTGTCCATATCGCCTATGGTAAAAACAATTTCCAAAGCTTCGGCTGTGACTCTGCTTTTGGCGTTTTTGCTCTGCTGTTTTGCGGTGGCATGCTTTCGCTGACCTTGGCGAATCTGTTCCAGATAGGTTCCGTTAAACCTCCGGCAGGGACGCTGCCGCTGCTGAAATGCCTGGAACGCAGGCTCATATAGTTTGGAATAGATTTCCTCCAGCGTCGCAAACCGAAGTGATGTCATCGGCTGCGCTTGGCTCGCTTTTTCGCTGGCAAGCTTGCCGAGATCTGAGACTGTTTTATCCATGATTTGCAGATAATGAGAACCGCTCGCCAAATCTTCTTGGGACAGAGCTTCCCGCATGGAAAGCTTTGCCGCCCGGAAGGTCATGTCTTTCAGCCATTGTTCGTGATTCCAGGCTTTCCATTCTTCAACGGTTTGCTTTTGCGCATGGCTCAGGTAAATGCCGCAGGGAATCAGAAGCGGCAGCAGGAGCATCGTTACCAGAGCTTCCGCGAAATTGTGGGGAATCGGATATAATTGGCGGCAGCATCGGCGCAGATGTGCCATTCGTTCCCTGTAAATGCGGTCAGACTCTAATTGGGAAAGACTCCGCTCAGACCAATAGGCATCACTGAGGGCTTTATAGGATTTCCAGAATTTGGAAATATGATGCGGTGCTGTCCAGTCAAGCCCGGCTGCCTGCCCGGCGGCTACACAGTAATCATTTTGGAAAACCCTTTCCGCATCCACATTTCGGGGCAGAAATTGGCGGTTATTGTGGGCGAGGTTATAGGCGGTATCGTAATGACCGCTGATTGTTTTGTATTTGTGCATGAACTGCCTCCGTCTATCAGATTTCTATCAACTGCGTTTTTTCATGCACAACCGGCGGTGGACTTCTGGAGCTGAGTTTTCGAGAGGAAACAGAAAAGCTGCTGATTTTTGGATGCTTTTTCCGGTTACGGGTTTCTATCAGCTTCCGCTGGTTACGTCCGGCTTCCAAATGCTTTTCTGGACTCAAAATCCACCGCTGGCGACAGCGTACCGGTTCGAGTCCGGTCACCGGCACCAAACCAATATAATCCGAACCAATTCTTCCCTGTGGGAGATGGGTTCGGATTATTTGTTTTCTTTGGGAGGTTTGAGGAAACACATTTCCAAAACGGCGTCGTCAAGCGGGCGGAGTCCAAGTCGAGAGGCGTAAGAAAGTAAGCAGCATTTGAGGCAGAAGAATGTGCGCACGAAAAGCTTTGAAAGCTGTACGTTCAATTACTATTCAAGGGCGTGGACTGCGTCTTCAAGTCTCTCAGCGGCAAAGGATTCCATTTCGTCTGATGGTGTCTATATTTATCTTACTGCGAGTCCTGCGTTACCTGTGGCTTGAGTCCCAAAGATATATCTGAGGAAGCGGTCTTTGAACCAAGGCACTCGGCCACGACTGGAGCAAGTGGGTGTCCAACGGCGACGGCACTCACACCCGCAAGGAGACGGTCAACTGCTCCGGCGGCACCACAACTTGTGTGGAGCAGGCGAACTGTAAGGACCGCGGCGGCAAATATGGCAAAAGGATGCCGCAAACCACACCGGCACAAAGGAACGGACGATCCCCGGCACCAGTCACGAGCAGAAATGGTCGTGCTGCAGCGATGTCGTTGCTGCCAAGGAATCCTACACCTTCGGCGACTGGGTCATCGCAAAAAAACGACGTTCAGGTAGGCCGGAGAGAAGGCCCGCACCTGTGAGGCCTGCGATCACACTGAGGCGGCGGAGATCCCCGCCACTGGCACCGGCGGACTGCCGTCGCCGAAGGCCGGCGGCGGCAGCCACATCTGCATGTGGGCAGGCATCCTCTGCATATGCTGCTGCACCTGCTCCCAGACCTCCCGCTCGATAATCGGCTCATGGACATTCTTGAACACGGCCCAGTTTTCCTCCGGATTCGGAATCCTGCTCAAGTCTCTCCCCCTTTTTCCATTGGAACTTGTTTCGTTATACTTCCCGGCGCAGCACCCGGTAGACAAAGGACATATCCAGTCCGCCGCGTACCACGTCCGCCAGCAGGTCGTACTGCCGTTCCTTGTAGCCGCAGGCGTCAAAGGTTGCCAGTGCGTCAAAGGACACGCCCTTTCTGGCGCACAGTGCTTTCAGAATCGTATCCGTGATGCCCGGCGCGTCAAAAATGCCGTGGACATAGCTGCCGTATACGTTTCTGCTGCCGGTGAGGGCGGGCATCTGCTGCTGACTGCGGCCCATGTGGATCTCGTACCCCTCGTAGGCGAGTCCGTTCAGGCCGGAGAGCATTCCCGCCACACCGTGAAAGACGCCTTGCGTCTGGGTCTGCACCTTTTCACCCCGGAATTCGGTGTCCATCTCCAGCAGGCCCAAACCGTTGATTTCCGTGACACCGGCGGCCTCCACCTGCTCCGGGTCGGACACGGTGCGCCCCAGCATCTGATAGCCGCCGCAGATGCCGAAAACCAGCGTGCCGGCGTCAGCCGCCTTCAGAACGGCCGCTTCCAGACCGGACTGCCGCAGCCACCGCAGGTCGGCAATGGTGCTCTTGGTACCCGGCAGCAGGATCATGTCCGGCTGGTGCAGGTCGCTCACCTGATCCACATAGCGCAGCGACACGTTTCCGTAATGTTCGAAGGGGCCAAAATCCGTGAAATTGGAGATGCGCGGCACACGGATTACCGCGATATCCAAGAGCTTTCGCTCTTTGGAGCGGCCAAACCGCTCGGTCAGGCTGTCTTCATCGTCGATGTCTATATGGGCGTAGGGGATGACCCCCGCCACCGGGATGCCGCACAGCTGCTCCAGCGTCTTCAGTCCCGGCTCCAGAATGGCCCGGTCGCCCCGGAATTTGTTGACCACCACGCCCTTGATGCGGCGGCGCTCGTCCTCCTCCAGCAGTGCCACCGTACCGTAGAGCTGGGCGAACACGCCGCCCCGGTCGATGTCGCCTACCAGCAGCACCGGCGCGTCCACCAGCTTGGCAAGGCCCATATTGACGATATCATCCTGCTTGAGGTTGATCTCCACGGGGCTGCCTGCCCCCTCAATGACGATCACGTCATACTCTGAGGCCAGACTGTTGTAGGCCTCCAGCACGGCGGGGATGTAGTCCCGCTTGCGGCGGAAATACTCCATGGCCTGCATATTGCCCCGCACCTGTCCGTTGACGATGACCTGACTGCCCACGTCGGTGGTGGGCTTGAGCAGGATGGGATTCATGCGGGTATCCGGCTCGATCCCGGCGGCCTCTGCCTGCACCACCTGCGCCCGACCCATCTCGCCGCCGTCCCTGGTAATGAAGGAGTTCAGCGCCATGTTCTGGCTCTTGAACGGCGCCACGCGGTAGCCGTCCTGCTTCAAAACGCGGCAAAGTCCCGCCGCCAGCAGGCTCTTTCCTGCATTGGACATGGTTCCCTGTATCATAATATTCATTGCCATTGTGATTTCTCCTTGCAGAATTGCCGGATGGCCGTTATCAATGCTTCATTTTCCCCGTGAGGCCGCACCGCAATGCGATACCACCCGTCGCCCAGCCCGCAGTAATTCCCACAGCCACGGATGGCGATACCCTGCTGCAGCAGGCCCTCCTGCAGCCCCAGCGGCCCGCGGAACAGCAGGTAATTGGCATGGGACGGGCATACCCAGAAGCCCAGCGCCGTCAGGTTATCCGTGAGCCACTGCCGCTCCCGGCGGACGAGGGACAGCGTCCTTTGCAGGAAGTCCCGCTCCGCCAGCGCCGCCACACCGGCATTCTGAGCCGGTGTGGATACGTTCCACGGCGGGGACGCGGCCGCCATTTCGTGCAGCAGCGCACTGTCGGCGCACAGGCAGTACCCGAGCCGTAAACCGGCCATGCCGTAGCTCTTGGTAAAGGCCTTCAGGAGCAGCAGCGCCGGATGCGCTGCCAGAAGGGACTTGGCGCTGACGCCGTCCTCCGTGAGATCGAGAAAGCACTCGTCCAGAAACAGATGCGCCCCTTGTGCCGCGCAGTATTGTAGAATCTGCTCCAGCAGCGGGAGCGGAATCAGCCGTCCGGTAGGGTTGTTGGGGCTACAGAGGAATACCGCCTCCGGTTTTTTCTCCTCTAAGAAGGACAGAAACCTCTCGTCCAGATCGAAATTCTGCGCCTGATGCAGGAAATACCGCTCTACGCGGCAGCCCACCTGCGCCAGTCCCGAGCTATATTCCATAAAGGTGGGGGCAAGCTCCACCGCCGTCCGGGGCCGCAGGGCGGCGCAGTATGCGTAGATCAGGTCTGCCGCGCCGTTTCCGCAGAGAATATAGGACGCCGGCACCTGCTCATGGCCTGCGATAGCCTGCACCAGCCGGCGGCAGTAGGGGTCGGGGTAGCGGTGCAGCTGGGGCAGAGTCCGGCACACCGCCTCCAGTACGCTGGGAGGCGTACCCAGAGGGTTGGTGTTGGCGGAAAAATCCAGCGTGATACCGCCGCCGTATACATCGCCGCCGTGTTGATTTTCTGTTTGATACAGCATCTATGTCTCCTTTACAGCGCAAAGAGCAGCTTGGCCGCACAGCTTAAAAGCAGGGTGAGAACCGCTGTGACGGTCATCAGGCGGCACGCACGGGGGATGTCCTCGTGGGTGATCTCCCGCGATGCGTCGCCGATATACTCTTTTTTGTGCAGCACGCCGTGGTACCACGCGTCCCCGGCCAGACGCAGACCCAGAAGCCCGGCGCAGACAGATTCCGTCTGCGCCGAGTTGGGACTGGCGTGCTTCCGGCGGTCGCGGCGGAATATCCGCCAGCCCGCTGAAATATCCAGTCCCATCAGGCCGCCCGCCGTCAGCATCAGCAGGGCGGACAGCCGCGCCGGGATATAATTCACCACATCGTCCGCCCTGGCGGGTACCAGACCGATGTTCTTATAGGGTGGCTCCACATACCCCAGCATGGAGTCCATGGTGTTCACCGCCTTATAGAAAAATCCCAGCGGCGCGCCGCCGATGGCCAGGAAGAGCAGCGGCGCCACCACGCCGTCGGAGGTGTTCTCTGCCACCGTTTCCACGGCGGCACGGGTCACGGCGGCATCGTCCAGCCGGTCGGTATCCCGCCCCACGATCATGGAAACGGCATGGCGGGAGGCGGCCAAATCCCCGCTCTCCAGCGCGTCATAGACCTTCATGCTCTCGTCCCGCAGGGACTTGACGGCCAAGATCTGCCAGCACATCACGCTTTCCAGCGCCAGACGCAGCCACGGGCTGACCAGACCGCTCAGCCACAGCAGCAGAGCCGGGACGGCGGTGGATACGATGACCACCGCGCCCCACAGGATGGCGCCCGCCGCCCGCTCGCCGGAGGGCGTTTTGGGGCATATGCACCGCAGCCCCTGCTCCAACACACTGATACATTTTCCAATCAGAACGACCGGATGGGGAAAGCCATGAGGGTCGCCCACCAGAAGGTCCATGCAAAAGCCGATAACAAGTGCCGCAAGCGACCACATCATGCCGTTTCTCCTCCGCCCTGCATTGTAAAAATATAAATGGGATTCTGTCCGCTCATCAGGTGGTAGCTTCCGGCCTTTCTGTCCCGCGCTGCCTGCAGGGATACCACCTCCGTCTGTGCAAATGGGAACGCCGTCAGGCAGTCCGTCAGCTCAGCCACGGACTCCAGGGAAACGGCCGTGGCCACGATACGGACACGGGGATTTTTTGCCAGAAGCAGCGCCACGATCTCGTGCATATTGCCGGCACTGCCGCCGATGAATGCGTGAGTGGGGGCTGGCAGACCGACGCAGGCCTCCGGCGCGCTGCCGCAGACCACCTGTAAGTTTTCCAATGCAAACCGATTGCGGTTTTGCCCCAGCAGCGCCGCGGCATCCTCACGCCGCTCTACGGCGCAGACAAGCCCTTGCTTTGCCTGTAAGGCCATTTCCACCGACACTGAGCCGGTACCGGCGCCGATGTCCCAGCAGACGCTCCGCTCCGTCAGCCGCAGCTTGGAAAGGCACACCGCCCGCACCTCACTTTTGGTCATGGGTACCACGGGCATTCCCTCCGCACTGCGGAGAAAGGCATCGTCCGGCAGACCCGGTGTGACCACCGCGTCGGGATGGGGATTTTCGATAAGCGCCACGCTCAGAGGGGCATAGACACCATCCGTCAGCTCCGCCGCCGTGCCGCGCACGATGCGCTCATCCGGGTAGCCAAGCCGCTGCCCCACATACACAGAAACGTGACCCAGATCCCCCTCCGTCAGCCTACGGCACAGGTCGTTGATGCCGCGCTCACCGCCTACCAGCACAAAGAGACGGCTGGCTGCCCGCACCTCCGGCAGAATGTTGTGCTGCCGCCCGTGGAGACTCACCACCCGGACATCCTCATAGGAGGTTCGGAGCCGGGCGCACAGATAGGACAGCGAGCTCAAACCCGGCAGCACCGCCGTGTCGCAGCCCTCCAGCAGCGGCAGCAGCTTTTTCGTGCCGCTGAAAAAGCCGGTATCCCCGGACATGACCACCGCGAAGCGGCGGTACTCCCAGTGGGTGCGGATAAAGTCCGCAATATCCTGCGGCGCAATGGCGTCGCAGGTGTGTTGTCCCGGCCGCGCCACAGCCTCCAGCATCCGTTTTGCGCCGATGAGACAGTCCGCCTTCTCAATGGCTTCACTGACCTCACGGGTCATAGCCTCCCGGCTGCCGGGGCCGATGCCGACGATCCGCACCTGCGGCCGGACGGTGCAGCCGAACCGCTTACACAGCACATCCAGCACCGCCGCAAAGGGAAGACCCTCCCGCTGGGGCGGGCGGCCAATGACCACCAGACCTGCGCCCGCCTTCCGGGCAGCGGACACCTTAGCAGGAAAGCCGCCGGCTTCGCCGCCGTCCTTGGTCACCATCCATGCGGCGTTGGCAAACCGCAGTGTGGCCATATCCATCTCCTCGGAGAAAGGCCCCTGCATGGCGATGATATGGGCGGCCTTCAGACCCGCTGCGCGGCAGGCCTCCAGCGAGGCATCCATGGGCAGCACCCGGGCGTATACCCGCTGGGCAAAATCGGGGATGCCGCTATATGCCGCCAGCTCCTTACTGCCGGTGGTCAGCAGGATATTGCCCCGCGTACTCTCCAGAAACGCGGCGGCCGCCGCCGCATTCTCCACGCAGACCACATCCTCCGTCTGTTCGGAGGATTGCCGCAGCAGGCGCAGATACTCCGTCTGCGTTTCCCGACAGGCTGTGCAGATGCTCTCGGTGATGGAGGTGGCATAGGGGTGAGTAGCGTCGATGACCAGATCGAACCGTGTCCTTTGCAGCATCCGGATGATGTCCTCCACCGGGATGCGTCCCGCCAGAACCGTAATGTTTTCCGCCTCCGGCAGCAGCGTTTCACCGTACTCCGTGGCCACGCATACCGTAGCCTGCACCGGCTGTCCGGCCAGGAATTCCACCAGCTCCCGGCCCTCCGTGGTGCCGGCAAACACGCAGATATTACACATTGCGGTATCCTCTGGGTGTGACCAGTTGACCGGCCACCGTTTTGACGGCGGCGCTGCCGATCAGCACGGTGCAGAACATATCCACCTCCGCCTCCCGCAGCTCTGCCAGCGTCAGGATGCGGCTGCTCTGCCCCTCACGGCCAATATTGCGCACGATGCCGCACAGCCGTTCTCCCGGCAGACGGCGCAGCAGGATATCGCAGGCCCGTTTCAGGTGGTCGGGTCTGCCGTGGCTGGCGGGGTTGTACAGGGCGATGGTCAGATCCGCCGCCGCCGCGCAGTCCAGCCGCTTTTCGATGGTTTCCCACGGCGTCAGCCGATCGCTGAGGCTGATGACCGCAAAGTCGTGGGTCAGCGGCGCACCCAGCACCGCTGCGGCGCTGCAAGCCGCCGTCAGACCCGGCACCACCTGAATCTCAGGCTCCTGCGTCTCGCCCCGCAGCTCATAGACCAGCGCCGCCATGCCGTAGATGCCGCTGTCACCGGAGCAAACCATGGCGGCGGTCTTGCCGCTGCGCGCCAGCTCCAGCACCAGCTGACAGCGCTCTGTCTCCCGTGTCATGGGGGTGGAGTGAAGCTCCTTGCCGGGGTAGCGATCCCGCACCAGATCCACATACACCGGGTAGCCTACGATGGCGTCACACGCCCGCAGGGCGGCATCCGCCCGAATGGTCATATCCTCATAGCTGCCCGGCCCGATACCTACTACAATTACCTTACCCAAAGCGCACCTCCCAATGCTCCGCCGCGACGGCGACGGTCACGCCGTCCCGCGCTGTTTTTTGTACGATCAGTTTTTCGGCATCCAGCAGCGCCGCCCGCTCACAGACATTGTCCACGCCGGTAACGGAGCGGACGAAGTCGGAGGGAGTGAAGTTGCCCGCCACATCCCGCAGCTGCTGCGCCGTGTAAAAATGCACCGGCCAGTTGTTTTTCTCACAGGCGGCCAGCAGGCCTGCCTCGTCCTGCTTCAGGTCGATGGAACAGACGCAGCAGATGGCCGCCGTGTCCAGCCCGTTTTCCGCGAACACTGTCTGCACCGCGCGCACCACCGCCTCGGCGGAGATGCCCCGCCGGCAGCCTATGCCTACCCGCAGCACACGAGGGATAAGCCGCAGGGTGCGGGCGAAGTGTGCCTTTGTGCGCCAGCCAATGAAAACGCCCAGCGGGCCGCTCTCCCCGGCAAACGTACCCTCCGGCAGGGGGGCGGGCAGAGGAAACTGGCTGCAAAGGGGGATATCCTCCTCTAAGATCGCCGCCGACACCACCTTGGCAAGCCCCATGTCGGAAATGGCGCAGCCGTGTCGGGCAGCCCATGCGTCCACGGAGAATTTGCCGCGGACATCGGTGGCGGTGGTGACCACCGCCGTGCCCCCAAGCTTTTCCGCCAGCTTCACCGCCAGCGCGTTGGCGCCGCCGATATGGCCGGAGAGCAGAGAGATCACAAACCGACCCGCCTCGTCGATGCAAACCACCGCCGGGTCGGTTTTTTTGCTTTTGACATAGGGGGCGATCTCCCGCACGGCGATGCCGCAGGCCCCCACAAAGATCAGTGCGTCCATGGAGGAAAAGCTCGCGCCATATACCGCCTTGTCCAGCGGCAGAAAGCCCGGCTCTTCAAAACGCGGCATGGTATAGCACATCCATGCCTCACCCGGCAGCGCCGCCAGTATCCGCCGCGCCGTGGCGCAGCCACCGCGGCTGAAAGTAAACAGGGCGGCTCTCATTGCGCCCCCTTGCGGAACTCCGTTGTAAAGTTGGGGTGATACAGCAGCGAGCGCAGATAGGTGTCACCCAGACAGTTGCCCACCACGATCAGCGAGGTCTTGGTCAGGCCGTTGCCCGTTACCGTCTCGTGGAGCGTCCCCACCGTGCAGCGGAAGATCTTCTCCTCCGGCCAAGTGGCCTTGTAGACCACCGCCGCCGGGGTGTCAGCGGCATAGCCTCCCGCCAGCAGCTCATCTTGCAGCAGTTCGGTCAGTGAGGTGCTGAGAAACAGCACCATGGTGGCCTGATGGGCCGCCAGCGAGCGGATGGACTCCCGCTCCGGCACCGGGGTGCGGCCCGGGGCGCGGGTGATGATGACGGTCTGGCTCACATCGGGCAGGGTGTACTCCGCCCGCAGCGCGGACGCTGCGCCGCAGAAGGCGCTGACGCCGGGGCAGACATCGTAGACAATGTCCCGCTTTTCCAGCTCGTCGAACTGCTCCCGCACCGCACCATAGATGCTGGAATCCCCCGTGTGCAGACGCACCGTGGTCTTTCCCTCCGCCTCCGCTTTCTCAATGAGGGCGATGACCTCTTCCAGCGTCAGTTTGGCGCTGTCGTGGATCTCGCAGCCCTCCCTGGTATAGTCCAGCAGCGCCGGATTCACCAGGGAGCCGGCGTAGATCACCACGTCGGCCTCGCCCAGCAGCTTGGCGCCTCGGACGGTGATGAGGTCGGCAGCGCCGCTGCCCGCTCCCACAAAATGTACCATTGTCAGTCCTCCTTTATCCGGCGCAGCAGTGCCGCTGCGCCCTTTGTCTCACAGAGATAGCCATATTCCTTGGAGAACAGGATGGCGCCTGCCTCCATATCGCCGCATTTATAGGGCAGCATCGCGTCGATGCGCCCGGCCAGCCGGTGCAGCACCGCATCATAAAGTCCCTGCTCCTTCAACAGCCGCAGGGCGTCGTCACAGGTGGCGCAGCAGAGCATCTCCGCCGCCGCACCGCCGTGCAGCCCCTCTGCGGCGGCACAGGCCGTCAGGATATCCATGCGGCAGTCGCCGTAGCGGGAGTGGGTGTTCCACATGGCGCCCGCCAGCTTTACCAGCTTGCCGATATGGCCGATGAGCAGCGCCCCTCGGAAGCCCAGCTCCCGGCACATCTCCAGCGCGTCGCCGATGAAGTTGGAGGTCATCACCGCCGTGGCAGGGTCGATGCCCATGACGCCCTTGATATAGTCTGCGCCGTAGTTGCCGGGGGCCAGCAGTACATAATCCGCGCCGCCCTCCCGCCGCTGCCGCAGCTCTACATGGATGGTGTCCACCAGCGCCTGCTCGCTCATAGGCTCTACGATCCCCGTGGTGCCTAAGATGGAGATGCCGCCCTCAATGCCCAGCCGGGGATTGAAGGTCTTTTTCGCCAGCGTCTCGCCGTCGGGAGCGGAGATTACCACATACATGCCGCCGGTGTATCCGAACAGGCCGCAGACCTCCTCCACGGCCTCCCGGATCATCAGGCGGGGTACAGAATTGATGGCCGCCGCCCCCACCGGCTGGTCAAGACCCGGCTTGGTTACCCGGCCTACGCCCTGTCCGCCGTCGATGACAATGCCAACCGTCTCCGTTTTCCGCACCTCGGCATAGATCAGGGTGTCACGGGTGATATCCGGGTCATCACCGCTGTCCTTCCGGATGGCGCAGCGCACACAGTCCGGGGACAGACAGATGTCCTCCACCGCCAATGTCAGCTCCATGCCCTTGGGTGTCAGCAGGCGGATGGACTCCTTTTTGCTGCCGCTCAGCAGCATCCATGCGGCGGCCTTGGCTGCCGCCGCGGCACAGGAGCCGGTGGTGTAGCCCAGACGGAGCTTTTTCCCGTCCCGTATGATAAATTCCTTCATAACCTACCGCCTGATCTGGTAGAGCATGGCGTTGCAGATGGCCGCCGCCACGTTGCTGCCGCCCTTGCGGCCCCGGGACACGATGTAGGGCGCGGCAGCGGCCTGGATGATGCGCTCCTTGCTCTCCACCACATTCACAAAGCCCACCGGTACC
>OLHG01001350.1_pt1 | contig 15229 bp, 13 predicted proteins | sample 1605971 | NCBI WGS metagenome assembly OLHG01 (sample SAMN03283289) | human gut metagenome | biome: human-associated habitat; material: feces | host: Homo sapiens | place: Peru | collected 2012 | reverse complement strand
TTATGAGATAAAAACTTATCTCATTCTCAATCACTTATAAAAAATACGTACTTTCAGGACTTAAAAATGCTATTATTATCACTTCATAAAGCATTTTTTTTCGATACCAAGCAAGAAATCATGATACTTCTCCCTAATTTATGATACTTCGATGAGACTTCTCCCTTCTTTTTTAGAGAAGTCTCATTCGTGGTAAAGTTCTGTATATTAAAGATATAAGCCTCGTTTTCTGCAAAAAAATGAGACTTTGAGACTTTTTTCGAGAAAAAAAATTATACGTGCGTATATTTGTTGGTTCTTTATCGCCGCCGTTCTTCTTTCTAAATATCATTCTAGCCTCATCCTTTTTTAGGCACTATTTCTTATCCCGAACTGAGGTATATCTTTCTTATGAATTTGAACCGAAGTTGTTTTGGAGCAGTACCGGGTGCAAAAAGCAGACAATGCAAAATAAAATGGAGGTTATTTTTGTGAGCAGACAGTAGGTATTTCTCTTTTTCTTACATTTAATATTAAATAATCTTATATTTTATGCCTTCTATGCCGTATTATAATAAATAATCCAAATAATTGTTTTACCTTTGCAAGGCATCTTACTTGCAGAAAGCCTGTAATAGGGGTAATGTGGGTGGATGCTACTTTTATGGAAAGAGCGTTTATCTGACGCTTGTCTTTGACTGCTCGTAATCTCGCAAATTACAAAAATCGTCAAAAAGGCAAGACAACGATGGATGCTCACGGTAGGTATGTTGTACCCTGCCGTGAGTTGTCGTATATGTACTATTCGTGTATATCTGCGGCTGCCCACGTATGGGAATGATATATGCCATGCGTGGGCTTTCTGCGTTGTCCGTCTCGGCGATTTTGGGCAATGCGAGAGCCTCGAGCAGTGGGATGGGCAAAGGCGAATCCCGCGCATTTTTTTGTAGAAGCAAAACTCTAATGACTTAATATTCCGATACTAATAGGGATTCTGTCGGAGCAAATATGGATAGAATCCGTTTCGTATCATATAATGTTCAAAGTAGTATGGGACACTAAGTATAATGGCGTTCGTCTTACCATGTCGGCTGCAGGAGAGGCTTTGAATGTTTCTCCACGTCCTGTGTTTTGGGAAGAGCTAGACTTGCTTGGACTCAACAAGATGGGATGGATATACCCTCATGTTGACGAACCGCTGCTTTGGGCTTGTGACCGACGCTACTTTTTCAAGGGACAGTTTGTACTTGAGGTAAAAGGTGGCAATATCTTCGATGCCCCAACAGTTATTCCACAAGATGGTTTTGAAAGCTTGACGCTATCTCCTGTAAACATGGAGAAACTTCGTGAACGCAATGAGGACACCATGTTCATCATTGAGCATGAAGCTATGGATTTCATCAATCAAACATATCGTCGTTACAAGAATATTCGTAAAGTGGCAACGGAGAATCCTGACATCGATTTTCAGTCGCTTGCTGCTCATTTAGAGAAGAAGACCAAGCAAGAGCATGTTGTAGTCAAAGAAGATTGCGACAGCTTCGATGTCATGCCATTGAGCAAGGCGGAAGAATTAGGGAAAGCCCCGATACTGACGAGTAAGGTTGATATTTTTGTTTCTTCTTTCAGTGGAGGTAAAGATTCACAGGTGGTATTGGATTTGGTTTCAAGGGTCATTCCTACAGAAGATTTTGTAGTTGTTTATTCAAATACTGGCTACGAACTGCCACCTTCTTTAAAACTTTATGATGATATAAAGGAATTTTATGAGGAGAAATATCCCAACATACGTTTTTATGTGGCTCAAAATCATCAACAGATACTGCATTATTGGGATGAAATAGGTACACCGAGCAGAATACATCGTTGGTGCTGTAGTATCATGAAATCTGCCCCTCTTAGTCGTTTGTTAAAAGAAATTGTTGGCAAAGGAAAGCAACCTAATGCTGTCCTGTTTGATGGAGTAAGAGCAGAAGAAAGTGCAAGCCGTTCTTCTCGGTCAAGAGTTGGAAAAAATGTAAAGCATAACAATATAGTAAATGTCAGTCCTATTTTAGATTGGAATGCAACGGAAATATATCTATATATCTTGCTAAATAAGCTTCATGTAAATGAAGCCTATAGGAAGGGATTATCAAGAGTTGGATGTGTAATATGTCCATATTCATCATCATGGAGTGAAGATTTATGTGGTCAATTATATCCTCAAACGTTAAAGCCATTTGTTTCTAAGATACGAGAGAGTTTGGAACATGCAAAGATTTCAGGTGTCGATAACTACATAAAAACTGGGCGTTGGAAAATGCGTGCCGGTGGAAGGTATCTTCATAGTGATTCTAATGTGAGTTTTATGAGTCTTTCTCCAGAATTTAGAGCCGTAATGTCTAATCCTAAGGAAAACTTGCTGACATGGCTTACGGTTTTAGGAAATTATTCTTGTGAAAGAGAGGGTAATAATATTATCATAAATCTCAAGCATAAGAATCAAATATATAAATGTATTCTTGAAGACAATGGTGACACGCAGGTCTTTTCTGTTTATGAGATAGATTCGAAAGATGTTGTTTTCATAAGTCATCTAAAAAAGGTCGTATATAAGGCAACCTATTGTGTACATTGTGAAGTATGTGAGGTAGAATGTCCTACAGGCGCATTGTCTGTAGTTCCTATTGCAACTATAGATAAAAGCAAATGTGCACATTGTATGAAATGTATAGATTTTGATGGAAAAGGCTGTCATGCGGCAAGTTCTATAAGTACATCAGATACAAGTATAATGACAAATCAACTTAAAAATATGGCACAAGGTACAAAATCAGGCATAAATCGTTATAATGACGGTATGGGATTGCGTCGTAATTGGTTAGAGAAGTATTTTTGCAACTATTCTACTTTTTTCGACAATAATGACCATGGATTAAATCCAAAATACCAGATTCCACCTTTTATTAATTGGTTAAGAGAATCTCTTATTTTAAATCCTAATGGAAAAGAAATAACAGAAATTGGATTATTGTTGGCAAATGTATATTTGCAGCATCCTATAATTGTATGGGAAGTTGTCTTTATAGGTCTTTGTGAGAACTCTGAAATTTGCAATTGGTATCAAGGTGCAATTGATTTTAATCGTAAATATTCTAGAGAAGAGATAGATATTATTCTTCAGAATAGTTATCCTGATCTTAAAGATAGAACATTGCGTAATCCGATGAATTCATTAATGAATACATTCAAGGAGAGTCCATTGGGTACAGATATTTATGCTGGAGTGATATCAAAAGAGGCAGGAAAGGTAGTCTTGACTCGACTTCCCCACAACGACATATCTCTTGTCGCAGTGGCATACTCTCTTTACCGTTATGCAGAACGCCAGAAACGGTATATGCTTACTGTTTCCGAATTCTACGACGAGAATCAGAAAGAGGGTATTTATCGTCAGTTTGGTATTAGCAGAGAGACATTTGAGAAGTTGTTGTTGAGTTTGCAGGAAGAAAGCAATCATGTACTCAGAGCAGAACTGAACATGGGACTTGACAACATCATTCTCCGAGAAGACCTTACTTCAAAGGATATATTGAAACTTATGCTCAAATAAAAGACAAAGACTATGGCAACGAGATATGCAGACTTCATCAAAATGCAGGATTTCCTTCCTGTATATGACATGACGGATGAAACGCCAAATTTGTGGCAAACTTTCATCCCTACCAATCAGTTTTGTGACTTGCTTTCACGTAGCATTACAGCAATAACATCGTCGGATATAAGCAAGCGTCGCTCCATGTGGGTGCGTGGTACTTTCGGAACTGGAAAGAGCCATGCAAGTAGCGTGGTACGCCATATTCTTTGCGACCCATACGATGATATTGAAGGATATTTGTATAGTATTCCAAATGATGCTCTTAGAGAGCAAATAAAGGCTGTTCGTAAAAATAAGAGATATTTCCCTGTCGTATTAAAAGGTGTCGAAGGTGCATACAATATCTCACGTTTCCGACTATCTCTTCAGAGAGAAACCAAAAAGGCTCTTGCTAAAGCTGGCTATGAGATGGTTGTTGACTCAGACTTCATGGAAGCACTCAAATGGGTGGAAAGTCATCAGTCGAGAATCCCTGAATTGTTGGAGAACAACGATGAGTTGGCATCAGAGGCAAGCAACTATGATAAGTTGGTGGCAAAGTTGAATGCCAACGACATTGATGTATTCTTGCATTTGGAAGAAGCCCTTGCTGCAGACAAGACTTATTTGACAAGTGACAATATCAGCGATTGGTTGGTGGACGTTCAGAAAAAAATAGCCGAAGAAGGCATAGCCGACGGTTTGATAATCTTTTGGGATGAGTTTACTAGCGTGATGGACACGTTGCAAAGCGACCGTATCAATGTACTCCAGAATATTGCCGAAAAATCACAAAAGAATAATGTGTTCCTATACTTGATTTCACATCGTACTGAACGTACCAGCGTGGATGCCAAAGGCAAAGACATTACCAAGATGAGCGACCGCTACGACAGCGTAGACTACAAGATGGATGAGGTTTCAACTTATCTCATTTTGCGCCATACGTATAGTATAACGGATAAGAGTGGATTGGATATTGCAAGTTGGAATCTCAAACATAGTATAGCCCCAGAAGTGTTCGATTATCTTTGTGAAAGCAACTCGAAAGAGGAAAAAGACCATATACAAAACCTCTTCCCTCTGCATCCTTATACGGCATTCTTGTGTTCCAAGATGGCAAACATCATGGGCTCGGCTAACCGATCTGTTCTCAAATTCATGAACGATGAGAAGAACGGTTTTGCTTGCTTTATCAATGATTCTACAAACTATGACTTGAAGATGATGCTCACTGCCGATTGGCTTTGGGATTTCTTCTATTCTGAGTTTGTGGATGACCCTCTGTGTGCAGCATTCATCAATGTGTATAACTCCAACAAGGATAAGGTCAACCAGATGGGAGATGACTACCTGCGAGTTTTCAAAGTAATCCTCTTGTTGAATGCTCTTGGTATGAAATTTAAGGGAACACCAGAAAAGTATGCTCCTAATGACAAAAATCTTTGCTATATATTCTCGGCTGATAGGTGCGAGGAAAAGATGCAAGGGATACTTGATTGGTTGGATGAAAGCCATATTGTCGCTCGTGATATATTGGGTGAATTTAAGATCTCGGTATCAACTTATAATACAGCAGAGTTGACCAAGGAGAAAATGCAGGTTGCGGTAAGTTTCAAGGATGCGGTAAGTATCTTGAAATATAATGATGCGTCAAAAAGAGAAATCTGCAAGATTTTTCTTGTTGGTGAAACACTTATGCGTAAATGTGAACCGCAATTCTATTCTTGTGAGGAATCTGAGTCGGTTCTTCGCAGTAGATTGAAGAAATACACATCGGAAAAGCCAAACTTTCTGCATGTTGTATTGCTGTTCGCTATAACAGACGAGGCACGTGATATGATGGAAAATAGGGTGAAGGATTTCTCGGAAGAGTTTCCTGATACTTTGTTTATTATGCCATCTGAGGTATTCACGGAAAGTGCGAAGAATCATTTTATAAATACTGTGGCACAGGCTAACGTAAGCCGTTCTCATTTCAACAATGACGAGGCAAGCCAGTTGGAACGTGCAGCTAACGAATATGTAATCAAATGGAAAAACCGCATGAATGGCGGCACCTACAACCTATATTATAAAGGTGAACGCTCTTCAGAGGGCATCTTTGGCAATGTTTATAACGTTATCAACAGAAGATATAGTGTCCAATTGTTCCCACAGGGTATGGAGAGTGTAAAACCTCTTCATAAGGAATCTTTAACCTTCTTTGCCAATAAAAATTATAAGAAGTTGGCTCTCCAGATGCTTCAAAAGCGTACAAGGGAAGAAATGCTGAAATTTAGTGGCTCGGATATTCCTGCGAAATTGATATTTATGGATGGGGAGAACAACCTAGTTACCGATATTTGTGAACTGACGGCTTCTGCAGAACAAGGTGACTCATGGTTGAATACTATTTGTCAAAAGGTGGATGGACTCATAGAAAGTGCCAAAAAGAAATACACCGATAGATTCTCGCTCAGTGAAATTCTTGCTCCGTTAATGAGAACTCCATACGGTATGTTCCCTAACCATGCCAATTATGTGGCTTTGGCATTTGCTCTTCGCAAACATAAGGATGATTTGTTTAATCCAAGTACATCTCAACCTGTTGGTGACGAGAAACTGACTGACATGATAGTCACATTGCTCCAAATGTGGGATGGTGGTATCTCTGAGCCAAGTAATAAGCTATTGTTGAGATTTGGCTCAGCAGAAGAAAAGAACTTGTCTAAGATTCTTGGTGAGGTGTTCTGTCTTCAAGATGTGAAAGGTGTCAACATGGCAGACTTGAAAAGTTTGCGTTATGCGAACTGGGCTATAACGGAATTCTGTAAGCAGATTGCGAAATATCCGTTGTGGTCGTTGCTCTATTGTTCTGCAATTAAGGAAAAACCTGAATGTGAGAAGGCTTTGAATGATTTGATATATCTGTTCAGTCAAGATAGTTATACTTTGCAAAAAATAAAGGAGCTATACAGCGAAATTAAGGGTGAGCAAATCGACCTTTATAAATTGTTGGCAAAACAAAGTAACTATCGTGAAGGATTTGTCAACTTTATCAATAGTATAAATAATGTAGACATAAAGGAAGAATGGTGGGATGAACTAGAGGAAGAGCTGAGCCATTTGCAATCAGAGATTGCTTTCCGTAAGAGAGAAGATGTGAAAGATTGTGTCAATGCTTTTTACATCCAGAAAATCAAGGAAGAAAGCAGACCTTCTGAGGTGAAGCCTCAAATTTCAAATGGTATCACTGTTCTAGATATGGTTGCTGAACCGTCTGTTAATGTAGTAAAGGCAGCTCCTGATACCATCAAGCAGGCAAAGAACTGTGTGAAATCACAAACTATGCCAAGCATGATGTGGCAAAAGGTGGTTCTCGACCTTATAGAGGAACATCCTGAGGTCTCAGAATTTCTTATCAAATACTTAGGGAGTTAAAGAGTATGGCACATATAGATACATCAGATAAAATAAAAGTATTTGACTCATTTGAGGGGCTTGAAACTGAAATAGTCAATGATATGAAATCTAACGACATGTTGGCTCAACGATATGCCGTTAGATTCATTATGCTCAACAATTTCGATGAACTAAAGAAATTAGCCAAATTGATGGCAAAGTTTGACGTTGAGTCCTTGGACTTAGAGGAACTGATGGAGGAAGATGACGAGTGGATTACAAAAGATATGTTGCGAAATGCCTTGATAGCATGTAAGACATCTACGTTTGTAACACCATTTTCCGAAGTTGTTAGGTTCTATAATGACGATGACTTTAGGGGATTCTTCAATGACATCATGTTGATGGAAGATGTTCGCAATCCGCAAAAGCGTATCTATGTGCCGTTGATAGGACTCCAGAATCGTTTCACCGATTTTCTGAATCATTTTGCACGAATTGGAGAAAGTGCGCCTGTTTGGCGGTATGATGCAGAGAAACAAACTGTTGAGGTGTATTTTACGAAATACAAAAACTATGAAATACCTCAAAATGAGATACAATGCAAATTGTCATCTCTACGAGATTGGCTAAAATTTTGGAAGGTACAGGCACCGCAAGAGCGAATTGTCTGCACCTCTCTTCCTATTTCTGCCAAGTTTAAGTATTCCAAACCGGACAACATTTTCAATTTTACCAAAATTGACAGTGCCTACGAATTCATGACAAAATTCATGGATTTGTCTTTTCCTTTTGCCTATGAAGAAAAAGACAAGCTATATTGGGAAGAAATTTTGCGCTCTCTCGAAAATCACAAAGGTGCGTCTTTCTCATACGTATCCTATGTTCATGATGTATTCAATAAGAAAATACTGAATGTGTCTGAAATATTGGAAGAATGGGTTAAAGAAGATGCAACCTCTTTCCACCGTTGGCTTTTGTTCCATTACGTTTTGCATACAAAGATGGGAGAAAAAGGCTCATATTTGAAACTCTGTATGGGAGCTGTTACTGACATGAATGATGCAAGACAACTTCCTAACTATATTGCCACGCTCATCCTATATGAGATGCCAGCGAATAAGAAGGCAGAGTATACACAAGAAAGGCGCATGCTTATCAAGGAGAATGCTGATTTTTTCAGAACATTTATTACCGACCAAGAGCAGCAATGGCTTTTGGAACGTACTAAAGAAATAATCCAAAAATCCAACAACTTCTCTAATGCCTTGGAACTTTGTACTGGTGTGTTTGATTATGAGCATATTCTTCTGATGGGATGCTATGCGCATAATCAACAGAACAAGCCTGTAAAGGACGCAGTGAAAACAATTTATCCTGAATTTGCGGCATATCTAAAAGATACAAAGCCATCTTCATTTGCCGTTGATACCCAATGGTGTGTCGAATATTTTCACGAATACAAAAAGGCAAAGTTGCAAGATGCGTACATTCCGGAGATTGCAACATTTATAACGAAAAAGAATGCTACATCCAAAACATTCTATCAATGGTATTATTCATTTGAAGAATCGCATGATGTGTTAGCAGATGTCAGCCACAATTCTGTGCTTTGCCCAGATAAAGTATATTGGATAGATGGACTTGGAGCAGAATTCTTACCATATCTGTTGTCTCTTATCGAGGAAAAACATAGCAATATGAAGGTTGTTCGTTCTCAGATAACTCGTACAACTATACCGTCATCAACTTCACTCAATCGCTTTGATGGAGAAAAAGTTATCAAGTATAGTGCTTTGGATGAGTTAGGTCATGATGCTCATGGCTATAAATATCTATATACGCTCAATGAAGAGTTGGCTGTTTTGAAGAATATCATCAATGAAATCATAGATACTTGTCAAAAGCAAAAAACTACTATAGCCATAGTTTCCGACCATGGATTGAGTTGCCTTTCAAGAAAGGTTTCATCCAAGAAATACGATGGAAAATTTGAACATGAAGGGCGCTATATAAAGACTAGCTCTGAGGCAGAAACTGATCATGATTACTTGGTACACAAGAATGAGAAAGATGAGCAATTTTATAAAGTCGCTCTTACTCATTCTTCATTGGCTAAAGTTCCTACCCATGAGGTTCATGGTGGGTGTACTCCAGAAGAGGTACTTGTGCCATTCATTCTGTTGTCCAACAAAAATGTTGCAAGTAGTATCGTATATCAGGTAAAATTGATAGAATCAGAAATTATGTTGTCTAACCCTATTGTAAGACTATCTGTCTTTCCTGAGCCTACGAGTGTTTCGTTAACATGTGATGGACAAACTTATGGGATGAAGCGAGAGGGGACTAATTGGGTGGTTAAGTTAGAAAACATAATGGAAGGCTCGCATAATTTAGATGTGAAGCCTAAGGATGCTGAAAGTATTCAGTTAGAAGTAAAAGTCATCGGAGTAGGAAATAACGCCGATATTAACGAAATGTTTACTTTGTGATTATGAGCGAGATAGGGAATAAAATAAAGGAAGTCTTTGGCGGGGCTGCAGTTTATAAAAATCCTGCCAATTATGATGTGTTCAATGGCAGAAATTTGCCTTCTTTTGTCAAGGATTATTTGATTTCTACCCATATAACAAGTGATGGAACTTTTCAAAGAGCAGCACTTGCTCGTTTCTTGGACGAGCATATACCAAATGATAATAGTGCCATTGTTGCTCGTTTGAGAAGAGGGGAAACTTTAACACTCTTGACTCGATTTGATGTTCTGACAAGTTTGGCTCAAAACAAAACTATGTTTCAAATACCTGATATGGGAATAAAGGCAGGAGATACCTTAATTCCAGATTATCTGGTGGAGGAATATCCTGATGATTTGATTGATGGTGAAAAGTGGGGAATCATGAAGATTGTCTATATGATGCCGCAAGAAAACAAACGGGGATATGTGGAAATGGTAAACTTCAAGCCTTTTCGCCCGATGCAGAAATTGGATATGAATTACATACGCCAGTGCCGTTCCAAATTTACTTTGGATGAATGGGTTGATGTGTTGATTTCTGCAATGGAATATACTCCTTCGGCATTTAAGAATATGACGCAAAAGTTGGAGTTTGTCACACGTTTACTTCCGTTTGTTGAACCACGTCTGAATCTTATAGAACTTGCACCAAAAGGAACAGGCAAAAGCTATGTGTTTGGTAATCTTTCAAAATTCGTATGGCTTGTTAGTGGTGGAAAGGTATCTCGTGCAAAGTTGGTTTACGACAAATCGACAAAGGCTCCTGGTATCATGCGTTTTTATGACCTTGTAGCATTTGACGAAATATCATCCATTACATTCTCTGATAATTCGGAGATGCAATCATTCTTGAAGAACTATTTGGAATATGGTCGAGCTACTGTTGACAATTATGAGTTTATGTCAGAATGTGGTTTGATGTTGCTCGGAAACATCTTATTGTCACAAGACAATCAACCTTTGGATTATCGCTATTTTGACTCTTTGCCAGAAGTTTTTAGGGAGTCAGCGTTGCTTGACCGTTTTCACGGAATGATAGAAGGATGGTTGCTGCCACGTATCAATGTGGATATGGCATTGCATGATTGGACTCTTAATGTGGAGTTTTTTTCAGAAGTACTCCACCACTTGCGTACAGAACCAGTCTATTCACAGATTGTGGATGAAGTGGTGCTAGTGCCAAAAGGTGCCGATATGAGACATACAAAAGCAGTGAAAAGAGTTGCTACAGCATATTTGAAGTTGCTTTTCCCTCATGTGACATCGGTGGATATGCTTAATTTGGATGAATTCAATATGTATTGTTTGCAACCTGCTATTCGTAGGCGTGATATAGTAAGAGAACAATGTAGTAATATTGATGCAGAGTCTTCATTCTCAAAACCAATGCCTGAATATTCTGTATTGTCTCGTTAATTTAATTTGAATGATGACAAGAGAAGAAAAAATAGAAAATTTCAATACGGTCAGTGTCATAGTTACAGATCTGGTAGTAACTTTTGACATGGGATTAGAGTTTACAACTATGATCGCCAAGGGGGCACTAATAACCAAAATATTAGAATTATGACAGAAGAAATAAAAATCAAGGCAAGAGACTGGGAGAAACTTCTGAGCTTCACACAGCAGCAGAAGTACAAGACTGCCATCAAGCAGGGATGGTTCTCTGACTATCACGACAATTCGTGGAGATATAGTACCTTCTACGGTGCGTACATCTGGAAGTATCCGAAGATGCTCAAGGTTGTCAGAATGTTTGAAGAACTCATCGGGCACAAGCCATTATGGGAAGACGTTACCGATGCCAATCTGCGTGACCTCTTCAAGAAGATCCAGGAGAACTATGCACCCAACTCCGCAACCGCCTCCTGCCATTGTTTAACAAATTAAAATTAAGAATATGGGAGAAAAGTATACAGAAGAGGAACTTCGTGAGCTCACCAAGAAGTGCCAGGAAAAGTATGCCGAGCTTGGAAAGAAGACAGTCATAAAGGCACTTACGGGCGAAATTGTCTCAAATTCCGCTATGGTAAAAGAATTGGAGTCGCTGAACTTCCAATACCACGAAGAGATGGATGAGTACGACGTCACTGCTCCTGACCTTAATCCGGAACTCATAGAGAACTTCCGGCAGGCAGAGAAGACCGGCAAGAATGTTTCCATTGAAGCACAGGAATACCTTCGAATCCTCGGCATGTGCGAGAAGATGTTCAACCGGGCAGTATGGATCAATAAAGACGGTCATGTATGTGACGAAGATGGGAATAGACTTTCCGCTGATGGTGAGCATCGGGTATTTGATGTCATCAAAGGTGGAAAATGATATGTTTCTAGTTTTCCATACTAGAATTTTGTTTAAATGTCATCCTCTCTTGCCCGTGAGGGTAGGGGAGGATTTTTTTTACGGCCCCGATAATATATACAAAGAACCTCGTTTTACGAATGATACGGTTATGACCTTGGCTGTGGCAAAATGGTTGACGATTGATCCTGAATCTATCATCTCATATCTAGAAGCTGATAGTTATACTTCGGCTATCCGTAATGCCATCTCTCTTGGCGGTGATGCTGATACTATGGCGTGCATGGCTGGAGGAATAGCTGTTGCAACCAAAGGGATGGAATTGCCGGAAGAACTGGCTCGTTGTGTATATAATAATGTGCTTGATGATAATCTTCGTCAGATACTTGATGAGTTTAATTTGTATCTGAAGGAGCATAAAAGGGAATAAGTGTTGTCGTTAAAAAGTGGAGCTGTGTAATCGGTACAGCACTATTGCTAGATATGGATGACTTTACGATTGGTTGGTTGTATGAATAGAAAAAATATGGAAAATGAAACTATAAAAGAACGATTCCTCGGCACAATCTTCGGGCAAGCTGTAGGAGATGCCTTGGGACTGAGCACGGAGTTTATGTCCAAGCAAGAGGTGAATCAATTTTATCCTAATGGGATAGAGGACTATTCACAAATCGTGCAGGATGATCATCGTCGTCGTTGGCAAAGAGGCGATTGGACTGATGATACCGACATGATGCTATGCATCTTAGATTCTTTTGTGGCTTGTCAAAAGGTAGATATTCTTGATATTGCCAGAAGGTTTAAGGAATGGATGATGAACGGAGGCATGGGAATTGGTCGGCATACCTATAATGTAATGGCTCTTGGCGACTATACTTCGAATCCACAGAAGGCAGCAGAGATTATCTGGAAGATGGGAAAGAAAAAAGCTGCAGCTAATGGGGCTGTCATGAGAACTTCGGTGGTAGGGCTTCTGAAGGAAAATGTGACTAGTAATGCAGAGAATATCTGTAAGTTAACTCATTATGATCCTCGCTGTGTGGGCTCTTGCGTTATCATTTCTTCTATCATACATACTCTTGTCTTTGAAGACAGGATATTGGATTATGAAGATGTGATTGGCATAGCCAAACAATATGATGAACGAATCGTTCCATTTGTTGACTTGGCATATCATGAAGGTTTGGATTCTTTGTGTCTGGATGAAGAAAAGAGTATGGGATATACGCTCAGAACTTTAGGGGCTGCCCTATGGGCTTATTGGCATGCAACCTCGTATAAAGAGGGTATCCTGAAGATTGTTTTGTCAGGAGGAGATGCGGATACAAATGCTGCAGTAGCAGGAGCTGTTCTGGGTACTAAATTTGGAATATGCCATATTCCTAACGAATGGAGAAATGGTCTTCTCTATGCTTCTATGCTCCATAACAAGGTGCAGGAATTCTACGCAATGTATCGATAAAAACATATAAAAAGTACGAAATCTCTTGTGAGTTTCATGCTTTTTGTTTATCTTTGCACCAAATAGACTGCATTCGGCAATTTTAAAGCTGACTTTCATATTGCTCGTTTGCATAATTACTAGCTAAAAGAAAGGATTCGATAATGAATGTAATGCAATTGAATACTGATATTTATAATAGCTTGGGCGTACTTTCTAATGACGAGAGCTATTTGGAAAAAGCTGCACGTTATCTTAAAAAATTGGCGCAAGCTAAAAGAGACGTGGAGAATGCAAAGGCTAAGGAAGAAGCCCTTGCTAGTATCAATCAGGCTTTTACGGAATTGAAGCTTCATCGCGAAGGAAAAATGGATTTTATTCCTGCGGAGGATTTGCTTAATGAGTTATAGGATAGAGGTTGCACCTGAGTTTGCCCGTAGATTGAAGAAATTAAGTAAGCGCTATAAGTCTATCAAGCAAGATTACGAAGATTTTTTGCATTCTCTTCAATCTAATCCTCTTCAAGGGGTAGATTTGGGTAAAGGGTTAAGAAAAATAAGAATGAGTATCGCTTCTAAAGGTAAAGGAAAAAGTGGTGGTGCCAGAGTTATTTCCTTTATGGCAATCATGAATGAAGAGGATGGTTTTATAGAACTATTGACCATTTATGATAAATCAGAAATGGAATCTATCTCTGATAAAGAATTGTTGAATTTAATGAAACGGAATGGTTTGTTTTAGAGCATAATAACGCAGAATCCTGCCGGCATCACTGCCAGCAGGATTCACTTTCAAAAACCGAACCTAAAATTCTACCTTGTAATTTCTATCTATGCAATATCTATTGTAACCTGAATAAGTCTAATTACCTTTAAAAACTAAATCCTATTATATGAATAACGCTGCAAAATGAACTGTTCTTTATCTTTTACTCGGCAGTTGTCTGCTGCTCTGTAGCATTCTCTGTTGTAGTCTCAGTCGCATTTTCCTGCTGTGTAGAATCCTCAACACCTGCCTGTGGCTGGATAGAAGTACCTGTTGCCAATGTATCTGAAGGTGCTTCTGGAGCTACGGTATCAACTGGTGCTACCTCTGCGTTACCTACCATTCTGCTTGATGCAAAAACGTTGCTTACTGAAACCATTACCATAGCTGCGATAGCTGCAAACATAAACTTCTTCATAATCTTATCTTTTTTAAATTGTTACTATTTAATGTTACTTACTTACTTTGTGGATTCGTTGTCGAACCCGCTATTCATAGTTACAATCTGCGTGCCAAAAAGGCGGGTAAAAACGATGTGCGTTGATTATCAGGTATTTATGTCTCCTATGTCAAGAGTGGATGGTGTGGAAAATGGGGAAAGAATGTGGAATTATTCCCCAAAAGTTGGGGAATTACCCAAATATAACAAGTTGAGGTATCAAGTGACTGCTATCTTTGCTGATACAACTAAGAACTATGGCAGTAGGACAAATGGAAAAATAAAAAAATATTGAATTATAGTTAATTTGAGTTTGAAATCATTCTTATCTAAAATAAAACTATTATATTTGTAACCGACAGATACGAATTTGCATAACAAACCTAGATTCAAGAGATTATAGAATATATTATAGTAATTTTAAACAATAACATTATGAATATGAAACGACCATTCATTACCACATTATTTGCGATGTTACTGGTACTTTTTACAGTTTCATGCAGCAGTGAAGATAACGAGTTTGATTATGCTGCATTGCCGATACCGGCACAGCTGTTTGTAAAGCAATATTTTGCTGATGCAACATACAGTCGTGTGGAAAAGGAGAAAGATAATGGCTCTTGGGAATATGAAGTATTGCTCAGTGATGGCTCTCAAGTGGAGTTTAATGAGAAGGGAGAGTGGACGAGTGTTGAGTGCAAATACTCTGAGATGCCTGTAGGCATTATTCCTACTGTCATAGCTGAGGATATTGCAAAGAGGTATCCTGATCTGAAGCCTTA
>OLHG01001347.1_pt1 | contig 15250 bp, 17 predicted proteins | sample 1605971 | NCBI WGS metagenome assembly OLHG01 (sample SAMN03283289) | human gut metagenome | biome: human-associated habitat; material: feces | host: Homo sapiens | place: Peru | collected 2012 | reverse complement strand
ATTTGATCAAGCTAAAAGCATTTGCTCCATCATTAAAAATCTATAAAATAGTAACGACGAACTTACGAAACGCTCTTTATCGTTCTTCCTTTCCTGGTACTTACAAGTATTCTTGCATTTTTCAGAAAACTATGCTATGTTTTTGGTGCATAGAAAAAGAGGTGGTCGGTCGTGCTCGTTTATTTGTCTATGATTGACTCCGCAGATGATCAATCAAAATTTGAAAAGATATATTGGGAATATCAGAATCTCATGTACTATGTAGCCAGCCAGCTTTTAAAGAATCCGCTGGATATAGAGGACGCCGTTCACAATGCCTTTGTTTCGATTGCTGAACGGATCTCCGAAATCGAAGATCCGGTTTGTCTGAAAACAAAAGGCTACGTTGTGACCATTACAGAGCACAAAGCCGTGGACATTCTCCGCAAGCAGCACCACTGTTCCGAATTAGCCATTGAGGACGCTCCAGCCGTCCCCATAGACCCGGAAAGTAAAAGTATCTTCACCGATTGTATGGAGCAATTGCCAGAGCGCTATCGGCAGGTCATTCTTCTCAAATACTATTACGGCTTCTCTACCAAGGAACTAGCTAAAGAAATGCACATTTCCGAAGTCAATGCCGTCAAACTGGACCAGCGGGCAAAGCAAAAGCTGCTTACGATCTGCAAAGAGAACGGAGTGATTTTATGAATGATGATATCATCAAACAGATTGCCGAAGAATATATAACCGCTCTATGCGCCAGTCTCCCTGCCACGGAAGCATGCAGCTACACATTCAGCCCACAGTTCAAAAAGAAGATGAATCGCCTGATCTTTAAAACAAATCACCCTTATCGATTTGTCTTATCCCGGGTCGCTTCTGTCGCCATTGTGTTTCTTCTGCTTTTCAGTTCCGTCTTGGCCGTCGATGTAAAGGCACGAGAGGCCTTTATCGGATGGTTGGAGGAGTGCCACGCCACCTTTTCCCGGTTCTTTTTTGCCGGAAAGGTCGAAGCGCAGGAAGAATTGCACTTTGACCTGGGATGGGTCCCAGAGGGATACGTGGCACAGGAACGGATCAAGATTCCGGGGGGGTGAGTCTGTGCTCTATACAAATACTGACGGATTCATCCTTGATTTTACCTATTCTACCGCACCGGAAAACACAGAATTATATCTTTTTCCTTAGAGTGCCATAGAACAAACTGCCTCCGTCAATACCACTCCCGCCAAACTTTTTATTGCGCAAAGCACTGATGAAACGAGCAGTATCGTATGGCAGGACAGTATGCAAGGTACGCTCTATGCCATCTCCTGTCGATGCGGCAGTTCTGAATTAATTCGAATCGCAGAAAATATTGTAAAAAAATAATTTCCAGGTGTCCAAAATCAGCCTCCTCGAACGTATTAGTATATGAAGGGATTCGAAAGGAGGTGATTATCATGAAAAAATCCATCAGCGCTATTCTACTGCTCATTGCGCTTCTGATTCCCGTTTCCGCGCAAGCAGCTTCCCCGCGAACTTCCAGAGTGTACCCCAGCCTGAGTTTTGACGGCACAACCGCGACCTGCTCTGTGTATATTTCCGGGAACAAAACCACAGACAGCATAGCTTTGACCGCAAAGCTCTGGCAGGGAAGTAAATGTATCGCAACCTGGAACGCATCCGGGACTGGCTACCTGAATTTCAGCAAAACAAAAACTGTCAGTTCGGGCAGCTCCTACAAGCTGACCGCGGATGTAACGGTTAACGGGAATGCGCTGGATACGGTTTCAAAGAGTGGAACCTGTCCGTAACCCAAGCACTCTTTTAAGCATCTGGAGGTATTTTTTTGAAACGGTTCATCTTTCTTTTTTCTTTACTGTTGGTTTTTCTTACCGGTTGCTCAACTCGTTCTACTTCGGAAATTTTTTACACAATTTCCTCTACATTGCCAAGTGACATCACTCTTCGAGAAGACTCCGAAACAGAATATGCAATGCTCAATCAGAGCCAAACAGCCTTTGGGGGCATTTCTCTGACTGATTTAAGCCCTTCCGACATCAATAAAGGAAGCTCAAAGATGACGCTGTACTATGATACTGTGCTTCCCGGATGTCAAATTGGCGGATGGCGAGGCGGACGATTCTTGCACCGTATTTGGTACAATACTTTATCTGTTGCCGATTCGGAGTCGAGTTCTGAAAAAGAATATTATAGCGTCTTATTCATCCACAATTCGCATGTCTACGATATGTGGTTTGATCTATCTAAAATTGAATTTGATCAAGCTAAAAGCATTTGCTCCATCATTAAAAATCTATAAAATAGTAACAAGGTGGTCTACCTATGATTAAAAGAATGTTTAGTGTTCTCTTGGCTGCACTCATGACCTTTTCCCTGTTCATGACTGTTTCCGCTGAAGCAGCTACATATGACGATGGTTTTATCGATCAAGGTGGTTTCGTTACCCACGAAGAACGCATCGAAGACAATGGAACATACTGGTTCACTATCCGCGAGGAAGCAAAATCCAAGGACGAATTCATCCCATCTAAAAATACCATTACACTTACCGCTAAAGGTCGACGTGGAAGCACCAAAGATGGTAGTTTGTACCCTGATGATAGTATCAGTTACACTGTAACAGTTTACAACAGTGATACTGACGAATCCGTCGGCAGCATTTCCGCCACCGCTGACGGCAAAACGAAGTCCCAGAAAATCACTGTTGTGGCAGGTCAGCAGTATTATCTGATTGCAACATGCAGTCCCACTCTCACCAACCCCTCCTATTTGCGACTTGATGGTAGAATCACCAAAAACATCACCGTTATCAGATAATTTAAAATATAATTCAGTATCGAAGACCAATACGATCCGGAGTCTATTACACCTATGGTGCGAAAGTTCCACAATACGCAGTATTACAGTATCAATTTTCAACTGTGACGATCAACGGGAATGCGCTGGATACCGCATCGGCTTCAGGGACGTGTGAGTAGTGCTACTGTTCTCATCTCGGTAATTTTCCTTAAAATACATATTGTCAATATCTATCAATCTTTTTAAAATTTGGAGCACAAAATGTTGGATGTACATCGTTACCATGTAAAAGAAATGACTATATTCCTGCTTCTCTCTGTTTTCGTCCTATGCGGGTGTTTTGATCAAACAGTCGTCCCAGATAAAGGAGATTTTACGTTTAAGGTGCCAAAAGGCTATATTATTTCCGACATAACCGATTCGAATTGTTCGATTTACGAGGCAGAAAAAAGCAAAATGGTCGGTGGTATTGAGATAACGAAACTGAAACTAAAGGACTTAAAGGACGAAAACAGTTCAAATATCTTTCGATATTTACGCCAACGTTTCTACGGAAATAAACGAATGGAGCAGGTAACTTCTTTATGGGGCGATAAACATCCTATTGTGGATATTCATCTATGTGTACAGGACGACGAAAATTCCCGTCATGAGTATTACCACATTTTCTTTGAAAAAGATTCAGGCGTGTATCATTTGTGGCTGGATGGAGGACTTGTTGATCAGATTTCTGAAACCGAATTTATCGGGATCACAGGGGTCGATTAAGCTCGTAAAAAGAAATGGAGGATAATAAATGCAATTTACTAAAAGACTGGTATGTATTTGTGTCTGTCTCGTTCTTCTTGTGTGTATGCCGCTAAATGTTCTTGCAGAAGAACCTGCCAGAAAAAAAGTGAATCGGAATAGCTTCGTATTTGAGAGTGATCCATCACGGATGACTGCCAAAGGCAAATTCCATTTTTCCGTTGAAAATTACATGAGGTCCAGTTATTTTGATGCAAATTCTGACACAATCAAGTTGACAATTTCCGCATGGATGCGGGATACTACAGAACATTCCGAGTATTACGATCCCATATTCTCCGCACCGACAGATAGCAATCAAGAAATAGAGGTTGCCTTATACAGGTTGGAAGGGCATACTGGAATATGGATTGACACCATCTACGTTGCAGCAACGGACACAACAACGACATACACATACAAAAGCATCCAGCAAGGCTCCAGATATTATCTGACATTCACATGTCGTAGCCAGGTCCCAGATAATATGATTATTGATGGAAAGGGCCGGGTAACTGACGTGACCGTGCCTTATCCAAGCTAATGAAAATCCGCCCCAGAAATCCCGTTTTCAGGATCTCTGGGGCGGACACATATTTACTGCGCGCTGGGCTTTACTTCCGGGCCAATGGGGCAATCGTACCCCGCCGCGGCGTTCTCGTTGAACTCCTCCCGTGCGGCTTTCAGGATCTCCGGCTTCTCCATCAGGTCGGCGGCAGCACCCGCCAGAACCTTGGCAGCGTATTTCAGGGCCTTGTGGGCCTGTCCGGATTTGCCGATGGAGACCACCTGCCAGCTGTGACCGGGAACCTGGGAGGGCCAGGCAGCGGCATTGAACTGAGCCGTAGGGGTAAGCCAGCTCACATCGCCTACATCGGTAGAGCCGGGGCTGTAGAAGCTGGAAGGATAGTAAGGCACCACAAAGTCATTGATGGCTTTCTGGCCCTGATCAGAGAGCTTGGACACTTCCTTTTTCAGCACAGGATTGCTGTCCACACCGTTCCCGGGCAGGCCCTCGTGGGGATAGGTCTTCCGCAGAGTCTCGGCAAAATCCCAATCCTGCTGAGTGTACTCCGGCAAAGGAGCCTCCTGGAGGTTCTCGTACAGCAGCTCTTCCAGGACGGTATTGGAGATGGTGTCGGCGGTGCCGTCCAGCTGGTGCCAGGTGACGGTGGTGCCGGACATGAGGGCCGCGCCCTTGGCGATGTCGTTGACCCGGGCCAGAAGGGCCTTGGCCTTCCGAACGGTTTCCGCCCGGACCATGTAGATGAGCTTGGCCTTTGGCTGGACCACATTGGGGGAGATGCCGCCGGCATCGGCAATGGAGTAGTGAATGGAGCACTTGGGCTCCATGTGCTCCCGAAGGAACTGAACGCCCATGTTCATCATTTCTGCCCCATCCAGAGCAGACCGGCCCTCCCAGGGATTCCCGGCAGCATGGGCCGCCACGCCCTGGAACTCATAGACGAACTGCATACAGGCGGCGTTGGAGCCGGTGGTCACCTCGTTGGTGTCCCCGGGGTGCCAGGTGATGGCGGCATCCAGGTCCTTGAAGAGGCCGTCCCGGGCCATGAAGGTCTTTCCGGCGCATCCTTCCTCTCCGGGGCAGCCGTAGAAGATCACGGTGCCATGGAGCTTCCCGGCTTTTATCGCATCCTTGATGGCGATGGCGGCACTCAGGCTGGCGGCGCCCAGCAGATTGTGTCCGCAGCCCTGGCCGCAGCCGTCTTCCACCAGGGGCTTCTTTTCGGCCGCGCCGCTTTCCTGGGACAGGCCGGACAGGGCATCATACTCGCCCAGAATACCGATGCGGGGGCTTCCCTCTCCGTAGGAGCCGGAGAAAGCGGTGGGAATGCCGCAGAGATTTTCCGTGACCTGGAAGCCCTCTTTTTTCATCAGCTCCACATAGGCCGCGGTGGACTTGTATTCCAGCATGGAGAGCTCGGCGTAGCCCCAGATCTTGTCGCTGAGGTCCAGGACCTCCGCCTGCTTATGCTCGATGATCTCATAGAGTTCCTGCTTATCCATCATTTACAGCACCTTCTTTAAGAAATCCTGGAGACGGGGATGGGTGGGATTGTTGAAGATCTGCTCCGGCTTGCCCTGCTCCAGAATGTTGCCCTCAGCCATGAACAGCACCCGGTCGGATACTTCCCGGGCAAAGCGCATCTCGTGGGTAACGATGACGCTGGTCATGCCGGTTTCCACCAGGCCCTTGATAACGTCCAGCACTTCACCCACCATTTCGGGGTCCAGGGCGGAGGTAGGCTCATCAAAGAGCATCACGTCCGGCTCCATAGCCAGAGCCCGGACAATGGCCAGGCGCTGCTTCTGCCCGCCGGAGAGGTTGCCGGGCATCTCGTCATATTTATCCAGCAGGCCTACCCGGTTCAGCAGGTCCTTGGCCATCTGGTTGGCCTCGGCCTCGCTCTTGCCCTTGAGCATCATGGGAGCCAGGGTGATGTTCTTGGCTACAGTCAGGTGCGGGAAGACATTGAAGTGCTGGAAAACCATGCCCATCTTCTGCCGGTGGACATCAATGTTCACCTTGGGAGGCTTGGGCATCTTCCCCTCCTTGATCATGTGCTTCTCTTCCTGGGTCAGGTTGCCGGTGATCTCATCGCCCTCGAAGTAGATCTTGCCGCTTTCCGGCTTTTCCAGCAGGTTCAGGCACCGCAGGAAGGTGCTCTTACCGCCGCCGGAGGGGCCGATGATGGAGACGACCTCGCTCTTTTCAATGGTCTGACTGACGCCTTTCAGAACGTGCAGCTCGCCGTAGCTCTTATGTAAATCAACTGTTTTGATCATTTCCATATCAGACATTCCCTTTCGTGTGCAGGTTGTTTCTCTTCCGGGCGCCGTAGCTGTTGGGGTTGGCCATCTTCTTGCCGAACTTCTCCACAACCTTGCTCAACGGATAGGTGACGCACAGGTAGATAATGGCGACGATGGTCAGAGGCTCCAGTGTCAGATAGGACACACCCTTGACCACCAGGTAGGAGGTCATAATGTCACCCAGGAAGAAGGTGGAGGCCAGGGAGGTCTCCTTCAGCATCATGATGAACTCATTGCCGAGAGCCGGAAGAATGTTCCGCACAGCCTGGGGCAGGACGATCTTCACCATAGTCTGGCCCTCGCTGAGGCCCAGAGACCGGGCAGCCTCGGTCTGTCCCTTGTCCACAGCCTGGATGCCGGAACGGATGACCTCAGACACATAGGCAGAGGAGTTGATACACAGGGAGATGGACACCCACATGAACTGGCTCAGCTTCAGGAATGTGAAGATATTGGGCAGCACGAAGTAGAATACATACAGCTGCAGCAGGATAGGTGTGCCGCGGATGACCTCGATATACACGGAGGCAATGAACCGGACAATTCTCAGCTTGGACATCTTCATCATGGCGATCAGTGTGCCAAGGACCGTGCCGAGAGATACGGAGATGGTGGTCAGGATCAGGGTGTTTTTCAGGCCGGTAAACAGGAAGAGCTGCCAATATTTGCTCCAGATGTTTGCCAGATTGGGGAGAAAGAGGCTAAAATCCATGTTCTTCAAATTCCTTTCGCTTATCTTGATAATTTCTTCTGTTCTTCTTTTCAAAGCAGCCGTCTTTTCCCGCTGCGCTGAAAAGGGGAGCAGTCTGGAAAGCGCTGCCATTGCGAACCAGTCCGGGGACTGGTTCGCAATGACACATTTCATTTCGATTAGCCGGCTGCGTTGCCGTTGTCATCGAAGGACTGCTCCACACCGTTGACAGCCAGGGCCTTGGCATCGGTGTACCAGCCGTCCCACTTGTCCTTGGAGGATGCCAGGGCGGCGTTGACGGCCTCGGTCAGAGCATCGGCGCCCTTTTGCAGCAGGATGACATTGCCGGTGTACTTCTCGTCCACCACAAACTTGAAGCCGGACATGGCGATCTCAGGGTTGTTGGCAATGATGGAGTCGCCATTGCCCTTGGCAACCGCGATGCAGTCGAAGTCGCCGTTCTTCAGCTGCAGAACGCCGGTGCCCAGGTCGGTGAAGAGGACCAGCTCGGAGTCGGTCAGCTGCTCGGTGGTCAGGGACTGCTGCAGGGAGGCGTTCTGTGCGCCGATCTTGGCACCCTTGAGCCCATCGGCAGTGGCATACTTGTCACCGTTGGAAGCCAGAGTGATCAGCAGCTGCTCGTCCTCGTTGTCGCCGGGATGATAGTAGTCGGAAACGTTGTAATTCTGAGCCCGCTCTTCGGTCCAGCTAAAGCCGGAGATCGCCATGTCTGCGGTACCGGCGTAGACGGCGGTCTGGCAGGCGTCGAAGCTCATGGGCATGATCTGGAGCTCCAGGCCCAGGGAGTCGGCAATGTACTTGGCCAGGGTGATGTCAAAGCCAATATAGGCATCCTGGCCTTCCTTGCTGGGGTCCATGAACTCCATAGGAGCGAAGTCAGGAGAGGTAGCCACGGTGAGCTTACCGGCGGTAACAACCTTCAGGCTGCCGGTGGTGACCTCGGAATTTGCCCCGGTGGAAGTGCTTGCAGAGCTGCTGCCGCAGCCGGCCAGAACGGAGGCCAGCATCAAAGCGGCCAGAACCAAACTAACGATCTTTTTCATTTTCATTGTCTCCTTTGCTGTGGGGTTGATTGATGGCTGTATTATAGCGCGAATATTATACAAATGCAATTGATAAAATATCCAAATATAGCGGGGCATTTTCTGCCCCGCTATGGTGATTACGTATATCGCATTCGTTTATCAGCTGTATATTCGAGTATTCTGTTGGATTATTCAGTGAATATGTGGATATTCTTTGCTCGTCAATATGAATATTATTCATCGTTTTCCGCATAAGTGAATGCCATTTTACCGGGTGCGCCTTCGGCCTCTCCATAAGGCTCTCCCAAGCAGTACGAAAATCCGCCCCAGCATGCGGAATCACAACTGCAAATGATTCACCGCAACGGTTCTTACTTTTCGCCCAGCAGCCAATCCAGCAGATTCAAAGATTTGATCCCATTGTAGGATTTGATGAAGTTCCGATCCATGGACAAAACGATTTTTTCGTAATTATCCGGAATCATTTGCAGGGGCCGCAGTTCCCGCTCCCGGGTTTCCGGGGAAAGCATACTTTCCGTTACCTGAATGTAAACCTTGTCCTCTGGCTTTTCCGCTACGAAGTCCACTTCGGTATCGCCTACTTTTCCGATATATACCCGATAGTCCCGGCGAAGCAGCTCCAGATAGACGATGTTTTCCAGAATATGCCCCCGATCCGCATCCCGGTAGCCCAGCAGCATATTCCGGAAGCCCATGTCGATGATATAGTTCTTGCCCAGCGTTTTCAGCAGCTGCTTTCCCTTCACATCATAGCGGCCAACAGAAAAGAAAATATAGGCACTGTGGAGCATGGAGATATACTTCTCAACAGTTTTCCCCGCCACATTCCGTCCTTTAATATCGCCCTCGTTGTACAGTACATTTCCAATGCTGCTGGGAGAATTGATACTGCCAATATTGGAGCAGAGAAACAGCATGATTTTCTGAAGCATCGCCTGATCGGCACCCTCATTGCGCTGTAAAATATCACGCAGGACGACAGTGGAATAGATGCCCTCCAATGCCTGATTGCTTCGGGCTTCATTGAACTGGTACTCCCGTAGAATGGGCATACCGCCAAACTGCAAATATTTCTGGAATTTTTCTTCCAGGGTGGCAGACTGGTCAAAGCTGTAGAATGTCAGGAACTCCTTGAAGGACAGGGGCAGCATCCGGATTTCCACATAACGTCCAGAAAGCAGGGTGGAAAACTCTGTGGACAGCAGATAGGCGTTGGAGCCGGTGATGTAAATATCCACATCATAATCCAGCCGGAAGGATTCAATAGCCTTTTCCCAATGGCTTACCGCTTGCAGCTCGTCGAAAATCAGATAGGTTTTTCCGCTATTCGGAATCTTTTGGCTGACATAGTCGTAGAAGGCAAGATAATCGGAAAGCGTCCGGTAGCGCAGAGACTCCAGATTCATATGAATAATGTGCGTTTCCGCGACGCCCTGCTCCAGAAGATACTGATGGTACAGTTCCAGCAGGGACGATTTGCCACACCTACGAATGCCGGTGACAATTTTTACCAAATCTACATCTCGATTTTGAATGAGCTGCCTCAGATATTCCGGGCGATTGACGAGTTCCGCCATTGCTGCATACCTCCATGGCTTTTCTTTTATTATACCCCGGAGCAATGCAATGTCAATAGTTTTGAACTTACAAGTCGAAAACTATTATAAAAATGACAGTTTTCGACCTGATTGTAGTTTTATAATTCCCGATGCCACCAAGACCGCCATTTTTTCAAGTAAATAAAGGCACTGTATTGACACTTTTTCTGAACGTCTTGGATTCCTTTGAGCCGGACATAAGCGGAATGGATTGATGATCGAGGGAGGAAGTCCGGGCAGAACACTGTTCGGACTTTTCTTATATATTCCAAAGCTGCGGTAGAGTTGTTCACAAGTTTTATGGTATAATTGGAATACGAAAAGTGAGCAACAAATCGGTGTTTGGAGGTAAATATGGAAACAAAAATGGCGTATCGTAGCCCAAAATTAAACAGAGATGTTATTAAATATATAGCCATGCTGACTATGTTATTGAATCATATTTCACAAATCTTTATGAAATCAAGATACTTTCTGTCGGAGCTATTTTTGAACATAGGGTATTTTACAGCAATTACAATGTGTTACTTTCTTGTAGAGGGATTTCAATATACGCATTCAAAAAAGAATTATGCGATTAGACTGCTAATATTTGCCTTGCTTTCTGAAATCCCATATTGCATGGCTTTTACAACAAATGGTGTGTTAGAGTTTCAAGGTTTGAATATGTTATGTACATTGCTGTTATGTTTTATAATTCTGATTGTGAATGATAAAGTATCAAATAAATTTTTAAAAGGTATATGTATATTGGGATTGATAGTACTTTCTTTATTCTGCGACTGGGCATTATTGGCACCAATATTTACACTGTTGTTTATATGGAGTAGAGGATCAAGAAATAAGATAAAATATGCATTCATCATTTCGATGTTGTTATTTGGACTTTTTAATTTTGCAGGTGGTAGTGGAAGATTTTCGCTTGGTACAAATATTGCTTATGCGTTAGGAAGTATGTCAGGAATTGCTCTTGCAGGAATTGTAATTTTATATTTCTATAATGGCAATCGAATGGAAAAAGGGAAAGTATTCTCCAAGTGGTTTTTCTATTTATTCTATCCTGTGCATCTTCTAATATTAGGTTTGATTAGAATTTATTGTTTATAAAATAACTTCCAGTTTGTCGAACTGATAAAAACCCTTTACTATAAACGCAAACCTGATAACTAAGAAAATTGAAATGAGCAACAAAGCAAAGCTATTGTACCCTGATGATGTAATTGAGCAGTTCAAGGGGTACATGGATAAAATTCGGGAGATGTACTGAACAAATCTTTCCTTGATGTTCATATATTATTCTTGAATTGCGCTCAATAATAGGGTAAAATGGTGATGGATTGATGCACAATAACAACAAAAGAAAGGAAGTACCAATATTTTGAAAATGACTTCGCTGATTCCGAACGCTATCTCTAATGGTGTTTCAATGCTTAAAAAAACTGTTGTAAAACCCGATTGTTTAACAACGGTTGCTCGCATCAACTATTCCAATGGCCTTCAATTAATCAGAGGTGCAAATATCCCGAAATGTGCAACAAAAGCTCAGTACCGTGAATTCCTTGCGATTCTTATCCAGAATGGCTACACAGTTCAAGATGCTGCTGAAGCCTGCAAAATGTCCGCTTCGTATGCTTACAAACTTTTGAGATATAAGTAAAGTCAATTTCTCGTTCCCTTCATTCATTTTCTGTTGTTTTCCATAGCTTCAGCTCCTTTCACTGACTATGATTTTTCAGGCATCAATCCACTAGGCCGCTATGTTTTTTTACATGGCGGTCTTTCCGAGTTCCAAAAAAGATGTTAAAAAGGAGTAAGAAACTTGAATACTTCTTACTCATTTTATGTTTTCTTCTGGCTTATTTCCGAATACGCTGCTTCTCCTTTGTGAGCTGCGCCAATGGGGAAAGGTTGTCGTAGCTATCTGTCGAATCCGTATCGTAGATAGCACAATAATGTTTCGTCATGGCAAGGGTGCTGTGCCCAAGCAGCTTTTGGAGCATAAAGGCATCCCCGCCACAATCGACAAGGTATTTACGAGCGAAGGTGTGGCGGAACGCATGAATCGAAGTCCGTTCCACGCCTCTGGTGGAAAATGTGTTCACAACTGTGAATTGCTCATTTGCGTCATTGGGACAATGATTCTTTTAACGATAGATGACAGCGTTCATACTTCATCATCTTTGTCGCTTTCCAGAGCGAGTTCTGTCAATTCTCGCAGTTTGTTTTGCAGAAGTGTCTTGTCAGGGAGACAAAGCCTATAGTCTGCAACAAGTGTGGGAGACATACTGCGGCTTAAAGCATATTCGACCACCGCATCATCCTTACTGGCGCAAAGAATAACGCCTACGCTTGGGTTTTCGTTTGGCCTTTTCACATCACGGTCAAGCGCTTCAAGATAAAAATTGATTTGTCCGATATGTTCCGGCTTGAATTTTCCGATTTTCAGTTCGATTGGAACAAGGCAGGAAAGGGCACGGTTATAAAACAGCAGATCAATGAAGAAATCCGTATTGCCGACTTGGACACGGTACTCCTCACCGATAAAGGTAAAATCCCGACCAAATTCAAGGATAAACTGCTTCAAATTTTCGATAATCGCTTTGCGGAGATTCTTTTCAGAAAACTGCTCCGGCAGGTCCAAAAACTCCAGCACATAGGTATCGAGGATGCTTTCACGCACATCATGTGAAACAGATTCAGGTAATGGTCTCTTGGAAGAAATCATCGAACGCTCATAGTATGAAGTGTCGATCTGCCGCTCTAACTCGCGCTTGGAATAATGCTCCTTTGCGCACAGTGCCATGTAAAAATGCCGTTCCTCTACTGTCTTGGAGCCGGACAGAATCAGCAGATGGTTGGTCCAACTGATTTGTGTCACCAGTGGTGTCACAAGTTCATCATCCTTGTAAGTTTCATAGAATTGCTTCATACGATAGAGGCCACGGCGATTAAAGCCTTTGACGCCAGGGCTCTTTTGCGCAATGTATGCGGCAACTTCGTCAATAACCTTATCGCCAAAGCTTGACGCGGCACAAAGCTCAGACAAATACGCACCGACGTTCCAATACATCTGGATAAGCTCCGCATTGACCGCTTTCATAGCACGGCTGCGGGCGTTGTCAATAATATGGATAACCTCGTCAAACTGTCCCGGATTATGGGTTAATTCACTGCTCATGTCTTCGCCTCCCCAAGTATTTTCAGCATGACTTCTTTCGGATCCTCGTTCATAAGTAATTCTGAATTGAATCACATTTCAACAAAAATTCTCAGTTCAAAATCGTTCCCATCCTCCAATTCTAGTTAAACAGAGTGTAATCAAAATACAAGCAGATGTCAACCCGGAGTTTATAGAAAAAAGCCCTGAAACCTTACGATTTCAGGACTTGGTGGAGATAAGCGGGATCGAACCGCTGACCTCTTGAATGCCATGCTTTGGAAATGAATATCGTTTGAAATTTATGCAATAATTAGTCCAATAAGTCCAGAAAATTCGGATAAAAATCCATTATCTGTCAGCTGGTATACAGTGTTTCGTCGTAATTCTGGTAAAACTCTGGTACGAAAAGTTCCTCAGATTGTGAAAAGTTTCGCGGAATTTCACCGTCGCCAGAGGCCGCCAAAACGAACCGCTGAAAGGACGGATTTTATGAAGTACATTACTACATTAGAAGCGTCTGAGAATTGGAAAATCTCAGAGAGAATGACCCGGAAATACTGTATTCAGGGACGTATTCCAGGTGCAATACAAAAGGACAAAACATGGCTGATTCCGGAGGATGCCCAGAAGCCTTCAAGGGTTGCGGCCCCTGAAGGCCCCGAACCGCTACCCCCTCTGGCACTGAAACTGATTTGCCAAAAAAAGAAGAAAAATTACCATGGTTTATACGATTATGTCCAGATAAACCTCACCTATTGTTCCTGCCGGATGGCAAGCAACCGGCTGACCCGGAACCAGATTGAGACCATTTTCAAGAAAGGAAAAGTGTCCGTCAGCTTTGAACCCATGAAGGTTTCGGACGTGATCGAAGCATTGAACCACTGCGTCTGTGTGGATTATATTCTAGATACTGTGGACGAGCCGCTGACCCAGAAGTACATCAAAAACCTGCATTTCCTGCTGATGTCTGGCACGGTGGATGAACGAAAAAAGTGTGTCATTTCCGGGCAGTATCGCTCCGCAACTTCAAACCGCCGGATACCCTTCCTTTTGCCCGCCGACCATATCAGCCCCAACCTGAAAACCCTTATTTCGGAATATGAATCCTCTAAAAATGTGGATAGAAGTTCGATTTTAGACTTCCATTTCAGGTTTGAGAGAACGTTTCCTTTTGAGGACGGAAATGGCCGCGTTGCCCGCCTGCTTATGTTCAAAGAATGCCTGCGCCACGATGTGATGCCCTTCATCATCGACGACAAGCGCCGTGGACGCTATTTGGAGGGCCTGGAAAAGTGGGATACCGACAGGAGCATCCTTACAGAAGTGGTTATGGAAGCCCAGAATCGTTTCGATGCCCAACTGGAATTGCAAAAGCTGATGGAAGCCGGAGTGCGCTACCAGCCTGCCGGTTATGTGGAGGACTGAGTATGAAGGGGAACATCCATTACATTCGTGTGGGGGATTACGAAATCCCCGATCTGAAGCTCCCGGAAGAAACCCGCAGCATTGGCCACTGGGGCAGAATGCACCGGGATTACCTGAGAGAATATCACCCCATCCGATTCAATGAACTAATCCTCACCGGGCAGCTTTGGACATATCTCGCCGGCCTGAACGAACAGGCGCAGGTGCGTATGGAGACTTTGATTGAACAATTAAAAACCGCAGAGGGCGTTACCGAGAGTTTGAAAGCAAACGATCCTATGGCATGGGTGCAGAGGATGAACAGCATCCGAGCCAGAGCGGAGGAGATCGTCCGGGAGGAAATCATATATGGGGAGGCTGCGGTATGAACGTCTTAGAAGATTTTTGGTATGGAAATATAGAGCCATCCGAGTATGATACATCCTCCGCAAAAGAATACAAGGAAGCACTTCTGCGTATCAGCCGGAATGAAGAAAGCCTACAGGATACGCTCACGGACGCACAGAGAAAACTGTTCGCACAGTACCTGGATAGTGTTCGGGAATTTCAGGACATGGCAGAATGCCTGTTGTTCCAGAACAGCTTCCGCCTGGGAGCCAGAATGATCCTGGAGATCATGAACGAATAGACAAATCGCCCGCGGCACCCACCGGTCAGTCTGACCGCTGGGTGCCCAATTATTTTTGGGGCACTGAGGTGGGCATTGTTGTTTTTCTTGCTAAAGGATCGAATCCGTCCGCTATCCTACAAAGCTTTTTCATGGCATTACCTCGCTTAACAAGTTAATGCTGTTATTATTTCCGGGATATGCAAAAATACTCTCAGGACTGAATCCTGAGAGTCAGAGTGTCGACAAACCCCAGTTCTGCGTCAAGCAAAACTGGGGTTTGTTCTGAAAAAT
>OLHG01001344.1_pt1 | contig 15277 bp, 9 predicted proteins | sample 1605971 | NCBI WGS metagenome assembly OLHG01 (sample SAMN03283289) | human gut metagenome | biome: human-associated habitat; material: feces | host: Homo sapiens | place: Peru | collected 2012 | reverse complement strand
GCCTTTGCCAGCACGCCTTCATAAAGCACCCAATCCTTCAACTCTTGCACTTGTCTTGAAACATTTGAATTCTCACGGTAACCGACAATATAAGTACGGCGTCTGCGCTGAGGCATTCCGTATTCTGCTGCGTTGATTACTCGCCATTCTACCGTATAGCCCAAATCTGCGAGTGAAGCAAGAATGATTGCAAAATCACGTCCACGTTGCTTGGCAGGTGAACCGAGCAAACGGTCAACATTCTCAAAGAATATATAGCTTGGACGATTATCTCCCTTCTCGTTTAAGATGCGATAGATTTGCCACCAAAGCACACCCTTCTTACCCTCAATTCCGCCAGAACGGCTAAGAGTTGAAGCTACAGAATAATCTTGACAGGGGAAGCCGCCTACCAACAAGTCATGATCAGGAATATCAGCTGTTGGTACTGTATTAATATCTTGGTTGCTATGACCCTTTGAACCAAAGCGTGCTCTATATACGAGTGAAGCATCTTGGTGTTTGGTTGATGGTTCCCATTGGTTGTTCCAGATGGTTTCATAGGCATCTGAAGCTCCCTCCAAACCTATGCGGAAGCCTCCTACGCCTGCGAATAGTTCTACTACCTTTATTGTATTTTTAGACATATTTATATGTATGGAATTTCTTGTAATTTTTTAGCAATATATGAACCCTTGAGCCAGAAAAACTGCGGAAGCATTCTTATGCCGTTCACACTTTCTGTTCTTGTTTTCTCTGTTGAAACATCAGCTCCTCCTCGGAAGAATACTTTATATTCGGAACTCTTAGGAAAGTTTGGGGCTCCCATATAGGAACCGCTATTGTTTATACGTTTATTACCCTTTTTGTCATAAACGTATTCCCATTCCAACTCATTCCTATGAATCAGATTTCTGGAATCCTCCCAGGTACGCCGAACTTCATTCTCGATGAATTCTTCATCAAATGCAAAGCGTTTAAAACCTTCAAAAACGGTCTTGCTCGGGTCTTTACTATCATGCTCACAGAAGATAGGGCAGAGGAAACTGTGCTCACAGAAGTAATCGTATACATCGGAATCTTCAAAGTCTGCATCTCTATCTGCCCATTCTTCAAAGTCGATGTGCTTGAGCTTCATATCCTCTGTTCTTCCACCTTGGGGCGTAATCGTGATGGTCTTCGCTATGATACCAGCTTTGTTAAAGTCTGAAATCTGATTTAACCTGTTGCAATCGGTTCCGAACATACGGATAACGCATTTGGCTGAAATATCCTTGACCTTAGCATCTATTCCGAGCATTTCTCTTAGTTCAGGCAGAGTCTTACCCTTATACTTTAATGTAAGTGCATGGCAACGAGCATCCAGCTGGGCGAAACTTGAAAAAGATTCTTTCAGTACGATTTCGTTCTTTGCTCTGCTTTTGTCAAAATGTCCTCGTACGATGTAATCAACAAAAGTTTGTTTCAATCTATATCGGGGCTTCTGGTAAGAGCCTGTTGCTGTGCGCTTGAATCCTGGTACTAATTCTATCAGCAAGAGATTTGGACGAAGAAGGTGAGTGAAACCAACCAGCTGTTCGTTACGCTTTTCTGCATCCTGATAATCATGATAAACCTGTTGCAGGTGGCTACTGACAATCTCCCAGTCGTTTTGTAATTTGTCTTTTTCTTCTTGCGAGAAAGAATTATAGCAGTAGTCTACAATAGGGAACTTAGCATAGCCGGAAGCAGGCACAACCTCGTAAGATCTGTATTCATAGAAGATGATTAAAAGCCGTTCCGTTTTTTCCCAAAAATGAGAAGTGTCGAAGTCTGTCTGAATCGGAGGTTCAAAGGTAACATGCGTAATACTAATGCCTTCCTTTGCACCTAGGTAAACATTATATGCTTCACCAGTCTTTCCATTAGCATTTTTTTGGTCTCTTTTGGGAACACGTACTCCGGTGGTCTTAACTTCCGTAAGAACACCATCAATCTCAATATCACATTCCTGTTTACTGTCTTTTTTGTAACCGAAAACAGATTGTTCTATTACGTCTCCAGCGATACCTGTAATCTTTGTACTTTCTAAGGTACGAGCAAACTGGTGGGATTTATCAACCTCACCAAGCGTCTTTCCCTTTGCTCCTTCAAGAAGGGTATAGACTTGCTCTTTCGTAAATTTTCTATCTTCTGATACAGCCATCAGCTTATGTTGTTTAATACGATATTAAGTATATAATCATTATTTAGCCAAAAACATTTGGGCTGCACCCTGTTGCCTTGTGGGGTTAATACGGTTTGCCCTTTAGTTCCGTGTGGTCGTATGTGGCAGATTCCATTTGCTTTGCTCGTTATGAAATGGTTATAGTCACCCTCGCAAACTTTCTGCTTTGTATCTTCCCAGAGATTCTTAGCTTCCACTAAATCGTTGTATGGCATATTCCAAAAGAATACTTTAACGAGTTTCATCTTTCTCTTATCTCCATCAGGAGATTTTCGGAATACGACAAACAGGAATTTGCCAAAGAGTTGCTTGTGCCACTCTGAATCCTCCCATTCTTCATTTATGATATCCACAAATCTGATGTATGGAAAAGACATAGACTCAATTATTTTATCACGATTTGCTTCTATCACTATCGTTTTCAAAGAAATGTTAGCATTCTCAAACTCTTGTATTTTGCGTGTCTTTATATTGAATATAGCCCGACAGACATTATATGCAAAATCTTTGGCTTTTACATTTAATTCTACCTTACGCTTTTTTCCTATTTTCTCAACGGTCTTACCATAAAATGGTTCTATACGCCTTACGACAAGTTGCTCAAAAGTCTCTTTTGGCTTATAACAGCGTAGCGATTTTACAATCTTATCCGAAGCAAATTTCTTCTGAAGCTTTTCTAATCTTTTTGGAGTGATATTTAATTGATGATTTATTTCCTCATCAAGAAAAGAGTCCAGGATAATCTTGTTCATATATCCAGTTTTGAGCGAGTATGCTCTTTGTTGTGCCCGTTCGTTAGTGCCGGGTTGGTCACGCATATTTTCCTTTGCTTTACTGCCTTTCATGCATGCTGCAAGATAAAGGGTATCACCTTCCGTAAGCTCGTGCGCTTGCCCATGTAGGATTTTTGTATGTATGAAGTTCCAATCATCTTTGATAATCTTCAGATCATCTTTTGGAAACTTCCAATTACGAATCAACTTAAATACCATATCCACGGGATCTACATTAGCTTCATGAAGATAAAACATCAGAAGAAGTAATTTGTTTTTCTTCCAAAAACTGCTTGTTTCAAAAGTTTCTTTTGCTTCCTCAATATAATTAATAATATTGAGTACAAGTCGCTCTTTGGCAGCCATACTCTTATCTTTCTTAAGCTCCTTTAAGGGCGTACATTTGAGTTCCAAACCAGCTTCTTTGAAGTCTGGTTCCGCATCAGAGTTCGGTTTATAACCATAATGGAATTTTTCTACGGCTTGACCCAAACCACCCTTTCCGCTAGGGATGACTGCTTCAGGATGCAGTTCTCTCAGCGAACGACCAAGTAACAACTCGCCATATTTAAGAATCGAGTTGGCGTTTTTGGGATTATATGTTTTTTTTGCCATGTTTCCAGTTTTTATATTTTAAAATCTACCATGTGTAGTTGTATTTGAGAATAAAGTTCCCTTACGTTCGCTCCGCACGCAGACCTTAGACAATCTGCAAAGGTACTAAAACTTTTCAATAACTTGGCTTCTGATTACAATCTTTAACGCTATTCTTAAGAAAAATGCTAATCTTTTGGCTGGCGTTTTTTTCTGCATTCTTCTCTTCCTTATCCAGATAAATACTTCTATGGGATGGTAAATATACTAGTTTACCTTGTATGTTGTCCTTATATGGATTTATCGTTTTATGGAATCCCTGTAATCTGATAAGTTTTGACAGGATGACGCTTTTACGAACAATAACGGGATAGAAGTTCATTCTAAGATAGAACTCCAACCCCTCAACAAGGTTGGCTTCAAGACCATAGAAGTTCCAGAAGATAATAAAGCAAATATTGCCGTTATCGGCATCTTGAAATACATTATCAACTAAAGATAAAAGGGCAAAGGCATTACCTATGTATCAGGTAAATGCTTTTGCCCTTTCTCTCTCTGTCTATCTTTTATTCCACCTCCTCGCACATCGCCATCTCTGCGCCACGATAAATAACAACGAGCTGATGAAGCTTCGTTCTCTTTACTGATTCGCGCACGATGTCGCTATCGGCGTAGCGCCTTATCTGAGCAGAGGCTTCCTCGAAGAGATGGTTCAACTGCTCATCGCTGGTGCCCGGCTTACAATATTTCAGCTCCACGATGTAGGAATCTTCCATGTCCTTATAAATGTCGCAGAGGGGTAGGAGGAATATGTCGGCATAACCGCCATCGTTGTCCAGTTCCGAGATTGGACGGTAGAACTTGCATTGGCTCGTCATCGCCAGGGTGAAACCATGAACGTAGGCCTCGCCCTTCTGCTTGTCGCGCTGGGAAGAGAAGCGCTTCAGGCAATCGGCTATGTAGGCGAAGTAGGGCTTGAATGCGCCTTCGTAGGCAAGCTTGCTCTCCAGTTGGGTCTTGTCGTATTGCTCAAATGTGAGGTCATTCTCCTTATAGGTATCCAGCAGATAGGTGTACATCTGGTCTCGTACCACCTCGTTGGGAACCACAAAGCGGGTGTTGCCCTGGTAGGTGCCGCCTATCGTTACCATGCCGAAATAGAAGAGCAGACTCAGGAAATTGTCAGGATCGTTGATGCGCTCGGCAGGGAAATTCTCCATCAGGGTTCCCGTGGTGAATCCCTTGGTCACGATATCCTGTATGATGCTGGCATCGTGGGCAAACTCCTTATCGTGGCGGATGAGCATGCGGATCTTGTCGTAATCGATGCGGATGTTGGTTTCCAACATGCTATCAGGAATATCATAATCGTTGCGAATGTAATTGTCCACAAAATTGAGCACCATCACGGAGTTGTACATGGTTGCCTTGCCATATCTTCTGATGCTGAAACAATAATTATCATACCATGGTTTCATCACTTCTATCAGCTCATCCACGCTATGGCGGAATGGCAGCACGCTAGAGTAATAAGCCAGCATTTCACGTACTTCATCCTCGGTAAATCCTACCATCTCGTTGAACTCAGGAGATAGGGAATAGTTGGTTCCAATGTTGAAACCGCTGGTCAGATCATCCATGGTTACGGGGCTTACTCCTGTAACGAAAACTCTGCCCAATGAATCGCCTGCGGCTCCCTTGATGGTATCGAAGAAATGGCGGAGATATCCCTCGCCGTGAGTCTGCTCGCGGTATCGGGTTTCATGCTCTTTGTGGGCAAGAATCTGATTGGTAAAATGATCGTACTCATCGATGAAGAGATAAATCTTCAAGCCAGCTTCAGCACATTTGTCGCATAGAAATCCCAATTGGGCAACGGCATCTTCCTTCTGGTTCATCTCTTCCTTTATGCCCAGTGGCAAAAGGTGGGCGTATCTGCTGCAGAAGGAATTGAACTTGTTGTTGCAATGGGCGTCGAGTCCTTTTTTATAATTATCCAATCCTGCAGAAATCATGGCAAAATTCAGGTGCAGGATGAGATAGCTGTTGCGTTCGGGGGTAGGATTTTCTCCGATATAAAGTTTGCCGAAAAGGCTTTCGAATTTATCCTTCTTGTTGATGTCGTAATAGTTTTCGAGCATGGAGAGGGTAAGGCTCTTGCCAAATCGGCGAGGGCGAATGAAGAAGAAATACTTGTTTGATTCTTCTATATTCTCGATGAAAGGAGTCTTGTCAACAAAGTAGCAATCTTCCTTGATAACATCCTCGAAATTCTGCATTCCGTAAGGGATGCGCTTGCGATAGATTCGCTTTTGTCTTTCTATTTTTGCCATAATCGAAACCAGTTTTTTGTTTTTATGCCGCAAAGTTAAGATTATTATTTGGAATAAGCAAAGATTTTGGGGCTTTTTCTTGGTGGTTTATCGAAAATTACCTCCTTTTTTACTTGCCTCTTTTTAATTCTAACCGGTATTATGGTAAATAGGCGTTATGAGAAAAAGAAAGAGGTGAAATTCGGAACCTGAAAATGGAACCGGTTCACCCCTTTCTGAGTATATCTTTTTTGAGTAACTCTTTTCTGAGCATTTCTTTCTGATCTTTTCTTTTTATTCTGAGATGAATCCTGATTTCAATATTATGAAAGCTTGGGGTTCATCTCAGAACAGAATCCTACATCATGCCCGTAAGACGCTGGATGGCGATGACTGCCTGATTGTATTCATTAATCGCATCGGCATGCTTCATCAGAACATCGATGGTTTCCTCGATGACATTCACATATTCTACATACGAAATTTCGCCATTTTCATATTCTATCGCACTCAACTTCGAAATTTGCGCAGAATGAGCCTGATTGTTCTGCTCGTAATATTTCAGACGGTTGGATGCTGCCTGCAAGCGCTTCGTACAAAGACGGAAATCGCGCTCTTTTTCTGTCTGCTCCTGGCGCATTTCGATTTCAGCCAATTCGCGGTCTTTCTGGGCTGCCTTTACTTTTGCCTTCGTAGAACCGTAAAATAAAGAGATGCCTACGCCAATCTCGAAACCGAAGAAATTGCCTTCGGAAAATCTCGAACGGTCTATGTTGTATGGATTCCAACTGGAAATGACACATTGGGTGCGCAAAGATAAGGATAAACTTGGAGCAAAACCTGATTTGGCAGCCTTGATTTCCTTATCCAGAGCGATGAGCTTGTCCTGCTGGTAAATGCCGTCGGCAGACTGCTGATAATTATAGGAATTGAGATTCTGGGCTGCGATGGCCGAGAGATTCTCTTCTGCCGGTTTTATGGGCTCCTGCGTGTTGAGCTGCGTCATGAGGTCGATTTGCAGGCGCTCAATTTCGCTCTTTACATCTGCCATTTCCAGACGGTTTTCGTTGCATTTGCGGTCGGCTGAGAGATATTCCAGCTGGCGGCTCTCTCCTGCCTTGTAACGCATTTCTGCAATCTGGCTGTAACGCTCTAATACTGAGTCGATTCGCTCCAATATCTGGAGTCTGTGAGTCTGATAAAGCATCTGATAATAGGTGTTGGCGATTTCAGCCTTCAGTTGCTGGCTAACCACGTTCAGGCGACTCTTTTCTGCTTGGGTTTCAGCCTTCAGCTGGTTGCGGCGTGAGGCGTAGACGGTAGGAAAATCGAGACTCTGGGTAAAGGTAAAGCCGTTGTCCGATTCGCCACCCGTAGCAGGGTTTTGAGAGAAAGCAACCTCGGTTTTATCCAGTTCCCAAGCCGTGCCTTGCATCACCTGCGCACGCTCTACCGACTTCTTTCCTGCCTGCATCTGAAGGTTCTGTCGGGCAGCCAAATCGAAACATTCCTGCAGGGTAACTTTCCTGCCCGCAATATGAGCATCAAAATGCTGGGCTCCGACTGTGGCTGGCAGCAGGAGCAGGATGGCGGCAAAGCAAGCCACCACCCTATTCTTTGTTATCTTTATTCTGTTCATTATTTTCATATCTTGAAATCTTACTTTTTCGTAAACATCTTATAGATGGCTGGCAGAACCAGAAGCGTAAGGAGCGTGCTGGTAATGAGACCGCCTATTACAACCGTAGCTAAAGGACGCTGGACTTCTGCTCCGTCGCCGTGGGATAATGCCATCGGGAGGAAACCCATAGAAGCTACCAGGGCCGTCATCAGAACCGGACGGAGACGAATCATACAACTGTCAATAATTCTGTTCTGAATAACAGCCGCCAAACTTGCGTCATTCTCCTCAGGAACCGCTGCCGCCTGCTTCTGTATCTGGTTCATCTGACCTATCAGCACGATGCCGTTGAGAACCGCCACGCCAAAGAGGGCGATGAAACCTACGCCCGCCGAAATGCTGAAAGGCATTCCGCGCAACCAGAGCGCCCAGACGCCACCTATCGCAGCAAGCGGAATGGCGGAGAACACGAAGAGGGATTCGCGCAGATTCTTAACCGTAGCGTAGAGCAGCAGCAGAATGATGATGAGCGCTACCGGAACCACGATTATCAGGCGCTGGGTGGCACTCTGAAGATTCTGAAACTCGCCACCATAATTATAATAGTAGCCCTCAGGCAGCTTCAGCTTCTCATCAAGGATGGACTGAATATCCTTAACCGTACTCTGCACGTCCCTACCCTTCACGTTGAAACCTACGTAGATGCGGCGGGCACCATTCTCATGAGAAACCTGAGCAGGAGCCGGTTCGTAAACCACATCAGCCAACTGAGAAAGCGGAATACTCTCGCCACCAGCCAGCGGAATACGGAGCGACTGAAGCGACTGGAAGTTGCGCTCCTTAGGGTCAAGACGCAGAACGATGTCAAACTTTTTATCGCCTTCGTACACAGCTCCAGCCGTAGCGCCCGCAAAGGTGGTTTCAAGAATGCGGTTGATTTCGTCAACAGTTACCCCATAAGCCGCCATGCGTTCATGGTTATATTTTACCTGAATCTGAGGCAATCCGGAAACCTCTTCCACGAAGATTCCACTCACGCCCGGCACATTCTTTATCATTCTTGAAACCTTATCAGCCTGCTGGGTAAGCACATCGAGATTGTCGCCAAAAATCTTAACCGCCACATCCTGCTTAATACCCGTAAGCAACTCGTTGTTACGCATCTGGATAGGCTGCGAAATCTCTGCCTCCAAGCCCGGAATCGTCTTCAGGGTTTCTTCCATCTTCTCCATCAGTTCGGCGGTAGTTTCTGCCGAAGTCCATTCAGCTTTCGGCTTGAGCGCCACCATGATGTCGGCTCTCTCTACCGGCATCGGATCGGTAGGAATCTCGGCGCTACCTATGCGGCTCACCACCTGCTTGATTTCAGGATATTCAGCCTTCAGAAGTTTCTCAGCCTTGGAGCAGCTCTCTACCATCTGCGAGAGCGAAGTGCCCTGCGACATGCTCATTTCTACCGCAAAATCGCCCTCTTCCAGACTCGGAATGAATTCGCCACCCAAGAAATGGAAGGCTACTGCGCTCATGCAGAAGAGCGAAACGGCGCCGGTAATCACATCCTTATATCGCGCCAAGACCCATTCCAGAACCGGTCGATACCAGCCCTGAAGTTTCTCTATCATTCTGTCGCTAAAGGTTTTACGCACATGTCCCTTCTTGCTCAGGAAGAGCGCACTCGCCATCGGAACATAGGTGAGCGAGAGGATGAAGGCACCCAGGATGGCGAAGAAAACGGTAAGCGCCATCGGACGGAACATCTTGCCCTCGATGCCCACAAGCGTCATCAGCGGAATGTAAACTATCATGATGATGATTTCGCCAAATGCCGCACTCTTGCGGATGCGCGAAGCGGAATCATGAACCTCCTCATCCATCTCTGCCTGAGAAAAACGGATGGGAGTATCGGCAGAATTTCTCGCCTTCCGCTCAATACTCTTCACGCCCAGATGGGCCACAACCGCCTCTACGATAATGACGGCAGAATCGACTATCATACCGAAATCGATGGCTCCGAGTGACATCAGGTTGCCGTCGATTCCGAAGGTCTTCATCATGCCGAAAGCAAAGAGCATGCTGAGCGGAATGACGCTCGCCACAACCAGTCCGGCTCGCCAGTTGCCCAGGAAAATAACCAGCACGAAGATGACGATGAGTCCGCCTTCTATCAGGTTTCGGGCGATGGTTCCCTCTACTCGGTCAACCAGGTGGGTTCGGTCGATAAACGGCTCGATAACCACGCCCTCGGGCAGAGATTTCTGAATCTGCTCTATGCGCAGCTTCACATTCCTGATAACCTCCTGAAAGTTTTCGCCCTTCAGCATGATGGCAATTCCGGCAACCACTTCGCCCTCGCCATTTCGGGTAACGGCTCCGAAACGGGTGGCGTGGCCCAGCTGAACCTTCGCCACATCACCTATCTTAATAGGTGTGCCGTTCACGGTCTTCACGGCGATATTTGCCACATCTTCCAGACTCTTCACCACGCCTATGCCGCGGATGAAATACTGGTTGGAATTTTCCTCTATGTAGCTTCCGCCCGTGTTGGCGTTATTCTTTTCGAGTGCATCAAACACCTCGCTCACGGTCAGATTGCTGGCGTTGAGCTTATCCATATTGATGGCCACCTCATATTGCTTCACGTAGCCTCCCCAACCGCTCACTTCGGCCACGCCCGGGGTTCCTGAGAGCTGTTTTCTCACAATCCAGTCCTGGATGGTTCGCAGCTGGGTGAGCGAATATTTGTGCTCATAACCCTTCTCGGCGCGCACAGTATAATGGTAAATCTCGCCCAGTCCGGTAGCAATCGGTCCCATTTCGGTTTCCACATTTTTAGGCAAATCTTTCTCCACCTGGGTCAGCATCTGGCTCACCTGCGAACGTGCCCAGTAGATATCTGCATCATCATCAAAAACGAGGGTGATGACCGAGAGTCCGCTTCGCGAGATGCTTCTGCGCTCCTTGAGTTCGGGGATGTTGGCGAGCGCCATTTCTACCGGAGTAGTTACGTATTGCTCCACCTCCTGCGCTCCGAGCGAAGGCGCCTGGGTGATAACCTGCACCTGATTGTCGGTAATATCCGGAGTGGAATCGAAAGGAAGATGGATGAGCGAAACGATGCCCCAGATGACGAGGGCTATCGTGAAAACTCCCACCACCAGCTTGTGGCGGATGGAGTAAGTAATCAGTTTCTGAAACATAATCTGTTTTTCTTTAAAAAGCTCTTTATTGATGAAAAAGCTTACCTTATATTAATGCTCATCCGCATGCTCGCCCGTGAGCGAAGCCAGATAATATGCGTTTTCTGTTACAATCTTCTTTCCTTCCTGCTTCAGATGCTTGCAGAGTTTTACCTCGGTATAAGCTCCATCTGAAACGCCCGTAATGACCTCATGGCGGGAGAAACTGTACTCGCCCTTCTTTGGTTTGCCATTCAGAGCAAAGACAAACTGCTTGCCGTCGGTACTGACGATGGCCTTGGAAGGAAGAGCGATACACGACTGGCTGCCCGTAGCTATCTTGCCGCTTACGTACATTCCGTCGAAGAGTCGGGCTGAGCCGTGAACGCCACTTGTTTTAAGAGATTGAGCATCTATTTTTACATGAACAGCAACCGATTTTGAATTGTCGTTAAAGTATTGGTTTAAGCCGTAGACATGGCCGACGAGCTTGATGCCCGGCTGATTGGTAAGCGAGAGATAAACCTTATCGCCCGGCTTAACCTTCTGCAAATCTTTCTCAAAAATGTTCAAATCGCACTCTACAGCCTGGTTATTCTGAATCTTCATGAGCGGCGTCTGCATGTCGGCAAAGCTGCCCAGACTGGCTGTAATCTGCGAAACCGTACCCGCTATCGGCGCACGCAAAGGGAAGGCTGTGGTAAACTTGCCCCTGGCTACGGCGGCGGTAGAAATGCCCATCTGGGCAAGCTGCTTGCCGATGCCGATGAGGTTGGCGTGGGCCACATGATACTCCTTAGCTGCCTGCTGCGCATTCTTCTTGACGCCAGCTCCGGTCTTGTTCAGCAGTTTCTGTCGCTCCAGGTCGGCAAGTGCCAGTTCGCACTCCTTGCTGGCAGAAAAATATTCGCGTTGCAGACTGACCACATCTGTATTTTCGACCAGCGCCACCACCTGTCCGCGCTTCACATTCTGTCCTTCCTTCACGTAGATAGCCTTCACCACGCCACCCATGAGCGAAGCCACATCGCCCTTGTTCTGGGGGCGCAAAACGAGCTGACCGTTGGCTGCAATCGTAGCATCCATCACGCGGTCAACCGCCTCGCCCATCTTCAGATCTACAGCATCTACCTGTTTCTGAGAGAGCGGAATATTGTCAAAATCCATTTCTTCTTCATGCTCATGCTCGGCAGCATGAGCCTCTGCTCCGGCGTGGTTTGAGAAAAAGGTGAAACCACACCAGGCTAAGATTGCCGCAACGGCAACCAATAATATTCTTTTCATTTTCTTCTTTTTATTGATTAATAATTTCGGGTGCAAAAGTACACACCTTTCCCTGCAACCTGGTTGCAAAAGCTACATCCTGGTTGCTCTAACTGCAGAAAATCAACAAAAAGAAGGAGGTCCTCGCCTACTGATGGCCGTTTCGTCAACACAAGGAAGGCTGGCTGCAAACTGCTGCCAACGCACGCTAATAATCGACGAGGTAGGGATAAATAAATACTCAGAAGAAAGCACGGAAAGCAGATGGTTGCCATCGAAAAGCTGCTTCTGAATGCCCTTCATGATCTTGCCGTTGGTTACGAAATGATGCATCTGATGCACGCGGCAACCATCGGTTTCATTCTCATGATGCTCAGTATGCTCATCGTTGAGATTACCATCCTGCTGGCAACGTTCTACAACCATACATATACGCCCCATGTGGTGATGATGCATCACCACCGTAGAGAGCAGCACACTCATCGTGGCCACCAGGAGGCTGAATAAGTATAGTTTCTTCTTTGCCATTTTATTCTGTTTCCAATTTTACGATTGCTTTTTCTGTGTGCAAAATTACATCAAAGGTGAGAAATAACCAAATATAATAAAGAAAATTAGCATTTTTTCTTAAAAAAATTAAAACCGAGTACCCTTAAAGCCATCTGAATACGTAATATGATTAGTTTTTAGTAACTTTGCAACATAAAATTAAAAAATAGAAATGAAAAAAGTATTTTTAATCTTTCAATTACTCCTTGTAGTAATGCTGGCTCAGGCGCAGATGATGAACCCTGTGAAGTTCACCAGCTCGCTGAAAACAGACGGAAGTGCTGTGGCCGAAATCGTGTTTAGCGGAAAAATCCAACCGGGATGGCACGTCTATTCTACCGGTTTGGGTGGCGACGGACCTATTTCAGCTTCGTTCAACGTAAACAAGCTTGAAGGAGCTGAGCTCGTAGGAAAACTTCAGCCACGCGGCAGAGAGATTGCAAAGTTCGACCCTCTCTTCGAGATGAAACTCCGTTATTTTGAAGGTAGCGTTACCTTTGTACAGAAGGTGAAGTTTACTCAACCAAATTATCATATTGATGCCTATCTGGAGTATGGCGCCTGCAACGACCAGAACTGTATGCCACCAAGCGAGGCTGGTTTTAAGCAGAGTGGCAAATCACCAGCCGTTGATGCTCCTGCAGCTGGGGCTAAAGATGCTCTGAATGCAAAGGCGATTGATCCTGCTCTTGCTGCCAAGATGAAGGCCGATTCGCTGGCAAAGGTTGCAGCCCTGGCTCAGACCGATAGCGCTACTCAGCCCGTAGATTCCGCAGCTTTGGCATCTGCTATGGAAAATCTGAACGTCAAGGACTTATGGAAACCGGTTGTTAAAGAACTTCAGGTATTTGGCGGAGCTAACGACATCGCCAACCATTCGCTCTTCTATATCTTCTTCATCGGTTTCGTGGGCGGTCTGCTTGCGCTCGTCATGCCTTGCATCTGGCCTATCATCCCGATGACCGTAAGTTTCTTCCTGAAGCGTGCTAAGAACGATAAGAAGAAAGGTATCCGCGATGCGATTACTTATGGTTTGAGCATCGTAGTCATCTATCTGGTTTTGGGTCTTGCCGTAACAGCCATCGCAGGTCCTAGCACCCTGAATGCACTCAGCACAAGTGCTGTTTTCAACATCATTCTCTTCCTCCTACTTGCCGTTTTCGCCTTCTCGTTCTTCGGTTGGTTCGAAATCAAATTGCCTGACAGTTGGGGAAATGCTGTAGACAACAAGGCTTCCAGCACCACGGGTATGATTTCTATCTTCCTGATGGCTTTCACCCTGGTATTGGTCAGCTTCTCATGTACAGCTCCTATCATCGGTTTGCTGCTGGTTCAGACCGTTACATCCGGCGACTGGCTCGCTCCTACCGTGGGAATGTTCGGTTTTGCGCTTGCTCTGGCGCTCCCATTCACCCTCTTCGCCCTCTTCCCATCATGGTTGAAGTCGGCTCCTAAGTCGGGTTCGTGGATGGAGACCATCAAGATTGTGCTCGGCTTCGTCGAGCTTGCCTTCTCTCTGAAGTTCCTCTCTGTAGCCGATCTGGCTTACGGCTGGCACATCATGGACCGCGAGGTATTCCTCTCTCTCTGGATTGTCATCTTCGGTCTGTTGGGTCTCTATCTCATCGGCAAGCTGAAGTTCCAGGTTGATGCAATCGGGGGCGATATCAACAAGCCTATGCCTGTAGCCTGCATCATGTTGGGTCTCTGTTCTTTGGCATTCTCGGTTTACATGATTCCGGGTCTCTGGGGTGCTCCTTGCAAGGCTGTGAGCGCATTTGCTCCACCTATTAATACACAGGACTTCAACCTCAACACCAAGACCGTAGAGCCTGCTTACAAGGATTATGAGTTGGGAATGGCTGCTGCCAAGGCTTCCGGCAAACCGGTATTGCTTGATTTCACGGGTTATGGATGTGTGAACTGCCGCAAGATGGAGGCTTCTGTCTGGACAGATCCATCGGTTGCCGATAAGCTGACAAAGGATTATGTTCTCATCTCACTTTATGTAGATGACAAGACTCCTCTTCCTAAGCCTATGGAGGTAACGTTTAATGGCGAGAAGCGCACCCTGCGAACCGTTGGCGACAAGTGGAGTTATCTGCAGGCAAGCAAGTTTGGAGCTAATGCCCAGCCATTCTATGTGGCTATTGATAACGATGGCAATCCTCTTGCAGCAGCCTTCAGTTTCAAAGAAGATGTTAGTGCTTATCTCGACTTCCTGAATAAGGGTCTGGATAATTACAGAAACAAATAATGTTTTTGATTTAATAGTTCAAATAAGGCCGGTATTAGTTCTTTAAGTAGATTTATGAAGGATAATTTCATTAGGTTAGTTAATTGAAGGTAGATTTATTTAGGATTAATACTTTCCCCCGACAGGTAATGGCTTCCAAGCCTTCCTGTTGGGGGATTTTTTTGTATAGGCACCAAAAAATAAAGGCACAAAAAAATAGGGCCTGTTTCACAACAGACCCTAAACATACTTACTAAAACTAAATTAACCACTAAAAAAACTAATATTTTCTTGTATAAACAATCTGTTTTCATTTGCAAAGGTAGTACTTTTATTTGTAACCACCAAATTATTCTCGCCTTTTTTTTCTAAAAACAGACTTTTTCATGGGGATTTCACATTATTTAATCAATAAGCCCCTACTATCACATTTTAGAACTTATAGCCAACTGTCATCAGCAACTGATGGCGCTTGTTGTCAACCTTGGTTGCAGGAGCCGCATTCGCACTAAGTTGCTCCCAGGCAGCAAATGGATAGAAATCACCATTCTGACAGCTGTACTGGTAA
>OLHG01001343.1_pt1 | contig 15300 bp, 16 predicted proteins | sample 1605971 | NCBI WGS metagenome assembly OLHG01 (sample SAMN03283289) | human gut metagenome | biome: human-associated habitat; material: feces | host: Homo sapiens | place: Peru | collected 2012 | reverse complement strand
CAGGATTTTAAGTCCTGTGCGTCTACCTATTCCGCCACTCAGGCATTTGTCAATACCTACTTTTTCGTGTTGACTAGTACATTATATAATATTTTTTTTACTTTGACAACCTATTTTTTGAATTTTTTTAACTTTTTTTGTTTTTTTCTTCAAAAATATTGAAAAAATATATAATTTGTTATATACTATGTAATGCAAACGAGGTAATGCGCCCATAGCTCAATTGGATAGAGCGTTTGGCTACGGACCAAAAGGTTTGGGGTTCGAATCCCTATGGGCGCGCCACTAGTTAATTAATCAACTTATGTTGATTTTTTTCTTGTAATAAAATAGAAACTATGTTATAATATGATTGTCTTGAAGAAAGAGTGGCATAAAAATCCACTCTTTAATATTTAATTGGAGGAGTTATGTTAGAGGACAAAGTAAGAAGTTTAATTGAAAAAGAAGTGAATAATGTTGGTGTTAGTATTTCTGATATTATTTATGAAAAAGAAAATAATAATTATTTTTTAAGAATTATTATAGATAGTGATGAAGGAATTGATATTGATAAATGTGTTTTAGTTACTAATATTATTAATCCTTTATTAGATGAAGCGAATTTAATTGAAGAAAGCTATATTTTAGATATTTCTTCAAAAGAAAGAGGTGAATAAAATGAATTCTAAACAAGTTAAGGAATTTTTAGGTGCATTAAATCATATTGTAGAAGAAAAGGGAATAGATAGATCTGTTATAGTTGAAGCAATGGAACAAGGTCTTGCAGCAGCATATAAGAAAAATGAAGGTATTGCTAATGTAAGAGTTGAAGTTAATCCTGATACTGGAGATATAAAAGTATTTAAATTTAAAACTGTTGTAGAAGAAGTTGTTAATGATAAAACTGATATTTCTCTAGAAGAAGCAAGAAAGATAGTTCCTGAAATTGAAATTGGGGAAACTATTGAAGAAAGACTTGTTACTGATAAGGAATTTGGTAGAGTTGCTGCAGGTACTGCTAAACAAGTTGTGGTTCAACGAATTAAAGAAGCAGAAAAAGAAAGTATAAATGAAGAATTTAAGGATTGTAAAGATGAATTATTAGTTGGTATTCTTGAAAGAGAAGATCAACATAATTACTATGTTAATTTAGGAAGAAGTAATGGAATTTTACCTAAAGATGAAATTATTCCTGGTGAAAAATTAGAAATGGGATCGTCAGTTAAGGTTTATGTATCTAAATTAGAAATTGGTCCAAAAGGTCCATTTATCTTACTTTCTAGAACGCATTATGGTTATTTAAAAAGATTATTAGAACTAGAAATACCTGAATTATCAGATGGTACAGTTATGTTATATTCTGTTGCTAGAGAAGCAGGTAGTCGTAGTAAGATTGCTGTATATACTGAATATGATAGAATTGAACCAATTGGTGCAATTATTGGTGAAAAGGGTTCTAGAATTAGTAGAATTTTATCTGGATTAAGTGGTGAAAAAATAGATGTTGTTTTATATGATAAAGATCCAGTACAATTTATTAAAAATGCTTTAAGTCCTGCGAAAGATTTAAAAGTTACTATTACTAATGAAAAGAAAAAGGAAGCATTAGTAATTGCTAATAATGATAATTTATCTTTGGCAATAGGTAAGAAAGGTCAAAATGTTAGACTTGCTTCTAGACTTACACATTATAAATTAGATGTAAAAAGAGAAGATGAAGTATCTAATAATGAAGAAGTGAATGAAGAATAAAAAAATTCCTTTACGAACTTGTGTTGTATCTAAGGAAAAATTACCTAAGCAAGAACTTCTTAGAATTGTTAAAAATAATGAAAATGTAGTTTTTGTTGATATAATAGGAAAAAGTAATGGACGAGGAGCATATATAAAAAAAGATTTAGGCGTTTTAGAAAAAGCAATTAAGTCTAAAATACTTGAAAGACAACTAGAAGTTGAAATACCTGATAGTGTTTATGAAGAAATAAGAAAAATAATTGAAAAATAACGGAGGTGATACCTATGATGAGTGTATCTGAATATGCTGCTGATGTTTCTAAGAATGTTAGTGATATATTAAATTTATGTAAAAAACTAGATTTGAATGTATTAACTGAAGATGATATGTTAGATGATGAAGCAATAATTTTGTTAGATAATGAGATTAAATATTTGACTGATGAAATTATGGAAAAATTTGATGAAGAAGATTTTAATGATAGTTATGAAGATGAACTTGAAGAGGTACAAGTTGTTGCGACTGTTAATAAAAAGAAGAAACCTGTTTCTGCTGAAAAAAAGAAATCTGATTATAAAGCAAAAAGAAAAGAAATGTATAAACATAAAGAAAAATTGCAATCTAATTTATCTAATGATACTGATGATATTGTTTTATACACAGAAGGAATGAATGTTAGTGAATTTGCTAATAATCTAGGGGTAACTCCAACGGAAGTTATAAAGAAGTTAATGGGTCTTGGAATAATGATGACTATTAACGCGAGTATTGATTTTGATACTGCAGAAATAATAGCAAGTGATTTTAATAAGACTTTAAAGAAAGATACTACTAGAGATGAAACTAATTTTGAAGAATTGGAAATAATAGATAATGAAGAAGATTTAGTTGAAAGGCCTCCAGTTGTAACAATAATGGGACACGTAGACCACGGTAAGACTACACTTCTTGATACAATAAGACAAAGTAATGTTGCAGAAGGTGAAGCAGGTGGTATTACTCAAGCAATTGGGGCATATCAAATTAAATATAATGATAAATTAATTACTTTTATTGATACTCCAGGTCATGAAGCTTTTACTGAAATGAGAGCAAGAGGTGCTAGTATAACTGATATAGTAATTATAATTGTTGCTGCAGATGATGGTGTTATGCCTCAAACTAAAGAAGCAATTGATCACGCTAAAGCTGCCAATGTTCCAATAATTGTAGCAGTAAATAAAATAGATAAACCTTCAGCAAATCCCGATAGGGTATTAAAAGAAATGTCTAATTATGGTCTTGTTCCTGATGTTTGGGGTGGAGATACTATGTTTGTTAATATTTCTGCTAAAACAGGTCAAGGAATAGATGAACTTTTAGAAAGATTACTTCTTATTAGTGAACTTTTGGAATTAAAAGCAAATCCTAGTAGGTATGCATCTGGTACCGTTATTGAATCTAAATTAGATAAGAATTCTGGTGTTATTAGTACAGTATTAATTCAAAATGGTACTTTAAGAATTGGTGATGCAATAGTTGTTGGTAATAGTTATGGTAAAATTCGTACTTTAAAAAATGATAAGAATGAAAATTTAGTTGAAGCATTTCCTTCGATGCCTGTTACTATTACTGGTTTATCTGAAAGTCCTAGTGCTGGAGATAAGTTTATGGCATTTGAAAATGAAAAAAAGGCTAAATATATTGCCGAACAAAGAGCTATTAATTCTAAATTAAAAAATAATTCTGGTAAGACTAGTGTAACTTTAGATGATTTATTTAATAGAATTAGTCAAGGTGAAAAAGAAATTAATATTGTTTTAAAGGCTGATGTTAAGGGTAGTGAAGAAGCTGTTAAGAATTCTTTGTTAAAACTAGATGTTGAAGGAATTAAGATTAATGTTATAAGAAGTGGAATAGGTACTGTTACTGAAAGTGATGTTGTTTTAGCACAAGCATCAAATGCTATAATTATTGGATTTAATATTAGACCTAGTAATAAAGTTATGGAATATGCAAAGGAAAAAGAGGTTGATATTAGACTTTACAATATTATTTACAAAGTTGTTGAAGAAATGGAAACTGCTATGAAGGGTAGATTAGAACCAGAATATGTTGAAAATGTTTTAGGTCAAGCAGAAGTTAGAAAATTATTTAAGTTTTCTAAAGTTGGTACTATTGCTGGTTGCTATGTTACTGATGGTGTAATAAAGAGAGATGCTAAAGCAAGAGTAATAAGGGATGGTATTATTATTAATGATAGTAGTGTTAATTCAATTGCTAGAGGTAAGGATCAAGTAAAAGAAGTTAAGCAAGGTATTGAATGTGGTATTACTATTGAAAACTTTAATGATATTAAGGAAAAAGATATTATAGAAGCATATGAAATGGTTGAAGTAAAAAAATAATAAAAAACTATTGACAAAATAATTTGTTAATAGTCTTTTTTTATTTTATTTCTTTACCACAATTAGTACAGAATTTAGTATTATTATTTACTTTTGTTCCACAATTAAGGCAATATTTTTCAATTGCTACTTCTTTTCCACCAATTGGACCATTTATACTAACTTCAATATTTGGATTATATGTATATTTTCCTGATAATCCCCATATTATTACAATTATTGGTTTGATTAGTAATCCGCCGATTGCCCATCCTATAGGTTCTTGGTTCATCTTTTTAGCTAAATTGTAAAAAATAAAGAAATTAACTACAGCACTGGCAATATCTGTTAGGAATGAAATGTTATATGAGATGTTATCTATTTGTAAGGTAGTAGTTATTGAACTTAGTATAGCAATTAAGAAGTACCATTTGTTTAATCCGGATATTTCTATTAAAATCCAAATATTATAAAATGGTATTATTGCTTCCCAACCATTTTTTCCTGCTTTTTTGAATAATTTCCATAATCCAATTATGTATAATATTCCAATTACTAATACTGCTAGTATAATTATTCCGGCGATTACTAGTGATGTTCCTGTTACTAAAGTGATAATATTATCAACGTTATTCATCTTTACTCCTTTCAATTAAAGTATATCAATTTTCTTTTAATAGTGCAATATGTTATTTAACTATTTAATTTTATTAATATTTATAGTATAATATTAATGAAAGTGAGTGATATTATGAGTATTAAATTAGAAAGATTATCTCATACTTTTGTTGAAGAGATATCAAGTATTTTACAGGAAGAAGTTAAGGATCCTGATATAGAATTTGTTACTATTACTTCTTGTTCTATAAGTAGTGATTTATCTTATGCAAAGGTTTATTTTACTTGTTTAAATGATGATAAAAGAGATGAAATAGTTAAATCTTTAAATAATGCAAGTGGATTTATTAGAAAAGAGTTATGTCAAAGAGTAGATATTAGAAAGATGCCAGAACTTACTTTTTTATATGATAAGTCTATAGAATATGGTAATAGAATTGAAGAGATTATTGAGGAAATTAATGCTGATGGAAAAAATTAAGGATTTATTTGATAATGCGGATTCAATATTAATACTTACACATAATAATCCTGATGGGGACGCAATTGGTAGTAGTCTTGGGTTATACAATGCTTTAATTAAAACTCATACTAATGTTGATGTTGTTATTAATGATGTACCTAGTGTATTTAGTTTTTTACCTAATTTTAATATGATTAAGAATACTTCAAAAAGAGAAGTATATGATTTAGTTGTTACTGTTGATTGTGCTGATATTTCTAGAGTTAATCAAGATAATAATTATTTTGAGAATGCTAAATATACACTTAATATAGATCATCATATGACTAATACAAGGTATGCTAATTATAATTATGTTGAAGATTTTTCTGCTTGTTGTTTATATTTATCTAATATTTTTGATTTGATAGGTATAGAAATTGATGAAGATGTTGCTTATCCTTTGATTACTGGGGTTATTACTGATACTGGTGGTTTTCAAAATTCAAATACTGATTATCGTACTTTTGATTTTGCTAGTAGGATATCTAAATTAATTGATATTCATAGTGTATATAAAAAAGTATTTGCTACTAAAAGTAGAGGGCAATTTGAATTATCTAAGATTGCTATTTCTAGATTAGAAATAATTGATGATAAGATAGCATTTACTTTTATTAATAAGGAAGACTTTAATTTAGTTAATGCTAATATTGGAGATCACGAAGGTATTGTTAATATTGGTAGAGAAATTGAAGGAATAATAGTATCTATTTTTGTAAGAGAAATGAATTATGGTTATAAGGTTTCTTTAAGAAGTAATAATGATTTTGATGTTAGTGTTGTTGCTTCAGAATTTGGTGGTGGAGGACATAGGGCTGCCGCTGGTTTTGATAGTGATTTGTCATTTTCTTTATTAAAGGGAAGACTTATTAATGTGTTAAGGAATAAAATAAATGGATAAGATATTAGTTGTTAATAAAGATACTGGTTATACTAGTAGAGATGTTGTTAATATAATTGGGAAGCATTTTAATACAAAAAAAATAGGGCATACTGGTACTTTGGATCCTATTGCTACTGGCGTTTTGGTTATTTGTATGGGTAAAAGTTTAAAGGTAGTAGATTTAATTACTTCATATGATAAGGAATATGTAGCAAGAGTAGTTTTAGGAATTGATACTGATACTTTAGATATTACTGGTAATAGGTCAAGAGATGAAGTTAGTAATGTAACTAAAGATATGGTAGTTGATGTTCTTAATAGTTTTCTTGGTAAGAGTATACAAGAAGTACCTAAATATTCAGCAATAAAAGTTAATGGTAAAAAATTATATGAATATGCAAGAAATGGTATTTCTGTTTCACTTCCTAAAAGAGAAATCAATATTTATGATATAGAATTACTTGGTGATATTGATATTTTAGATAATCATCAGGAATTTAGTTTTAGAGTTAGAGTTAGTAAAGGTACTTATATTAGGAGTTTGATTAGGGATATTGGTATTAAACTTGGTACTTGTGCTGTTATGAAAGAACTTACTAGAACTAAACAAGGAAAATTTTGTATTGAGAATGCTTATGCAATTGAAGAGATAAAAAATGATAATTATGAATTATTAAATATTTCTGATGTTGTTGATATTCCTATGGTTACTGTTAGTGATGAATTATTATTTAAGATTAAGAATGGTATGGTATTAGATAAGTTTTTTGATGATGAAAAAGTATTGATCTTAGATAATTTAGGTAATGAAATTGGGATATATAAAGTGTATGATAAGGATAATAGTAAGGTTAAACCGGATAAAATATTCTAATTTTAGAAAAAAATGTTATTAATTCTTGACAAAATCATATTTTTTTACTATAATCATAATCGGTACATTTTCTGTTGGACTTTTTTGGTATTGGGAACACTGAAAAGGGATAACATATATTAAAATAAGGTTAGGAGAAGAAAAAATGAAATCATTTATGCAAAGTAAAGAAACTGTTACTCGTAATTGGTATGTAATTGATGCAAAAGATATTCCATTAGGTAGAGTAGCAAGTAAAGCTGCAGTTGTATTAAGAGGAAAACATAAACCAACTTATACTCCTCATATTGACTGTGGTGATTATGTAATTATTATTAATGCAAAAGAAGTTATGTTAACTGGTAATAAGTTAAATGACAAAATCTATTATGATCATAGTAGATACGTTGGTGGTTTAAGAGAAAGAACTGCTAAAGAAATGAGAGAAAAATATCCTGTTGAAATGTTAGAAAGAGCAGTTAAGGGTATGCTTCCTCACAATAGATTAGGAAGACAAATGTATAAGAAATTATATGTTTATGAAGGAAGCACTCATCCACATATGGCACAACAACCTAAAGAAATGAAAGTTGAAGGAGGAAATAAATAATTATGGCAAAAGATAGTAAAAGAAAATTTTATGGAACTGGTAGAAGAAAAAGTTCTGTTGCTAGAGTTATTTTAACTCCAGGAACTGGTAAAATTGTTGTTAATGGTATTGATGTTAATGAATATATGCCATTTGAAGTATTAGTAATGGATTTAAAACAACCTTTAGAAGTTACTAATAATTTAGAAACTTTTGACATTAGTGTTAATGTTAATGGTGGCGGATTTTCTGGTCAAACTGGTGCAATTAGATTAGGTATTGCTAGAGCATTGCTTGAATATGATAAAGAAAATGAAGGAAAAGAAGATTCATATCGTAAGATTTTAAAATCTAATGGATTTATTACTAGAGATTCTAGAAGTAAAGAAAGAAAGAAATATGGATTAAAGGCAGCAAGAAGAGCACCTCAATTCTCAAAGAGATAATATGTATATTAAAAAAACCTATTTGTTTAGGTTTTTTTTCTTTTTATAAATGATGTAATGATAATTATTATGATTATTATAAATAATGTTAGGTTAATATATGGATAGGTATTTTTAGCAAATGTTGTAAATATAGTATTATTTTTAAATATAAGCATATCTAATGTTATTATTATTGCTATTATTATTAGGGATAATATATTGGAATTATTATCTTTTTTTATGGAATTTTTGATATAATAAATAATAACTGATATTGGTATAAATGATAATGGTATCCATAGAATAGAGATGAAGTTTTCTACTCTGTCTAAGAAGTTAAAGAAAGATATTTTTTTAAGTATTATGTATTCTGGATATTGATATATTTTTGTTAGATAAATTCCAAGTGTTCCAATTGTTAATATTATTAGGATAAATGCTACTAGAAAAGATAGGGTATAAGTTATGATTATTGCTTTTGTTGTGTTTTTTTGGTCTTTGATATTTTCTTTTGATATTGATAGTATTGCGAATATGGGTATTATTCTTGTTAAACTAAATATTAGGGAAGCAATTATATCTTTTTTTATACCGTGTTCTAGTATGGGTAAGAAGTTATCTATTTTTACTTGACTAGTTAATCCAATTATATTTAATATGAAACCTGTGATAATAAATATTATTAATATTAGGGCAACTCTACTTATTGTTTCTATTCCTTTAGATGAACCATATAATAAGACTATTCCTAGTGATATATAAATTATTGTTATTGGTGTATCTGATAGGAATTGTGATACTATGAAATTACTTATGCTATACATTAGGGTACTTGCTATTAATAATAGTAATAGTGATGTTATTATGTTGATTATGGTACCAATAGTTTTTCCGAATAGTTTAATGGTTAATTCTGTTATACTGATGTTTTTGTTAAAGAGATAGATAAATAGTAAAATTGGTATAAAACCTATGATATAAGAGATAATTATACTGATATAGGCATCTTTTTTTGCAATGGAAGTTATTATGTTTACACCAATTCCTATTAGGGAAGAAGTTATAAAGTACCAGATAAATATGCTAAATTGTAATGAATTAATCTTCCATGATTTCATATGTTCCTCCGAGTAGGTTTCCTTTTCCTTGTAGTTCAAAGTTAGATTTTACGTTAAATTCAAGGTTTTTAAATATTTTTTCATAGTAATTATCTTTATATTTGTTATAGAATTTAAAATCTTTTTTATAAATTATATCTCTTATTTGATAGATATCACTATTATAAGTATTGTTTATTTCTTTAATTGATTTTTCTACTGATTTACTTATTTGATTATTTAATTTTTTATTTATTTTTTTTATTATTTCTTCTTTGTTTAAATCGTCATTACAAGAGTATTCGGCAATAGAACCTGTTCCTTTGAGATTTATTTTTACTTTTAGATTTTTGGTGTCAACATCTATTGTTGATTTATCTAATAATATTTTTATGGTGGCATTTTTATTGTTGTCGCATTTATAAGTAAATAGTGTTTCTTTGACATTTCCTTTGATTAGGTTTACGTCAATACTTTGTCTTTTGGTTAGTTCTCCAAGATATTTGTTATCTTTAAATATTCCTAGATTACCTAAGATTATATCTGTTTTATCGGAGGTTGTTTCTAGGTTTTTTTCGTTATCTCCTTCTTTTTTGTTTTCTTTGATATTTATGGTTGGTAATACTAATTCTTTGTGGGGGTCTAGATAAATATCCATCATATCATTAAATGTTACTAGAGAATTTATACCTGCGAATTTGTTATCTGTTGTTAAGGTATCAACGATGTTTTTACTTGATAAATTGGTTATTGGTGTTAGTATGTCTAGTAATTTATCATCTTTATTACTTGTGTCTACTAGAACATAGAATTCTTTTCTTATTTCACTATTTCTAAAGAAGAAATCATACATACTAGTTAGGTCTTCTTTTGCAAGATTCTCTGTTACTAATAATACTTGCATATGCATACCGTATATTTTTCTTGATAATTCTTGAACGATACCTCTTGTTGCTTCTTGAATGGTTTTTCCTTCGTTAGTATAGGTTATAAAATATGGTTGATTTGCTGATGAGGTATCGTTTTGGTTTTTGGGATTTACTATTTGGGCGGTTACTTTAAATAAATCGTCTTTTTTATCTATTTCGATGGCGGATATTATTCCTATTTTATTTAATTCTTGATAGTTATAGCAACCTGTTAGTAATAATAATGGTAATATTGATAAGATTATTTTTTTCATTATGCCTCCTTATTTAGGTTATTTGATAGGTATGGTTCGCGTTTTTTTAGTTTTTTTATTGGAAATTTGATAATGCTATTTTTTAGTCCTTCTTTAAATGTTGGAGCAAGTGGTGTTAGATATGGTATTCCAAATGATTTTAGATTTGATAGTTTTATTAAAAAACAGATTAATGTTAACATAACTCCAACAATTCCTAGGGTTGTGGCGCCAAGCATAAAGAATAGTCTATACCATCTTATGCCATTTATTATTTCTGGTTCAGTGAATGGTAATGCTGATATGGCGGTTAGTGATACGACAATTATCATAATTGGGGAAACTAATCCAGCATTTACTGCTGCTTCTCCTAGAATTAATGCTCCTACTATTGAAAGGGCACTACTACTAAAACTTGGTATTCTTAAATCACTTTCTCTTAATATTTCGAAGGATATTATCATAATTAATGTTTCAAAAAAGGCAGGGAATGGTACTGATTCTCTCTGGGAAGCAATGTTTATCAACAAGTCTGTTGGTAATATTTCTTGGTTAAATGTTGTTATTGCTATATATAATGCTGGTGTTAATAGGGAGATAAAGAATGCTATATATCTGATTATTCTGGTGAAACTTACGTTTATGCTTTTACCATATGGGTCTTCGGCACTTAAAAAGAAATCGTTTAAGACTGCTGGTAATATTATGGCATATGGTGAACCATCTACTAGTATTGCTATTTTACCTCGTAGTAATGCTTTAGCAACTTTATCTGGTCTTTGGGTGGTAATTATTGTTGGAAATACTGATTTGTTTTCTTTTTCTATTAAGTTTTTGATATTTCCACTTGCAGTAATACCATCGATATCTATTTCTTTTAGTGATTTATCTACTTTATTAACTAATTCTTTTTTACATATACCATTTATATATAAAATAGTTGTTTTTGTTTTGGTATATGTACCTATGTCATTGTTGATAGTCCAAAGATTATTATCTTTAATTCTTCTTCTTACTAATCCAACATTGGTTTGTATTTCTTCAATAAATGAGTCTAGTGAACCTCTTAGGGTCGTTTCGGTGCTTGGCGGAGAGATGCTTCTTGATAATTCTTTTTTTGTTTCTAATGCTAGGTATTTGCTATTTTCAAAAATTATTATTGTAAAACCATTGTTTAAATAATAACATATGTCTTTGTAGGTAGTTATTTCTTTTACTTTGAAGTTATTAATATTATTGATTATTTCTTTATAGAGATTATTGTTTTTTTCATAACGATATGATATTGAATCTAGACTTCTTATTATGAAATCACTTATTTGGTCGTTTCCTGTTAGTGATTCATTGTAGATTATATAGATTGTTTCGTTTTTTATTTTCTTTTCTCTATATATTATATCTGTTTCGTTATTTGTATCTATTTTTAATTTATTTATTATTTCATTCATATTATCACATACTTTCTATATTATTATTTGTAATATTGTTAATTCTATGTTAAAAAAATGTAATATTCTAGTAAAATATTATAATTATTTAAAAAAAGTGATATAATTAAATAGTGATATTTGGAAGAAAATAGAAATATGAAAGTGTGGTAATGATATGAAGATAAAAAAAAATGAAGATATAAATAAAGAAGATGTAAATAAGAAAGATAATAAATTAAATAAAAATATTTTTAAATTATTTAATAGAAATATAGATAAACATAAATATAAAGATAATAAGAAAGATAATAAAAGTAAAGATAAGATTAAGAGAGAAGATAAAGATAATAAGAAGATTAAATTTAAGGAAAAAGTAGTTAGTTTTTTGAAGAGAATTAATTTCTTAAATAATGAAGAGAAGGCAAGTTATTCTTTTAAGGAAGTTGTTATTGTTATGTTCTTTTCACTTGGACTTGGTTTTTTTACTTGTTTTTCATTTGTTAGAATATTTGAAAATGGTAAAGATTATAGAACTTTAAAGAAAGATTTATCTAAATTAGTTGATACTTATTATGCAATTAAAGATAATTATTATGGTGAACTTGATAATGATGAATTAGTTGATGCCGCGATTAGAGGAATGGTTAGTGCGGTAGGAGATGCTTATACTAGTTATTCTGATATAACAAGTACAAATAATTTTATGCAAACTGTTGAGGGCGTTTATGAAGGTATAGGATGTACTGTTGCTGTTAATAGTGAAGGTAATATTATTATTGTTGATATGTTTGAAGATAGTCCTTCTTCTAGAGCGGGATTAAAGGTTAATGATATAATTACTAAAATAGATGGAGAAAATTATGTTGGCAAATCTAGTACAGATGTAGCTAATTATATTAAAAATAATAATAATTCTGTTGTTAAACTTACTATATTAAGAGATGGTACGAAAATGGAATTTGATGTTAAGAGAGAGAAGATAGAAATTCCTTATGTTAGTGGTGAAATAATTAAAAATAATGATAAGAATGTTGGTTATATTGCAATTAGTTTGTTTTCTTCGGTTTCTAATAATCAGTTTAGGGAGAAATTAGAGGAACTAGAAAAAAAAGGAATTGATTCATTGGTAATAGATGTTAGAGGTAATAGTGGTGGATATTTAAGTAGTGTTACTGATATAATGCAAATGTTTTTGAAAAAGGGTAGTGTTCTTTATCAACTTAAAGATGATTCTGGTGTAAAGGTAAGGAAAGATACTACTAAGGAAAGTAGAAAATATCCAGTTGCGGTAATAGTTAATGGTGGTTCTGCTTCGGCATCTGAAATTCTTGCTTCGGCAATTAAGGAAAGTTATAAGGGATTTGTTGTGGGTACTAATACTTATGGTAAGGGAACAGTACAACAAACTACTAAACTTCCTGATGGTAGTATGGTAAAATATACTACACAAAATTGGTTAACTCCCAATGGTAATTGGATTAATGAAGTTGGTGTTGAACCTACTGATTATGTTGAATTAAGTGAATTATATAATGAAAATCCTGTTAGGGAAAATGATAATCAATTAAATTGTGCTTTGGAATTAGTGACAAAATAAAAGGATGGTAATTGTTAGTTACTATCCTTTTTACTTTATCTATAATTTATTGATACCATTTTTGCTTGTATTACAATTCTTTGGGTTCCTGTGTCATCGCAAGTAGATAATGTTAATATTTTATCGCTTTCTGTTGGGGTTATGCCAAAATCATAGATACTTTTTGATTTCATTGCATTTAACCATTCTTGATAATTAGTATTTGTAAAATTTGTTTTTATATAATCTATAGTTGGGGTTGTTTTGTAAATTGAAAATATTGTCCATATTGTGTTTGAAGTTGGTGTAGATATTTTTATGTATCTGTTATTTGGATTAGTGTACCAGTATGGTTTTAATGTTTCTGTTAATGAACCAAACATTGTTTTATTGGTTAGATTATGAGCATATATAATAGTATTTTTATCAAAGTTATTAAAGTTTGCTCTAAAGTCAGCATATATCCAACCACCGGCATTTGCTGTTTTGTTAAAGGCGTGATTTAGGTAATATGTATTATTAGTAGTTTGTACTACTGGATAGTTTACTTTGGTATTATCTATTTTTATCCAGCCAACTGTATCGGGATTTTTTCTTAACAAATTATTAAAATCTACACTAATTAATGGTACATTTATGTAATCCCAATAATCATTTGGGTAATATACTTGTTGTTGATTTTGATTTGGAGTGGGATTTTCTTCATCTGGTGTATCTGTATTGGAATCTTGATTATTATTTGGAGGTGTTATTGTTTCTTCTTTTATGATGATATCGGTATCGTTTTGTATTGTATCTGATAGGTATTTAAGTTTTAATTGTTGAACTGACCATCTACTAAGAATAAATACACAAACTAGATATACTGTTATGGAAAGTACCATCATAAGTGGTAGTTTTTTTTGTTTGTTTGAGGTTAGTCTTTTTTCTTTTGGTGTAAATATTGTTTTTAATCCTATTATGAAATATTTTGGAAAGATAATTATTGTAGTAATTAGTCCATAAAAGAAGTGTATAATAATGGAAATAATAATTTTAGGTAATTCTAGTAAACCTGTTAAAAAATAATGTAATATATTTTTGATATTATACACCTCCTTATTCTAAAATCATTATATCACAAAATGTAAATTATTGATATAGTGTTGTTTAAAAAATAAAAATGTTGTATAATACAATTACGAAATGTGGTGAAATAAGTGGATAATATTAAAATAGGTGACAAATTAGAGATACATTGTTATAAACATAATGGTAAATTGCATAGACAATGGGATGAAGCGGTTGTTCTTGATATTAAAGATGATTATATTGTTTTTGGTAATAATAGAACGATTGTTGTAGATAGTGATGGAAAGGTATGGAGAACAAAGGAACCTGCAATTATGTTTTTCTTTAAAGATAGATGGTTTAATATAATTGGTCAGATTAAGGATTATGGTATTTATTTTTATTGTAATATTGCAACTCCGTTTTTAATTGATGATAATGTAATTAAATATATTGATTATGATTTAGATTTGAGGGTATTTCCAAATGGCAGTTTTAAAATATTAGATAGAATGGAATATAAATATCATAAAAAGCAAATGCATTATTCTAATAGGCTTGATTTTATTTTAAAATATGAACTTGGTAATTTAATAGATATGGTTAGATTAAAAGAGGAACCTTTTAATAAAGACACGATAGATTATTATCATAGGTTGTATGATGAGTTAATTAGTCAAAAAAAAGTGTAATCTTTTCTTTGATACTTCATATATTATTATGTAGGAAAAAATGATATAAAAATATTTGGAAAGTATGTTATATAACGATTATTTTACGAATATTTGTATAGAAAAATAAATATTAAAAAAAAGTCGACAAAAAATGAAAAAAAGTGTTGACATACTTAGAAATATTTGTTATATTATTAATGCATCCGGAAAAAAGGGATGCAAAAGAGATAAAAAGTTCTTTGAAAACTGAGCAAAACGTCAATTTGAGTAGCAGGGAAAAACAAACGAACGAAAAATAATAATTTTTTTTTGGAGAGTTTGATCCTGGCTCAGGATGAACGCTGGCGGCATG
>OLHG01001342.1_pt1 | contig 15303 bp, 14 predicted proteins | sample 1605971 | NCBI WGS metagenome assembly OLHG01 (sample SAMN03283289) | human gut metagenome | biome: human-associated habitat; material: feces | host: Homo sapiens | place: Peru | collected 2012 | reverse complement strand
TAAAAAATCTGATCCCCGGCTATGCAGGGGAGAAAGGAAGAAGCAACTTGAAAGAAAAAGAGGAACAAATAGTATGAATATACTCGAGAAAATTACCGAGCGTACAAAAGAGCGGATCGAAGAAGAAAAGAAAATAATTCCATTAGAAGAAGTCAGAAGACAGGCGGAAGAAAAAGGAATTAAAGATCAAATCCCTGCATTCGAACAGGCACTTCGGGCAGATGGATTATCCTTTATCTGCGAGGCGAAGAAAGCATCTCCTTCCAAAGGATTAATCGCACCGGACTTCCCATATGTTGAGATCGCCAAAGACTATGAAGCAGGCGGCGCAGCAGCAATCTCCTGTCTGACAGAACCGTTTTGGTTCCGGGGCAGTGATGCGTATCTGAAAGAAATCGCGCAAAATGCATCCATTCCGGTACTTAGAAAAGATTTTACCTGTGATGAATACATGATTTATCAGGCGAAAGCAATGGGAGCCTCGACAGTACTTCTGATCTGTTCGGTATTAGAAGATGGCAGGTTAAAAGCGTATCATCAGCTGGCAGACGAATCCGGAATCTCCACTCCGGAGCAGGCGGCGAAGATGTGTCAGAGCGCAGACGGTGAGATCGTTGGAAGTGCAATCGTTAAGTTGTGTGAGAAATACGGAAAAGACTGCGTGCCGTATGTTGCAGAATATGTAAAGAGTATGGGTGAAGCTTGTAAATAAGTGAAAAGGATACGAGATTCGAAATCCGAGTCTTCTTTTGATAATAATAGGAAAATACCTCTTTTGATAAGGAGCCAGATGTGGTATCATAGATATTAGATTTGTTGCTTGATCTATGATACGAATCCGAAAGGAGACTACGAATGAAGAATCGAAAACAGCCTTTATTCAAAAGCTTTGGCTATGCCTTTGAAGGAATCTGGACAGGGATTTCAAAAGAGAGGAATATGAAGATTCATTGCCTTGCAGTGATTCTTGTAACAGCAGTTGGAACCTTTGTAGGATTAACACCGATGGAATGGTGTATCTGTCTTCTCCTTTTTGGAATGGTGATCTCACTGGAACTTGTGAATACGGCAGTGGAAGCTGTTGTCGATCTTGTGACAGAAGAGAGAAAGCCACTTGCTAAGATCGCGAAGGATACGGCAGCTGGTGCAGTGCTTTTTACGGCAATCATGGCTGTGATCATAGGGTGTATCATATTTATACCTCATTTTATGAGGATTGCGGGAATTGCATAGCAATGGAGTAATCCGGTTACATCAGTGAGTGGCAAAAATTATTTTTGACACTCACATCATTTTGCACTACTGTAATGGAAAGAAAAGCAACCAGAAAGGAAAACAAAGAGATGGATGAGAATAAAGTAATTGTCAGTACAGAGATGAAGCAGACATTGGTGAATCTGCGAAATCTCGAAGAGATTTATGTGATCATGTCAGGGGTGACGAAGATGCCGTTTGTCCTCTGTGATGAAGAGACATTTGATGACGAGGTTCTGGTTTATTATCAGGAAGAGTCTGCAAAGGAAAAGGCAAAGACGCTTGCAGAAGATCGTTATCATGTAGGAATTGCCAAGATTGAAAAGAATGCCAGACTTGGATTTTTTACAAACCTGTATACAATGGGCGTGAATGCACTGGCAGTGAATGTTGGTACAGAGGAGGAGATCAGGATTCAGCTGGAACACCTTGTAGTTCGTAAGAATAAGGAAGAACTGCCTGAAGGAAAGAAACTGATCGAGAATCCGGAGCTTCATCTGACAGCAATGTATCTGATGCAGGAGATGCACCGCAGTATCGGACCGGAGATGCCGGAGAATGTGAAGGAACTTCAGGAAGAGATGATGGCGCATTATAAGAAAGGAACCTTTATCGTAGGAGTTCAGGAAGATAATCAGGTTCCACTTCTGAGACAGCCGGACGGAAGTCTGTATCAGCCGATCTTTACAGATATGATAGAATTTACCAGATTTGCACAGGGCAAGAAGATGAAGACAGCAGCAATTCCGGCAGATAAGATTCCGGAGATACTGATTCCGGATGCAAAGGGAGTTGCAATCAATCCATTTGGTGTGAATGTACGTCTGGATATTACAAAAGCAAATAAGCAAAATCCAGAAGCGTAAAATGAAGAGAAAATAATTTAAATCAAAAGAAAAACTTTAATTTACTAAAATAATCACTAAGTAACATATTCAACAAAAAAACAGGATAAATATTGTTGAATATTACAGATTGACTGTTGGAAGTGAGTATGGTTATACTATACGTGGTTAAAAGAGAAAAGCGCACGATAGAGTGTTACTGGTAAAGCAGGCATAAACTATCCTTAATAAGTTCACCAGATAAGGTGGATTTAGTTATTGAGGATTAGTTTATGCTTTTTTTACGCGTACAACGAGCCAAAGTCCGTGCTTGCACGAGACCTTGGCGACTGTCGCGATAACTATGAGAAACTCGCAGAGCGTGTTTCTCATAGTTGCGCATTATAGTATAGGATAAGTAAGTTGCAGAACTGTGCCAGCACAAGAAACTATGGGATGCGTCAACTCTATAAGAAATGATACGAGGAGGATTACAGATGAAAGACAAGATTTTTGGAGTATTGCAGAGAATCGGAAGAAGTTTTATGCTTCCAATCGCAATTCTTCCGGTAGCAGGACTTCTGCTTGGAGTAGGAAGTTCATTTACAAATGCAACGATGATTGAGACATATCATCTTCAGGCAATTTTAGGCGAGGGGACAATTCTGAATTCCCTGCTCACAATTATGAGCAAAGCGGGAAGTATTATTTTTGATAACCTGCCGATCATTTTTGCTGTCGGTGTAGCAATCGGTATGGCGAAGAAAGAGAAGGAAGTTGCGGCACTTGCGGCAATGATCTCTTTCTTTGTAATGAATGCAACAATGAATGCCATGCTTCTGATCCGTGGAGATCTTCTTGCAGACGGAACGCTTGGAGCCGGAGTTCTGGAAGGAACTGTGACAAGTGTCTGCGGAATCCAGACATTACAGATGGGTGTATTTGGCGGTATTATCGTTGGACTTGGAGTAGCAGCACTTCATAATAAGTTTTACAAAATCCAGCTTCCGAATGCACTGTCATTCTTCAGTGGATCAAGATTTGTTCCGATTATTTCAACATTGACTTATGTGGCTGTCGGAATCGTACTCTATTTTGTATGGCCAACCGTTCAGAATGGAATCTATGCACTTGGTGGACTCGTAACAGGAACAGGTTATATTGGAACATTGATCTTTGGTATTATTAAGAGAGCGTTGATTCCATTTGGACTTCACCATGTATTCTATCTTCCATTCTGGCAGACAGCGGTTGGAGGAACAATGGAAGTTGCGGGACAGCTTGTACAGGGCGGTCAGAACATCTTCTTTGCGCAGCTTGCAGATCCATCCACAGTACATTTCAGTGCGGATGCGACAAGATATTTTTCCGGTGAATTTATCTTCATGATCTTTGGTCTTCCGGGTGCGGCACTTGCAATGTATCAGTGTGCAAAACCGGAGAAGAAGAAACAGGCAGGCGGACTTCTGCTTTCTGCAGCACTTGCATGTATGATGACCGGAATCACAGAGCCACTGGAATTCTCATTCCTGTTTGTAGCACCGATCCTTTTTGCGGTACAGGTGATCCTTGCCGGATCTGCTTATATGATCGCACATATGTTAAATATTGCAGTAGGACTTACATTTTCCGGTGGATTTATTGATCTGTTCCTTTTCGGTATCCTTCAGGGAAATGCTAAGACAAGCTGGATCAGAATCATCCCGGTTGGAATTATTTATTTCTTCTTATATTACATCATCTTCCGTACTTTGATTCTGAAGCTGAATCTGAAGACACCGGGAAGAGAAGATGATGATGCGGAAACGAAGCTGTATACAAAAGCTGATTATAAAGCAAAAGTAGATGGAAATGATGCAGATTCTGAAAATGAAATGACACCGGAAGATCAGAAGAGTGCACTGATCACAAGAGGACTTGGTGGAAAGAAAAACATTTCTGATGTAGACTGCTGTGCGACAAGACTTCGTTGTACAGTAGTAAAACCGGAACTGGTAAATGAAGATGTCTTAAGAATGACATCCCCATCCGGAATCGTAAGAAAAGGACAGGGAATCCAGGTGATCTACGGACCGGCCGTTTCTGTTATCAAATCCAATCTGGAAGATTATCTGGAGAAAGCTCCTGATGTGGAATATCTTCCGGAAGAAAATGAAAACAGCGCAGAAGAAACGAATAAATGTGCAGAAAAAAAAGATGAAGCGAAGAAAGATGAGAACAAAACTGTTGCAGCCGGAACTGTAAAGAAAGAGCTTTGCTCTCCATTCACAGGAGTGGCAGCGCCGATCGAAGAAGCATGTGACGAGGCATTTGCAGGAAAAATGATGGGAGACGGTTATCTGGTCCGCCCGGAAGAGGGAATGGCTTATGCGCCGGAAGATGCAACCGTATCCTTTATCTTCCCATCCAAACATGCGGTTGGTCTGACAAGTGATGACGGAACAGAATATCTGCTTCATATTGGTGTAGATACTGTAAATCTGGATGGAAAAGGATTCGAAACTTTTGTAAAAGACGGAGACCGAGTAAAAAAGGGTGACAAACTGATAGGTTTTGATATAAAATATATTCAAGAGCATGCAAAATCCGATGAATGTATGGTTGTATTTACAAGCCTTCAAGAAGGTGAAGAAATCAGAATGTCTAAGAGCGGAAAAGTAGAGAAGCTTGAGAAGACAGCAGAAATCGTAAGCTTGAATTAAAATCTTTGGGAAAGAAAGAGAGGCTCCGGGGGGAATGTATCGAGTCATTAAAGTTCTGAATAATAATGGGATTCTTGTATATCATGTTGAGACAGGGAAGGAGATGATCCTTCTCGGAAACGGTGTGGGATTTGGAAAGAAACCTACAGAACAGATCGAGAAACTTCCCGGAGCCAAAGTATATTCTCTTGTCACAAGGAGAAAGCAGGAGTCTGTTCTGAAAACAGTCAACGGAATCCGTCCGGAGTTTATTGAAGCGACAGGAAAGATCATTGAAGAAGCAGAGAAAGTGTTTCAGAAGATCAATCATGAGATGCTGCTTCCGCTGGCAGATCATATTGCGCTGGCCGCGAAGAGAGCGAAGGAAAACCGCCAGATTCCAAATCCATTTACACCGGATATCCGTGTGTTGTTTGGAGAGGAGTATCAAGTGGCCCTGAAAGGGCGGGAGATCATCCAGCGGCTGACCGGATATGAGATCTCAGAGGATGAAGTCGGATTCATTACGCTGCATATCCATGCAGGGCTTTCAGATGAGGCGGTATCTCAGACTCTGGATACGACCAGAATCGTAAATGAAGGAATTGCGATGATCGAACGGGAATTCGATCAGAAGCTGGAGAGCGGCTCACTCGGATGTACACGTCTGATGAGCCATATGTATTATATGATTCTGAGAACCCGTAAGGGCGAAGGGACGAATGCAGACTTTAATGATTTCATTTTTCAGAATTACCCAAGGACCGGAGAGGCTGCGAAGAAAGTGTGTGACTATATGTCAAGACAGCTGAAACAGCCGGTCGCAAAAGAAGAAATCGGATTTCTTGCAATCCATATCCAGCGGGTTATCTCGCCGGATACGGTATGACCGTGTGCTCTTGAAATACTGTATACCATGAGATATAGTAGTGGATAAGAGCGAAAGGGGAATCCGCAGAATGTATAAGATTCTAATCATAGAAGATGACCTTGTGATGGCAGGGGCAATTAAAAAAGAGATGGAAGCGTGGGGAAATGAAGCACGTTATGTGGAAGATTTTGCAAAGGTTCTTGAGACATTTGCAGAGTACGGTCCACATCTGGTGCTTTTGGATATCACGCTTCCTTTTTATAATGGATATCACTGGTGTAGCGAGATCCGTAAGATATCGAGCGTGCCGGTGATCTTTATCTCTTCGGCAGCGGATAACATGAATATTATCATGGCGATGAATATGGGCGGCGATGACTTTGTGGCAAAACCATTTGACTTAAGTGTACTGACAGCGAAGATTCAGGCTCTGCTGAGAAGAACATATGATCTGTCAGGAAAAGTACCGATGCTGGAACATAGAGGAGCAATCCTGAACCTCTATGATACAACAATGACCTATAATGGAGAAAAGATTGAGTTGACAAAGAATGAATTTCGTATCTTGCAGACATTGATGGAGAATAAAGGACGCGTGGTCAGCAGAGACACGCTGATGACAAAGCTGTGGGAGACAGATAATTATATCGAAGAGAATACACTGACGGTCAATGTCGGAAGGCTTCGGAAAAAGCTGGAAAAGGCAGGAATGGAAGGCTTTATCAAGACGAAAGTCGGCGGTGGATATATCATCGAGAAGGAGTAAAAATGTTTTTACAATATTTGAAAAAAATCCGCTTTGTGCTTCTGTGGAGTTTGCTGTGTGCGGGAATCTTTTTTCTCATTTTTGCGTTGGAAGAAATTAACCTGAAGGCAGCGGTTTATCCGACAGCGTTGTGTCTGGCATTTGGATTCCTTTTTCTTCTCTGTGGATATTTGCGGTATAAGAAAACCGGGCAGAAGCTGGAACATCTGCTGCAAGGAGAAGGACCTTATGAGGATTCGCTTCCGGTGGCACTAGATGGGATTGAGTCAGGATATCAGGAGCTGATCAGAAAAGAAGAACAACAGCAAAGAAAAGAACATGCCAGATGGGAGAAGTCCGGTCAGGACATGGAGGACTATTATGCAACCTGGGTGCATCAGGTTAAAGCACCGATCGCTGTGATGAATGTACTACTCCAGCAGGAAGATACCGAGACGAATCAGAATCTGAAAGCCGAACTGTTCCGGGTGGAGCAGTATGTAGAGATGGCACTTGGGTATGTGCGTCTTGACAGTGGCACGAAGGATCTGGTGATCGCACGGTATCCGTTGGATGAAATAATAAGAAAATCGATTCGTAAATATGCCGGCCAGTTTATTCGAAGGAGAATCCGTCTGGTTTATGAAGGGACAGATCAGATTGTTCTGACAGATGAGAAATGGCTTTCGTTTATTATTGAACAGTTGTTATCCAATGCAGTGAAGTATACGTTGAAAGGAACAGTGACGATCACTGTCAGTGAAGAGAAGAAACTGACGGTTACAGATACCGGAATGGGGATTGCACCGGAAGATCTGCCTCGAATCTTTGAAAAAGGATATACGGGATATAATGGAAGAACGGAACGGAAATCAACGGGAATCGGTCTGTATCTGAGTCAGATGGCGGCAAAGAAACTTGGGCATCAGATCACGGTTGTGTCGAAGCTGGGGGAAGGCAGCAGTTTTACAATAGATCTGGCAGAGTATCCATTGAGAGCAGAGTAAAACACTAAATCACACAGAGAGAAGCAAGTGACAAAATTGTCACATCAGACAGCTGGAATGTCACAGAAATCAATGTCGGCATTCTGGCTGTATTGTTATACTGAGGATGTTGAAAGAAAGAAGAGGAGGTCGTAAGAAATGACAGTTTTGGAAGTAGAAAATTTGAAAAAAATATACCGTCCGCGTTTTGGCGGGAATCAGGTACAGGCACTCTCTAAAGTGACATTCTCAGTAGAAGAGGGCGAATATGTAGCAATCATGGGAGAGAGTGGTTCGGGGAAGACGACATTGCTGAACATGCTGGCAGCATTGGATAAACCAACCGAAGGAGAAGTTTATCTGGATGGAAAACCGTTGTCAGCAATCCGCGAGAAGGATCTGTCCAAGTTCAGGAGAGATCATCTTGGGTTTGTATTTCAGGATTTCAATCTTTTGGATACATTTAATCTGAAGGACAATATTTTATTGCCATTGGTACTGCAAGGAGTAGATTACAGGAAAATGAATGTCAGGATGATGCCAATCGTGAAAGAACTTGGAATTGCAGGACTTCTGGACAAGTATCCGTATGAAGTATCAGGAGGACAGAAGCAGCGTGCAGCAGTAGCAAGAGCACTGATCACAGATCCGAGACTGATCCTGGCGGATGAGCCGACCGGGGCACTCGATTCGAAATCAACGGATGAATTGCTCGGGGTATTTGAGCGGATCAATCAGTCGGGACAGACGATCCTTATGGTAACACATTCTGTCAAAGCAGCGAGCAAGGCCGGGAGAGTGTTATTTATTAAAGACGGAGAAGTTTTCCACCAGGTATATAAAGGTGAACAGACAGATGAACAGTTCTATCAGAATATCTCAGCGACGCTTACAATGCTTGCGACAGGTGGTGAGAGACGATGAAAAGTGGACTTTATCTGAAACTTTCCGTCAATGGAATTAAGAAAAATAAAAAGCTGTATCTTCCGTATCTGATCACATGTATCTGTATGGTGATGATGTTTTATCTGATCGATTATCTTGCAGTGAGCCCGCAGTTTGCCCAGATCAAAGGTGGAGATACTATGCAGATGATCCTCGGATTTGGTTCCGGTGTGATCGCAATCTTTTCTCTGATTCTTCTGTATTACACGAATTCATTTCTGATCCGCAGACGACAGCGAGAGTTTGGGTTGTATCACATTCTTGGAATGGGAAAAATCGACCTTGTAAAAATCATGGTTCTTGAGAATCTGATCATCAGTGTTCTGACGATTGCAGGAGGAATCGTGGGAGGAATCCTGTTCTCTAAATTAGGGGAACTTTTGGCAGCGAAGATACTTGGAAGTAATGCCGGACTTTCTATGAAGATCAGTGTTCCGGCACTTGTGGCTACGGCACTGTTATTCCTGGTCATTTTTGCATTGATCATGCTTCGGATGATCGTGTCTGTCTATCGGTTAAAACCTGTAGAACTTTTAAAAAGTGAAAAGACAGGAGAGAAACCTCCGAAGGCAAACTGGATCTTTGCAGTACTCGGGTTGCTTCTGCTTGGTGTGGCTTATTATTTATCCCTGACAATCAAAGATCCGCTTGTAGCGATGATCTGGTTTATGGTTGCCGTCGTGCTGGTAATCCTTGCAACGTATCTGTTATTTATTGCCGGCTCGGTCACATTTTGTAAAATAATGCAGAAAAAGAAAGGATATTATTATAAAACAAATCATTTTATTTCACTTTCATCCATGATTTACCGTATGAAACGAAATGGGGCAGGATTAGCGTCTATTTGTATTCTGTCCACAATGGTTCTGGTTATGGTATCTTCTACAACCAGCCTGTATCTGAGTATGGAACATGGCCTGAATCTTCGTTATCCGAAATCTGTCCAGATTGAGATGTACACGAAACCGGAGCAGACGGAAGAAATGAAAAAGACTCAGAATGGACAGATTGTAGATCTTGTACAGAATGTTTTGAAAGAGCATAACCAGGTCGCGGAGAATCCGGAAAATTACCGGATGCTTACAGTCAGTGGAATTGTTTCAAAAAATGAAATCTATTTTAATCCGGAGAATGCTCCTGGAGTCAATGGAGTGAATACATTTGATCATTTAAAAATGATCTATGCTCTGCCTATGGAAGCGTATAATCGGATCATGGGGACGAATCTGGAGCTTGCTCCCGGGGAAGCGTATCTGTATGCGAAAGATTCCGATTTCCCCTATGATCAGATCACGGTGGAGAATTCCGGGACATGGAGGATTAAAGGACATTTGGATAAAATGATTTCAAATGGAAATAATATGGCAAATATGAACAGCAGCTTCTATCTGGTGGTTCCAGGACTGGAAGAGATAAAGGCTTTGGAAGAAGGAAATGTTTCTGTTTACGGTGCCAATGGTTCTTATGAAAAATGGTACTACAATTTTGATCTGTCCTGTGGAGACGAAGAGCAGATCCAGATTCAAAATGAGATTGACAAGAAAATTAATGCATTGGCTGAACAGGAATTGGATACCATATTTTTTAAAGTTTATACAGACAGCAGAGCCGCATCAAGAGCTGATTACCAGGCTTTGTACGGCGGTCTGTTCTTCCTTGGAATCCTTCTTGGAGTCGTATTCATTCTTGGAATGGTGCTGATCATTTATTATAAACAGATTACAGAAGGCTATGAGGATCAGGACAGGTTCCAGATTCTGATGAAAGTGGGGATGACACAGAAAGAAGTGCGCCAGACGATCAATTCCCAGGTGATGACAGTATTCTTCCTGCCTCTTGTGGCTGCCGGAATTCATACGGCATTTGCATTTCCAATGATAGAAAAAATGGTGCAGCTGCTTGCTTTTACCGACAGAAAATTCCTGATTCTGGTGACTGTGTGCTCCTATCTGGTATTTGCATTATTTTATATTATTGTGTATCTGGTGACTTCGAAACAGTATTATAAAATTGTTAGTGGAAAACAGGAAGAAAGTCTTTTTTCTTAATTCAAAGAGTGATAGAATAGAATTATCAGAAAAAGGAGGACTTGCTTATGATGAATCATACAATTATTACAATTGGAAGACAGTTTGGAAGTGGCGGTCATGAAGTGGGAAACAGACTGGCAGAGAGACTGAACATTCCTCTTTACGATCATAATCTGATTCGAATGGCAGCAAGAGATCTTGGAATTTCGAACGAAGAAGCTGGAAGAGTAGATGAGATGAGACTGGGAAATGTGTTATCAAGTTATTATATTGGAATGGGCGATTACACAACATTTATGCTTAGTCCTGAGGCCGAGAAGCCATTGAGTGATAAAATTTTCGAGACACAGTCAGCAATCATCCGCAAGCTGGCAGAACGCGGACCAGGAATCTTTGTAGGACGCTGTGCAGATTATGTTCTCGGTGATTATTCGAATGTTGTGAATACATTTATCTATGCTTACAAAGATGACAGAATCAATCGAATCATGGATATCTACAAGCTTTCCGAGAAAGAGGCTGTGGATAAGATCAAGAAGATTGACAGAGAAAGACGTCTGTATTACGAGGGCAGGACAGACCGTAAGTGGGGAAGTATTGATGCGAATGCAATCCTGCTGAATACAAGTCTTCTTGGAATTGATGGTGCGGTAGATGCACTTGAGGCGATTTATCATAAGTGGGAAAAGAGATAACAGAATAAGTAGAAAAGAAATGAAATAATTAACAAGAGAGAGCTGTCGCTTAGTGATGATAAATTGTGATATGATAAATCACGAAGCGGCAGCTCTTTTCAATGCGTTAGAGAGAGTTGTTTCTAAAGTCCAAACTCCTTTAATAACTTCTTCTGATATTCCCTGTCCACTGCTGCCTTGAGAATCTCATCACTTCTGCTAAGTTCGGATAATTTAAGATTCAGCTGATTGATTCTGCTTTCGCCAAGAGATTCCCCCTCTTTTATTCCTTCTCGTATGCCTTCTTCTCTTTTTTCATCTAATTCATCTTTCATTAATTCTAATAATGCATTACACATATCTCTTTTTCCCTCCTTTAGTCGATTCTCATTTGCTTTTACTATGATCTCCATAACAGCCTGATACAGTTGGTCTTCTTTGTTCTTTTTATAATCCTCTAAAAGCTGCCTTGTGACAGACATATCTTCCAGAGTATCTGTCAAACTATATAACCAGAGATTTTTCTCCGGCGATAATCGATTTGTTACAAGAATCTGAATCGGTAAGATATCTCCAATTACATAATAAATCCCTTCTTCCGGATTATCAATAGTGTAGTGGCGTACTTCTTTCAAATGTCGGATCAGTTCTCTTGGATATCGTTTTGACACTAAGGTGATTGTCAGCTCCTGGATTGGAATTTCATTTACCTTCCCTGTATCTGCTTTATAAAAATTTGTATATCCATATACCTTATAGAAATCGTCCACGGAAAGGGAATCGGATGGTGATTTATATTCGATGATATTATACTTACGGAATATTTTCCCAATATTTTTATGGATCGACTCCGCATTTTTCTTTTTAATGATCAACACATCAATTGCCATTGGCTTTGAACTTAATAGATACTCCCGTTCAAATTTTAATTTTTCTTTTTCTTCTCTGAATTCAATCTGCAAGTCTGCATAAAATGCAGGATGCCACTGAAGCAGCTTTCCATCTGCCGGTTGTTGGTTTTCCGGCAATTGCTTTCTCTTTTGTTTCATCTAAGAGACCTCCTTATGTGATTTTTCACAGAAGTTCTCTCTTCATCAGAAAACCTCTGCTTTAAATAATGGATTTTAAAAGCATGAATTTCCTGATTTGACAGGTACGTTCTACCTGTAATGAAATCTTTATATGAATTTAGATGTTTTAGAAAATATGCTTTGAAATAGGATAACATATTTATGTACAATATTCAATGTTTTTGTGTCGCACCTTTATTTATGCAAAAAAGAATAAGAATAGGAACAGCTATTATAGCAGCAATTGTTCTTATAATCGGATCATATGTGGGGATTCAAAATATTAAACAGACAAGTATCATTCAAACATTTGAAAGTAGTTTAGAAAAAATGGGGGTTGAAAAGACAGGAAATGATTATTGCTTAAAAGATACTGATTTTAGTTATCACGTTTATACCTTTAACAGACCTACTATATGGAAATTGAATCAGAACATGAAAGACAGAGAAAAATTCGTGGTTGGAACATATTCACAAGCAGATTCTGATTGGAAAGAAAATGTTAGGATAACAAATGGATGAAGTATATTCAGAGCTATATGTATAAAAAGGGAAGAGCTTGTCATTCTTCTCCAGGAGGGCGTTGCCAAGTGCAACGCCCTCCTTTTCTGCTGCTTTCATACTACAAACGGTTCCGTCACAAAGGAGTTTTTGCAGTTTTTACTTTATTTCATCATACCAGCAAGAATCTGATTGACTTCTTTACCGTCAGCCTTGCCTTTTACTTTTGGCATGAGTTCTTTCATGATTTTACCTTTATCCTTTGCTGTAGGAGTATCGATACCAAGATCTGCAAGAACGGATGTGATCACTGCTTTAATTTCATCTTCGTCCATCATCTTAGGTGCATATTCTTCAAGAACAGCAAGGCGCTTCTGAGCTTCTTCAATCAAGTCTGTGCGATCTTCCGGTGTCATATCAATTGTTTCTTTTAACTGTTTGATTTCTTTTAAGATTACCTGTCCTTCTTCCTCTTCCGTCAGGTCGGCACGTTTGTCGATAGCTTTATTCTTCAGAGAGGAGAGCAGAAAGGAAAGTGCGGCTTTTCGTTCTTTGTCTCCTGCCTTCATTGCAGCGACCATAGCGCTTCTGATTTCATCAATTTTGCTCATTTTAGAGTCCTCCTTATGATTTAATATGCTTGAAACAATTCTATGAAAAGAGCGGATTGCTCTTGATTCATAAGATAAATTTTAGCAGATGATGATTTATATTGCAAGAGTGCACTCTGTTTTGTGGAAATATATGAAAGAAATGCATGAAAAGTATAAAAAATCAGAAAATTCACGAAAAGTAAAAATATAGGTTGACAACATTAGGCTCAGGGAGTAAACTACGTGACATAAAAGCAAAGGCGCTTTGAGAAACAGATCTCAGAGTGCCTTTTTCTTTTAATAAAATATGGTACCTATAGATTTGATGCGAATAGCAGCAGGTCTCAATGACACAAAGGTGTGTCTTGCAGCAAGAACCGATTCAGGGGGAATGGTTCAAGGAAGCTGTGGGATGCACCTTTTTAGTTTCTAGGTATGAGGAGGAAGTAGTATGACACAAGAAATTATTACTCAGATTTCAAGCACAGTCGGAACAGAAGTGTTCGGCATCTGGTTCCTGATCGGAGCCGCATTTGTATTCTTTATGCAGGCAGGATTCGCTATGGTAGAAACAGGATTCACCAGAGCAAAGAATGCAGGTAACATCATTATGAAGAATCTGATGGATTTTTGTATTGGTACGATCGTGTTTATTTTCCTTGGTTTTGGATTATTGCTTGGGGAAGATGCACTTGGCGGACTGGTAGGAGTTCCAACACTTGGAATCTTCACAGATTATGCAAATTTTGACTGGTCTAATTTCGTATTCAACCTGGTTTTCTGTGCGACAGCAGCAACAATCGTATCAGGAGCCATGGCAGAAAGAACAAAGTTTCTTTCCTATTGTATTTATTCCGCAATGATCTCAGCAGTTGTGTACCCGATCGAGGCACACTGGATCTGGGGCGGCGGCTGGCTCTCACAGCTTGGCTTCCATGATTTTGCAGGATCTTGTGCAATCCACATGGTAGGTGGAGCAACAGCATTTATCGGAGCTGCAATGGAAGGAGCCAGAATTGGTAAATTCTCAAGAGATAAGAATGGAAAAGTAACAAAAGTTCACGCATTTCCTGGACATAACCTCGTAATTGGTGCTCTTGGATGTTTCATCCTCTGGTTTGGATGGTATGGATTCAATGGTGCGGCAGCAACAACAGGTCCACAGCTTGCATCCATCTTTATGACAACAACAATCGCACCGGCAACAGCAACAGTTGTATGTATGATCTTCACATGGGTTCGTTATGGAAAACCAGATGTGTCTATGTGTCTGAATGCATCCCTCGCAGGTCTGGTAGCAATCACAGCACCTTGTGATGTAACAGATGGTCTCGGTGCACTGATCATTGGAGCCGTTGCAGGAGTACTCGTAGTATTCGGCGTTTGGTTCTGTGATAATGTAGTGCATATAGATGACCCGGTCGGAGCTGTTGCAGTTCATTGCTTAAACGGTATCTGGGGAACAATCGCAGTTGGTCTTTTTGCAACAACAAATGCGCCGGAGAGCACACTGAGAGGTCTGTTCTATGGCGGTGGGGTAGGACTTCTCGGAACACAGCTTCTTGGTGTAGTAACAGTTCTTGCTTGGACAGTTGTAACAATGACAATTATCTTCAAAGTAATTGATATGACAATCGGACTTCGTGTTTCAGAGGAAGAAGAGATTGTTGGTCTGGATGCTAAAGAGCATGGTCTTGCATCAGCTTACGCAGGATTCAGTATCATGGATATTACAGAAGGTGCAATGAATGAAAATGAAAACACAGATCTTGGAGTAGCAGATTATGACGCAGCATCTCCGATTCAGAGAGCAGCATCTGTACCGGTAGCGGGACCGGTAGATGCAGATACAGGAATGCACAAAGTAGTTATTATTGCAAAGCTTTCCAAGTACGAGCGCCTGAAAGGAGCATTGAACAATCTTGGTGTAACAGGAATGACAGTGACTCAGGTTATGGGGTGTGGTATCCAGAAAGGTGCCGGCGAGAAATATCGTGGAGTTGAGATGGACATAACTGTTCTTCCAAAGGTAAAAGTAGAAGTTATCGTAGGAAATATTCCGGTTGAGAAAGTCATCGAAACAGCATCCAAGACACTGTATACAGGTCATGTTGGTGATGGTAAGATTT
>OLHG01001336.1_pt1 | contig 15327 bp, 13 predicted proteins | sample 1605971 | NCBI WGS metagenome assembly OLHG01 (sample SAMN03283289) | human gut metagenome | biome: human-associated habitat; material: feces | host: Homo sapiens | place: Peru | collected 2012 | reverse complement strand
ACTAATTATGATAAATATATAAGTAAAACTGCAATATATTGTAATGATAGAAGTACTCAAAATAATAGTTATTCAACATCAAGTAGTTTTGATTATGGTGTTAGAGAAAGATTGACAATTGAACATAATACTCCAAGTCCAACCTATAAATGTGGAGGAGATGGCAATGGTGGATTATTCGAGACAACACAAGCAATAGAAGATAAGTTTAGTGCAAGTACAACTAATGGAGGAAATGGACAACTTAAATATCCAATTGCTTTAATGACAGCAGATGAAGTGTCTTTTGCAGGAGGATTAACTTTTAATGGTTTAAAATCACCATATACATGGTATTACAGTAATAGTTCAGGAAAAAATATTATTGGTAGAACAGGATATTCATATATAATGTCACCAGGATTTTGGAATGGTACAAGTTCAACTGTCCATAATGTTGCTGGAGAAGACGGACATTTTTCAAATGGTTGGAGTGTTACTTCATCTGTTAATGTCAGACCAGTCATCTCTCTAAAAGCCTGTGTCAAATATTCAAGTGGCGATGGAAGCAGTAGTAATCCATATCAAGTAACAATAGATAGTGCTTGTGAAACTGCAGAAAATTAAAATGTAATTAATTTAGTACAATCAGATTGACTGGTTGTACTTTTTATAGTATAATTTGTTTGTTAATGGGGGTTAATATGAAAAATGAAAATAATTTAGAAAATAATGAAGTAACTATATTATCTGAAGAAAGTATTAATAATATATACAATATGCTTAATTCCAACTTATCTGAATCAGAAAAATTAATAAGACTTCGTTCAGCATGTAAGAGATTAAGTATTATAGCTGATAGTTTAATTTACTATCACATTGAATTAAAAGATACTGAAACTATAATGAAACTATTATCTATATATAAATATTTTGAAAACAAAATTTATAAAGTTTACTTTATCAAAAAAGATGACATTTATAAGTGTACAAGTGAACAAATAAAAGAAAGAATAGTTAAAATAAATATCTTAAATGATATCATGAATTCAGATATGTCTGACTATAACAAAGTAGAAAAATTCTTAGAACTTTTTAATAGTGTAGAAGAATTTAGAAAATCATATTCTTTATTTCATAAATATGGATTAGAAAACGATAAATTAAAATTAGGAATAGATGCAATAAAATGTTATAAATCTATATATGCTAAGTTAAAAGAATATGAAGAACAAGGTATAGTAAGTAAAGTTAAATACGTAATGAATAAGTATGGTTACTATCAAAATTATGAATATGCAAGATTTATAGTTATTGGTTATATTAATTATAAGGATAGTCAAAACTTAACCAAATTCTTAAATAAATACGGTATAAACAAAGATATATTTGATTATTGTATTAAAACTATTGAAGAACTTGATGTTGATTTATATAAAACGTATATGGAAAAGAAAACGATTAATATGGAAAAAAGATATTTTAATAATAAAATAACTATTCATAAGCTAGCTATTGGTATAAGAACAGGAAAATTACCTAATGGTTCTGAATTTAATATGATTGAATTTATTAAAAGAATACCTTTTAAAAGAAGTGACAGATTTCTTTTTACAATAAATGATTTCATGAAAAGAAATAATCCTGATGATCAAAATATAATAATAAATTATATACTTCAAAATAAAATGCAAAAACCAGGATATTTTAAAGAATTAAACTTTTCAGAATTATATAATGGAGTAACTACTATAAATGGTGAAAAATTTACAAATAAGGATATTAAATTAATATTTGAATATATGAGACTTAATGAAATACCTTTCTTAAAGAAAACATATGCATTAATTAAAGTAAAATATTTAAATGGGAAAATAACTGAAGAGAGTATTCAAAAACAAAAAGAAGAATTATCAAAAATAGAAAATACTGAATATGCATTTATTATTCCTAGTTTAAAGAGAAATAATTAATAAGGAGAAATTTAATGCAAGATATTTTAAATAAATGTTATGAATTTTTTATTAAAAGTAATTTTACAAATAAAGATAAAAATGAAGAAGCTTTTTATGAACTATATAAAATTATTACAAACAGATATGATTTGTCTATAAATCCTGATTTAAAGATGATTTGAGAATTTTTAAAATTCTTAGATGAAAATTCTGAAATACAAAAATCGTTTGATGCACCTAATTTATTTATTCCACGTGATGATCATGGATTATCAATTTTACCTGATCAAAATAGTTCCTATAATTTTTTCGTAACAAAAATGATATGGGATTATATGACAGTTTGTAAAGAAAGAAAAGTTAATGTTTCAGTGAAAGGACTTTGCAACTTTATAGCTAAATATAATTGCTTAACACCAGAAATAATTGATAAATGTAATGAAAGTGATATAGAAGAATTTAAAAATATATTAATTGGAAAATTGTCTTCTATACCTGATTCAGAATTACTTCAATTTATGAATAAAAGAGGAAAAGGTATGTAAGAATTAAGAGACTGATGAGAATTAAATAATTTTCTGACAAAGTCTTTTTTTATAGATAAATATCAAAAGAAAAAATACAAACATTTTATTGCTATTTTCTTTTTGTTATGGTATTATATTATGAGAGGTGAAAATATGAATTTTTCTAATAATACGGATTTATATAAAAAACATTTACCTGAAATACAAAGAATATTTAATTATTCTGATATTTTAAGGGGACAAATAATTAATGAAAGATCTATTAGCTATTTAAAAAGTGATAATGTAATTATAGGTGGAAGACAGTACAAAGATCACTTTTTTAATGTAGAATCTGAATCATTTTATGATGAAACTTATAGTATAGTTATAAGAACAAGTGAAATGGGTAAACTTTCTAATGCAACATGTGATTGTTACCAATTTGAAAAAACTCATTCATGTAAACATATAATAGCCTGTCTAAAAAATTATGCTGACGTAATATTTGAAGAAAAATTTAACCTAGAAGATATATCCAAATCAATATTAGAAAAATTTACTACAAATGATTCATTGAATATCAAAAAAGAAGTGTTTTTAGAATTAGAAGTTGAATCAATTCTTCATAATAATTACTATGGTTCATTCTATGTATTTGATATAAAACTTAAAATAGGTAATGATAAAATGTACAATTACAAAACACATCAAAGGTCATTTGTAAATGTATTTAAAACACAAGAAGGAGTATGTGTTTTTGGTAAAGAATTTACATATTCTCCAAATACTTGTTACTTTAGTTCCAAAAATGAAAAACTAATAAATTATATAAATAGATATATTCCGAACTTAAATTCAAGATCATTTATTGATAGTGATTCATTTAAAGAATTACTAGATTTCCTATTTGAAAACAAAATAGAATTTAAACTAGATAATCACTTAATAACTGAAGTTATAACTGAATTTCCATTTAAAACATACATAAAAGAAATAGAAGAAGATAAATATGAATTATCTTTAGATGCAACAGAAATACTACCAATTGGTGACTTAACAGACTACATATTCACTAATGGTAACATATATAAATTAGATAAAAATACAAAACAACTATTATATGAAATGTTTAGTAGAAAAACAGAAAAATTAATTATTAAGAAAAAGGATTTAAATACTTTTTCAAAAGGAATATTACCAATAATAAAAAAGAGTTTAACAGTAGATGATAAAATAAAAGATAAAATAACTATAATAGATAAACCAGATACATCCTTATATTTTGATTTAAAGAAAAATGAAGTAAGCCTAGAAATTAAATTTGATTATGGTAAAGAAGTATTAGATTACTTTGATAAGAATGATGACATATTAAGAGATATGCCTTATGAAAATGAAGTAATAAATGATGTAGTTAAATATGGTTTTAACATAGAAAAAAATAAACTAGTAATGAATGACTTAGAAAGTGAAGTAAATTTAATTGAATATGGACTAGGTGAATTAGCAAATAAATATAAAATATTTACTACAGAGAACTTCAAAAAAGTTAATTTAAAAAAGAAAACTAATATATCTAGTACTTTCTCAATTGGACAAGATAACATATTAAGTTATAACTTTGATATGGATGGTATTGATAATAAAGAAATAGTTAAAATACTTAAAAGTATTAAAGAAAAGAAAAAATATTATAGATTAAAAGATGGAAGTATAGTAAATTTGGATGATGAAAACTTAAATGAATTAAATAACTTAATTGAAGACATGGAATTTACTGATGAAGAAATAATTAATGGTAAAGGTTCAATACAAAAATACCGTGCGATATATTTAGATAGTGTTAGAAATACTAAATATCACATAGTTAAAACAGATAACTTATTTACTAACTTTGTAGACAATTTTTATAAATTTAAAGATAAAAACATTAATCTAACAAAAGAAGACTTAAGTATCCTAAGAGATTATCAAATAACTGGTGTAAAATGGCTTTATAACCTAGACAAAACTGGATTTGGAGGAATACTAGCTGATGAAATGGGACTAGGTAAGACAATACAAGTAATCTATTACATAAAAGAAATACTTAAGGAAAACAAAGATGCAAAATTTCTTATAGTAGTACCTACATCACTTGTTTATAACTGGGAACATGAATTTAATACATTTGGTAGTGAGATAAAAATTAAATTAATGGTAGGAAACAGACTAAAAAGAAAAGAATTGCAAGATAATATTAATGATACAAATGTAATAATAACAACATATGGTTTAATAAGAGAAGATGAAGAATATTACATTGAACAAAATTATCATGGAATAATACTAGATGAAGCACAAAATATAAAAAATGCTTTCGCGGGTATAACTCGTGCAGTAAAAAATATAAAATCAGATGTAAAATTTGCATTAACTGGAACACCAATTGAAAATAGTGCACTAGAATTATGGAGTATATTTGATTTTATAATGCCAGGTTACTTATCAAGTTATCAAAGATTTAACGGTAAATATAAAATAAATAATGAAACAGAAGAAGCAAATGTCTTAATTGAAGGTTTAAGTAATCAAATTAATCCATTTATACTAAGAAGAAAGAAAACTGATGTTGTAAAAGAATTACCTGAAAAAATAGAAAACAACATATTTATTGATTTATCAGATACTCAAAAAAAACTATATGTAACTGAACTTAATAATGTAAAAAAGAAAATGGAAGAAACAATAAATGAAGAGGGAATGTCTAAAGCAAGATTTCTAATATTACAATTATTAACTAAATTAAGACAAATATGTATAGATCCAAAAATAATTTATGATGATTATAATGGTGGTAGTAACAAGATAGATAGATTAGTAACTATCATAGATGAATCTATTAAAAATGGTCATAAAGTATTAATGTTTACATCTTTTAGAACAGCATTAAATATAGTAAAAAATAAACTTGAAGAAAATGATATAGAAAGTTATGTAATAGATGGTTCTGTTGATTCCAAAACTAGAATGGAAAGAGTAGATAAGTTTAATGATGAAACTGGTAAAGTAAAAGTATTTCTAATAATGCTTAAAAGTGGTGGAACTGGACTAAATTTAGTAGGAGCCGATGTAGTAATTCACTTAGACTTATGGTGGAATCCACAAGCTGAAAATCAAGCAACTGACCGTGCTCATAGAATTGGACAAAAAAATATAGTTGAAGTAATAAGATTAATATCTAAAGGAACAATTGAAGAAAAAGTATTAGAACTTCAAAATAAGAAAAAAGAACTTAGTGACAAATTAATTGATGGAACAAGAAGAGATGAAAATATAATCTCAACACTTAGTGAAGAAGATATTAAGAACCTACTATCATATGAAAACAAAGAATAGACTTTTATACATTAAAATGTTATTATATAACACAAATGGAGATGAAAAGTTTTATGGATACAAAAAAATGTAAAGATTATTATGGACAAGAATTGAAAATAGGAGATAGAGTTATTCCAATAATTTCAGAAGCCTTGGCAGTAGGAATAAAAGGGATAATAACTAATATTGAATATCATAATGGTAGTTCATACATAACTATATCTGATGAAAAACAGAATGTAATCATTAAAAATGTTAATTCAGAATATTATAGTACATTTGAAAGATATAACTCTCATAATCAAAAAGCGGTGTACGACATGCTATTTTGCAACAAAAGAATAGGAATAATAGACTATTTACCTTTAACAAATAAAACTGATGAAAATTATAAATTACCAGATACAACAAAAATGGTAATAATAAAAGCAAGACATTTAGTAAAAAAATCATTTGGAGAAGAAAGTTATTCAGAAACTAAAATATATGTATTATATGTCAACAATGAATTCTGTACATATTTTGATAAGAAAGAAAATAGAAAATACTTATACATGGTTGATATAGAATCCTATGGTTTATCTGCAGAAAACTTCAAAGCAGTAAAAGATGTTAATGAATTAAAAAAAATAACTAAATCTATAATAACATACTTTAAAAATTCTGACTTAACAAATGTAAATAATGATAAAGAAATAGGGTCTAATTTAGAAGGAATGATATTTGAAAGAAAATTAGTTAATAAAATAAAAGAATCATAAGAATAGAAACATTAGTATTGCTTAAATATTAATGTTTTTGTTTAACAATATATGTTATAATATTTATGTAGGAGAAACAATGGAGAAAAAATATAAAGAAGATTTAGAATATTTTTTAAATTATGTAGAACTAAAAAGAGGCATGGAATTAGATAAAAAGTATCCCAATGAAAGTATGCACATTGATTTTTATTTTTTGCATAGTAAAAGTGAATTAGAAGAATTTATAAATAATTTTATAAGTAATAACTATATAAAAAACGATTATGATTTCTATTACTTAATGTGTTCTATTATAAAGTATATGTGTGGATCATTAGATGCACATACAAGTATAGTTATGAATAATACTAATTGTTATCCTTTATCTATACAAGCACTTAATGAAAAAATATATGTTACAAAATGTAATGAAGAAAAATATAGTTATAGTGAATTATTAGAAGTAAATGGTATTGATATAAAGAAAATTATAAAAGAGTTAGAAGATATCACTTGTTACGGAACATATGAATGGTTTTTATCAAGATTGCATTTTTACCTAAATGATAAAAATAGATTATTATCTTTACCATGTATAGATAGTAATTCCAAATATATTGAATACAAAACAAATAAAGGTATTATTAAATATGAAATAAATAAAGATTATTCACAAGAACTTTCTCAAATAAAAAAAGAAAACTTTCAACAAATTCAAATTAGAAATAATATATTAATATTAAAGTACCCTAAGTGTAACAATAAATTTGCACCAAATATAAGAAAATTAAGCAGTATAATTAATTCTAATAATATTGATACATTTATATTAGATCTAAGAGGTAATTCAGGTGGTAATTCTTCATTAATTAATCCATTAATAAGATATCTAAAACATTCTAAATTAAAATTAATAACTTTAGTTAATAAAACAATATTTTCAAGTGGTAGAACTGCTATAATTGACATGCTTAAAATTGGAAGTAAAATAGTTGGTCAAGGAATTGGTACACCTATTAATTGCTTTGGTTCTGTACAAAAGTATGGTGAATTACCTAATACTAAATTTACTTTTTCATTATCAAGTGCATATCTATATGAAGATGAAAAGAAACACATTATGAAAGCTATACATACTAAAAAGAAATTACATAAAATGCCTAAAAGTTTTTATGAACCAAAACATTTAAAAATAGATTATTATATTGATTTAACTATTGATGATTATCAATCAGAAAGTGATGTTATGTTAGATAAATGTTGTGAGTGGATTAATAATACATTTAATAGTTAATCCATTAAAAAAACTATAACAAATTTGACAAAATGTATTTTATGTGATACAATATATTCAGAAATGGGGGAGAAATAATGAATAGAATGTATGATGAAAAGGGTATGTTAAAGCCAGAATGGGAGTTGACTGAATCAGAAAAAAGAAATATGTTGAAACCTGATTTTTGTGTGAATAATCCGCATATAAATGATATGGCGATGGAAAATGATTTCATAATAAAAGAGACTTATGTTGGTATAATGAGTAAAACATATTGCAGACCATATTATTCTGAAGGAAAAATTCTTTATAAATGTATAGATGGTAAAGATTATTCAGACATGTCATCATTAGAGCAAGCTAATAAATTATATTGGAAAAGACAACTTGAAAGTTTACAATCTTCTATAAAAAAATATTATGATGCACTATTAAGAAGGGTTGAAGAGGATTTACCTCTTTCACAAAAAAGATTAGCACCAGAACTAACTAGAAAGTATATGTATAAAGTAATAAAAGAATATGTATCTGGGTTAGCAACTAATCAAAGTGATAAAATAACTGAAGATACAATTCAAACTTTAATTAAAAAATAAATGGAGCATAAACAGTCGTAAGATATGCAAATCTTATGATTTTTTTGTAAACTTTACTTTTACGTGAATTTATGCTATTATATGTTCCACTTGGAGGAACACAAATGAAAGAAGATATTTTAAGACAAATAAAAGATGAAGTAAGTGATAAACTTTCAAAACTTGAAGAATATAATAATCATGCAAGGTTAATAAATAAGAAAGTTGAAGAAAATAATAAAAATTATTTATCTAGAGGTTTACCATTACATGAATCTGCATTTATACCTGAAAAAACTACATATGATATTATTTTTGAAGCATATAAAAAACATATAAAATCAATTTTACCTGAAGAAACTAATCAAATATTTGTATATCTTGGTACTTATAAACCAAATAATTCAACAGATGAATTTGACTCTTTTGATATTGAAACTGAATTAAATGATCCTAATGCTAGCTATAGACGATATGCAGATTTAGAAGGATTATGGGAAGAACAAGTACCTATTGAAAAATGTGAAGAGTTTGAAAAGTCACATACAGTAATTTATGCTGATTATAACAAATTACTAAAAGAATTTTTAATAAGTTCAATTTATGATGGTCAAGAAAAAGCCGTTTCAAGAATTCTAAAAAGAAAATAATAAACATTTAGTTAAAAAAGCATTATATTAATTAAAATAATATAATGTTTTAATTTTATATAAAATTAAAACATAAAAACAAAATAAAAAAGCCTTTACTACAAGGCCTATTAATCATTTTATGGTGCTCCCCCAGGGACTCGAACCCTGACATATTTCTATACACGATTTTGAGTCGTGCGCGTCTACCAATTCCGCCACAGGAGCAGTAACTTAATTATATATTAATATTTATGAAAATACAAGAACAAACATAAAATTTATTATGACTGATGAAAGTTTAAAAAGACTAAAAGCATTAAATATTGGTGAAATAATATTTATAATATTTATAGTTATATCAGTAAGTGGAATAATTGCTAATGAATATGAAAAAAGTTACATATTAAAAAAGAATAACAATGGTAAAAAAATAGCACATTATATTAGACTTGCTGTTTTAGTTGTGGCTTTATTAGTCTATATATACTTTCTAAAAACAAGAGTAGAAAAAGTAATAACAACAAAAACATTCCTAAACAATCTAGATGTACTAGCAACCATTCTTTTTGTAATAGGTGGAATAATATTTATTTACACTGAATACAAAGGAGATGAAGAAGCAATAATTATTGAATAAGTATTAAAATTATAGTAAAATAATATTGAACTTAAAGAAAAGAGGAATTATTATGAATTATAAAGAATTAGCTGATCTTTTGTATCCAGATGTAACAATGACTATAGAAGATTTAGAAAAAAAATATCCTAAAAGAAATTTAGATGAAAATGCTATTGTAGGTCGTTTTGCACCCAGTCCCACTGGAAGAATGCATATGGGAAACTTATTCGCAGCATTTATTCCAGAAACATTCGCACATCAATCTAATGGAGTATATCTTTTAAGAATAGAAGATACTGACTTAAAAAGAACCATTGAAGATGGAACAAGACATATTCTAGAAGATTTTAATGAATTTAATTTAGTTGTTGATGAAGATCCAATAAATGGTGGTGCATACGGTCCATATAGACAAAGAGAAAGAATAGATATTTATCACACAGTAGCCAAATACTTAGTATCAATTGGAAGAGCATATCCTTGCTTTTGTAGTGAAGAAGAACTAGATGAAATGAGAAAACATCAAGAAGAAAACAAAGAAAGAATAGGTTACTATGGTAAATATGCAAAATGTAGAAATCTAACTTTAGAAGAAGTAAAAAAACATTTAGAAAATAATGATGAATGGACTTTAAGATTAAAAAGTGAAGGAGACTTTAATAAAAAATTTATATTTAATGACTTAGTAAAAGGTAAGTTAGAATTACCAGAAAACGATATGGATCAAGTACTTATTAAATCTGATGGAGTACCCCCTTATGCATTTGCCCATGTATGTGATGATCACTTCATGAGAGTAAATCTTGTAACAAGAGATGATTCATACATTTCATCAGTCCCATTCCATGTAGAATTATGGGATGCATGTGGTTTTGAAAAACCTAAATTTGCACATATTCTTCCTATTAACAAAAAAGAAGGAGAAAAAATAAGAAAAATAAGTAAAAGAAAAGATCCAGAAGCAGCAGTTGCTTTCTATCATGAAAAAGGAATTCCCGTTGAAGCAATTAAATTATATTTTGCTACTTTACTAAATTCAAACTTTGAAGAATGGTTTATGGCAAATCCAACAAAATCCTATAGAGAATTCACTTTTACCTTTGACAAAATGAGTACAAGTGGTTCATTATTTGATTTAGAAAAACTAATTAATATATCTAAAAATTATATAAGCAGATTAAAAGCACCAGATGTTTACAATAACTTAATAAACTGGGCTCAGACATATGATAATGATTTTTATGAATTAGTAACAAAATACAAAGATTATACTATAAATGTTTTAAATATTGAAAGAGAAGTAGATAGACCAAGAAAAGATATTGAAAGTTATAGTGCTGTTAAAAGAGAAATTGGTTATATGTTTGATGAATTATTCTTTGATGAAGAAATTAATTTTGAAAGAAAAGATTTTTATTCTAAAGAAATGCTTGAATACTATATAGATAATGTTTATGATGAAAATGATGATAAACAAACTTGGTTTAGTAAAATAAAAGAAATGTGTCCAAAATTCGGCTTTGCAAGTGAAACTAAAGAATATAAGGCAAATCCTGAAAACTTCAAAGGATCTTTAGCTCATGCATGTGAAGTGATTAGAGTTGCTGTAACTCATAGAACTATGACACCAGATTTATATGAAATACTTAAATTATTAGGTAAAGAAAGAATAAAAGAAAGAATATCTGATTTTTAATTGTAAAAAATGAATGTATATGATAAAATTTATATGCATTCATTAAATGGCCTGTTGGTGAAATGGTTAACACATAAGCCTCTCAAGCTTACATTCACGGGTTCAAATCCCGTACAGGTCACCAATTATAATAACAAGCCCCGTATTTTCGGGGTTTTATTTTGTCGTACATTTTGAAAATGGAGTATTTTTTACTAAATCTTTAGACTACATTTTCAGTTGTCCGAAATCATAGTACAACTAACTTCTTTCATCTATAAGTTTTCTTTTTAAGCACCTCATCATGATCTAATACTGTATTAAATAATCAAAATAAATTATATATGAACATCCAAAGATAAAATGTATATTATATGACTAACCATCATATAATTTTTTGAAATGAAAAAATATTTAATAATGTTAACAATTTTATTAATGGTTTTAATACCAAAAGAAACAAATGCACTAGAAAGTTTCATAGTAATGGACAGTGACAGTGGTAGAATTTTAGGTGGTTCTAATATAGATGAGAAGTATTTAATCGCAAGTACTACTAAAATAATGACTATTATGGTAGCTTTAGAAACAACTCCTTTAACAAATATAATATGTGCTGGAGATGAAATTAAAGAAGCATATGGTTCAATGATATATATTGATCAAGGCGAATGTATGACACTTTATGACTTACTAGTAGGACTTATGCTAAGAAGTGGAAATGACGCTGCAGTAGTAATTGCCACGAATACAATAGGTTATGATAATTTCATAAATAAAATGAATGAAATAGCAAACAAAATTGGAATGAAAAACACAATATTTACAAATCCTCATGGTCTTGATGAAAAAACTCAAAACTATAGTACTGCTCACGACTTAGGACTATTAATGGCATATGCTACTAAAAATAAAATGTTTATGGAAATAACAGGTATAAAAAAATACACCACAACCACTTCAGTAGAAACACATCTATGGTACAATAAAAACAAATTACTAAGTCAATACAAATTCTCCACAAGTGGTAAAATAGGTTACACAAAAGCATCAGGACATGTATTTGTATCAAGCGCCACAAAGGGAAAAGAAAACTTAGTAATAGCAAGCATAAAAGATGATAATCAATTCGTAACACATAAAAACTTATATGAAAAATATTTTAATGAATATGATAAATACAAAATTATTGATAGCTACTCCTTTTCAGTAAAAGACAATTATTACAAAAACTACTATTTATATGTTAAAGAAGATGTAGACATTATGTTAAATAAAAACGAACTAGATAAAGTAAATATAAAAATAAATATATATAAGAGAAAGAAAATCAAAGATAATGATGTTGTAGGAAATATAGAAGTATATGTAAATAATAAATATATAGAAAGTATTAATTTGTATGGAGTAAGTAAATCATCAAAAATAAAGAAAAACAAAACTCTATTTAGTAATATATTTAGTTAATATAGATTTTAATCTAATAATTTGATAAAATAACTATGAGGTTTTAGTTATGGAAAGATTACAAAAATATATAAGTGAATGTGGAATCGCAAGTAGAAGAAAAGCAGAAGAATTAATACTTGCTGGTAAAGTAAAAGTTAATGGAGAAGTAGTAAAAACTTTAGGAACTAAGGTAAATAGTGGTGATATGGTTTCTGTTAATGGACAAATTTTAACTAATGAATCAAAAGAGTATTATTTATTAAATAAACCTAGAGAAGTAATTAGCTCTGTTAGTGATGATAAACATAGAAAAACAGTAGTAGACTTTATTAATACTGACAAAAGAATATATCCAATAGGTAGATTAGACTATGATACTACAGGTATTATATTATTAACAAATGATGGAGAATTATCTAACATTCTAACACATCCTAGTAGAGATATAGAAAAAGAATATGTAGCCAAAATAAAAGGTTTCTTAACTAAAGAAGAAACAACTAAATTATGTAATGGAGTTTTATTAAATGGTATTAAAACAAAACCAGCATACTTTAAAATGAAAAAATATGATAAAAAAACCGATACAGCCTATGTAAGAGTTATAATAACTGAAGGAAGAAATCATCAAGTAAAAGATATGTTTAAAAGTGTAGGTAAAGATGTACTAAAACTAACTAGAGAAAGATATGCATTTTTAGACCTAGGTAATCTAAAAAGTGGTGAATATAGAAAACTTACTATCAAAGAAGTAAAAATGCTTTATAGTTTAAAATAAAGAAGATGAATTAATTTTCATCTTCTTTTACATCATCTATTCTAATAGCTTCAGTAGGACAATTTTCAATAGTTTCAAGAATACTCATCTTATCATCAGGATTAACTTCCTTACCAACAGGATCAGCTTGTCCCATTTCATCAAAAACCAAATATTCTGGATGTCTACTAACACAATATCCACATCCAATACAAGCATCTTTATTAATAACAATTTTATCCATTTTAACTCCTCCTAAAAACATTATATTATTAAATTTAATTAAAATCAATTTTTATACTATCAAAAGTTTAAATTTTATGATATTATTATTATGGTGAAATAGTATGGATACTAGAATGGAAAGGTATAAAAGTGAAAATAATGTAACTCAATCATCAAGAGTAAGTAAAAATAATTCTTTATATGAATCTATTAAAACAAGTGATTTATCTAGAATTAAAAATAATGATAATATGAGAGTTATTGAAAGTAATGGAAAAACTATAGACATTGCTAAAATAAAAAAATATTTAGAAGAAACAAATGGCAAAGATTATGAAAACAAAAGAAGAAATATCGTACCAAGAGAAACAAACATTGAAAATAATGAAAAAGAAATAGTAAAAGACTATGATATTAATTCTGTTCTAGAAAATGCTAAAAAAACTAGAGAAATAGATTACGATAGAGAAAGATATAAAAAACTAAAGAAAGAAGAATATGATATTTTAAGTAAGTTAAAAGTTTATGATACAGAAGAAGTGCCTTTAGAAAAAGAAGACTTTAATACTGAAGAAAAAACATTAATAGACTTAATAAATACAGTCACAATCCATAAAGGTGACATCAACTTATTAGAAGAATTAATAGGTGGAGATGATGAAGAAACTACTCTTCCTATAGAAGAAGAAATAAAACAAGAAAAATTATCTAAAACAAATGATAAAGTAGGTATTACTGAAGAAATCCCTTTAGTGAGTCCTGATGAATTAAAAGAAGAATTACCAATTGAACAAAAATTAAACAAAACAGAAGACTTTAGTAAAACTAAAGAATTAGTAGATTTAAAAGAAAAAACTATGGAACTTGAAAATTCATTCTATACAAGTTCTATGAAATTTAGTAAAGAAGATTTTGAAGGATTTGATGAACTAGAAAAAAGTGTTAAAAAGAATAGTGCTCTTACAGTAATACTACTAATATTACTAGTATTCTTTATAATAGGAACACTTATTGTAATAGCAAACTATATATTTGAATTGGGACTATTTTAATAGTCTTTTTTTAATAAAATAAAATATAATTAAGTGATGAAAAGAAGAATGAAACTAAAAAGAAAGTTTATATTTAATATAAAACATAAAATAGAATTTACTATAATATTAGTAGTTCTTTTTACATTCATAATAATAAAAATGATAAACAAAGAATCTGTTAATGTACTTGAACCATATTTAGAAAATGATATGAAAAAATATGCAGAACAAATTATTAACAATTCAATAATCGATAACAATAACAAAGAATATTATGATGATATTGTTATAACAGATAAAAATAAAAATGGAGAAATAATAGGGGTAGATTTTAATTCACTTAAAGTTAATATTTTATTAACAAGTATAAACAAAAGTGTTTTAAAAAGCCTTTATGAATTAGAAAGTGGGAAGCTTGAAACAACATATGATACTAAAAACGGAATCTACACAATACCTTTTTATATTTTTTCCAATAACATTTTATTAAAAAATTTAGGATTTCCCATGCCGTTTAAAATTAAACTAATAAGTAATGC
>OLHG01001335.1_pt1 | contig 15356 bp, 14 predicted proteins | sample 1605971 | NCBI WGS metagenome assembly OLHG01 (sample SAMN03283289) | human gut metagenome | biome: human-associated habitat; material: feces | host: Homo sapiens | place: Peru | collected 2012 | reverse complement strand
CTATAAATTAGATTTGTCCTATATGAAAACGGAGAAAGCCAATTTTTAGCCTGAATCATCCAACTTAGCCCGGCCTAATACGTAAGGGGTCCCCTCCACATCCGGCCCTGCGGGGCCACCTTCTCCAGGCAGGAGAAGGCATGGGGCTGCTCGATTCTGGCACTTTGAAGACGTTAGGGGATTGCCACACCAGTGTGCGCACTGGTTCGCAATGACAACCTCGTTTTTTGTGTCCACTACCTTTGAAAGGAACGACCATGGTAGACATATCTGTAAAAAACTTAAATAAATTCTTTGTCATCGGGGAAAACCTGCTGCAGGACCTTTCCTTTGAGATCGAGGAGGGGGAGCGGGTTGCCATCCTGGGGCGTAACGGCTGCGGGAAGACCACGCTCTTCAAGATCATCACCGGGGAAATGGACTATGACGGTGGAGAGGTCTATGTAAATCCCAATAAGAAGCTGGGCATGATCTCCCAGATCCCCCATTTCCCCCTGGGCTACACCGTGGAGGATGTGCTGCGGTCTGCTTTCCGGGAGATCCTTGCCGCCAAGAAGAAAATGGAGGCCCTGGAGAAGGCCATGGAGCAGGGAGCCACCCAGGAGCAGCTGAAAACCTACGACTCCCTTGTGGCCCGGTTCCAGGCCGGAGGCGGCTACGACATGGACGTAGAGGTGGACAAGATCTGCAACGGCCTGGGGATCACCCCGGCCCAGCGGCCCCAGCTCTTCGACAGCCTCTCCGGCGGGGAGAAGACCCGGATCAATCTGGCAAGGCTCCTGCTGGAGAAGACGGATATCCTCCTGCTGGACGAGCCCACCAACCATCTGGACCTGAACAGCGTGGAATGGCTGGAAAACTATATCAAGACCTTTAAGGGGACGGTCCTTGCCATCTCCCACGACCGGTACTTCATCGACCAGATCGCCCAGCGGGTCATTGAGATCACCGAGGGCCACGCCGAGTTCTACACCGGCAACTATTCCTTCTACATGGAGGAAAAGCAGGCCCGGTTCGATTTGCAGCTCAAGCAGTACGAGCAGGAGCAGGCCAAGCTGAAGCAGCTGGGCTACACCGTGGAGCGGATGAAGGGCTGGGGCATCAACAACCGGACCCTCTACCGCCGGGCCATGTCCATCCAGCACCGGATGGAGCGGATCCGGAAGACCGAGCGTCCCAAGACGGAGAAGACCATGAAGGCCACCTTCGGAGAGAAGGACTTTTCCGGCGATGTGGTCTTCAAGCTGAAAAACCTGTCCAAATCCTTCGGGGACCGGGTGCTGTTTTCCGATGTGAACCTGAGCGTGGAGGGGGGCGAACGGATCGCCCTGCTGGGGGACAACGGCACCGGCAAATCCACCTTCATCAAGTGTCTGCTGGGGGAGGAGGACTGCCAGGGGAAGATCCAGTTCGGCCCCACCGTCAAGTGGGGGTATCTGCCCCAGATCATCCACTTCGACCACCCGGAGCGGAGCCTCTACGACACCATGCTCTACGAAAAGAATCTGTCGCCCCAGCAGGCGAGGGACCGGCTGGGAGCCTTCCTCTTCCAGGGGGAGGACGTGTTCAAGACCGTGGGCACCCTCTCCGGGGGAGAGCAGTCCCGGCTCCGGCTCTGTATGCTCATGGATGAAAAGATCAACCTGCTCATTCTGGACGAGCCCACCAACCACCTGGACATTGCCTCCCGGGAGTGGGTGGAGGCGGCCATTGAGGAATTTGAGGGGGTGCTGCTCTTCGTCTCCCACGACCGGTACTTTATCGAGAAGTTCGCCGAGCGCATCTGGCTGCTGGAAGACGGCACCATCCGGGACTTCCGCTGCGACTACCGGAAATACCGCTCCATCCTGGAGCACGAGGCCATGGCCAGGGTGCAGCCCACCGCTGCCCCCAAGGTCAAAAAGGAGAAGGGCAAGCCCGGCGGCACCAAGGAGACGGAGAAAACCGTCCGCCGCCTGGAGCGGGAAATCGACAGGCAGGAGAAGCTGGTGGCCGAGCTGGACAGGAAAATCGAGGCCGCTGCCGCCGACTATCAGGAGCTCACCCGGCTCCTGGGAGAAAAGGAAGAGGCGGAAAACATCCTCATGGAGCTCATGGAGCAGTGGGAGCAGGCCAGCGCGCAGATGGAATAGTGGGTTGACAGTCCTGTGCTTCCGGCATATAATAATACAAAACGGGATAGAAAACGCTGTCATTGCGAGACAGTGCGCACACTGTCGTGGCAATCTCCCAGACAATATGGGCGCTTGAAAATTTTGGGGGATTACCACACCAGTGACATCGGTCACTGGTTCGTAATGACGATGTAGGACCCAACAAAGGAGAGAATCAAATGAGTTCCTGTAACGGAAATTGTTCCAGCTGCAGCTCCGACTGCGGCGACCGCAAGGCGGAAAGCCTGCTGGCCCAGCTGAATCCCAAGTCCCAGGTGAAAAAGGTCATTGCCGTGGTTTCCGGCAAGGGCGGCGTGGGCAAGTCCACCGTCACCTCCCTGCTGGCCGTGGCCATGGCCCGGAAGGGCAAGCGGGTAGGCGTGCTGGACGCGGATATCACCGGTCCTTCCGTGCCTACGGCCTTCGGTGTCACCGAGTGCCAGGGTGCCAACGACGAGGGGCTGTACCCCGCCCTGACCCGCACCGGCATCCAGGTCATGTCCATTAACCTGCTGCTGGATAACCCCGCCGACCCGGTGGTGTGGCGCGGCCCTGTCATTGCCGGTGCCGTGAAGCAGTTCTGGACCGATGTGATCTGGGAGGATGTGGACTACCTGTTTGTGGATATGCCTCCCGGAACCGGTGACGTGCCCCTGACCGTCTTCCAGAGCCTGCCGGTGGACGGCATTGTCATCGTCACCAGCCCCCAGGATCTGGTGTCCATGATCGTCACCAAGGCTGTGAAGATGGCAGAGATGATGCACATCCCCGTCCTGGGCTTTGTGGAGAACTATTCCTATCTCCGCTGCCCGGACTGCGGCAAGAAGATCAGCGTCTTCGGCGAGAGCCATCTGGACGAGGTAGCGGCCCAGCTGGACCTGCCTGTGCTGGCAAGACTCCCCATTGACCCGTCGGTTGCCCAGGCCTGCGACAACGGCCAGATGGAGACCGTCAACACCGATTGTCTGGACCCGGTGATCCAGGCAATCGAGAAAGCGGAATAAGGGCGTTATCTTTTGAGCGCCAAAGGAACGCGGCCCCTGCCTTCTCCTGCTTGGAGAAGGTGCCGCCGCGGCGGCGGATGTGGAGGGGACCCCTTGCGTATTAGGCCGGGCTGCGTTCAGCGGCAACACCTGCGGACTTGCCCATTCATTTGGGTCCGGTTTTTTCTTTCAGGTGTCCCCTCCACACCCGTCACGGCTTCGCCGTGCCACCCTCTCCAAGCAGGAGAGGGCTTTTTTCTTTTTACAAACCCTCGGAATCCTTTACACAGAAATTACCTTCTCACGATTTCCTCCTTTACACGGCAGGGGTAAGATATGGCCGTAAACAAAAACAAGACATAAATGGAGGAAATTGAAAATGAAATTCCAAAAAGCAATTGCCATTGCCCTTTCTGTGGCAGCGCTGCTGACCATGACCGCCTGCGGCTCCACCAGCGAGCCTGCCGCAACCACTGCTGCCGCCACCACTGCCGCCGCCACTGAGGCTGCTGCCACTGCTGAGCAGACCACCGAGGCACCCAAGAGCGTTTCCGGTACCGTTTCCCTGGCTGGCTCCACTTCCATGCAGAAGCTCTGTGAGGCTATGATCGAGAGCTTCTCCGAGGAGTATCCGGACATCACCGTCACCGCTGAGTACACCGGCTCCGGCGCGGGCCTGGAGGCTGTGGCCGCCGGAAAGACCGACATCGGCAACTCTTCCCGGGCCCTGAAGGACAGCGAGAAGGCTGCCGGTGTGGAGGAGAACATTGTGGCCATCGACGGGATCGCCGTCATTGCCAACAAGGCCGGTAAGGTCCTGGATCTGACCACCGAGCAGCTCAGCGACATCTACACCGGCAAGATCACCAACTGGAAGGATCTGGGCGGCGATGACGAGGCCATCGTGGTCATCGGCCGTGAGGCTGGCTCCGGCACCCGGGGCGCTTTCGAAGAGCTGTTGAAGATCGAGGACAAGTGCGCCTACGCCCAGGAGCTGGATTCCACCGGCGGTGTTCTGGCGAAGGTTGCCGCCACTCCCGGCTCCATCGGTTACGTATCCCTGGATGTAGTGGACGATACCGTGACCGCCCTGTCCCTGAACGGTGTGGCTCCCACGGAGGAAAACATTGTGGCCGGTTCCTACACCCTGTCCCGTCCCTTCGTTATGGCCACCAAGGGCACCATTGACGCACAGAGCGACGCCGTGAAGACCTGGTTCAGCTATGTGGAGTCCGATGCCGGTAAGGCTGTCATCACCGGTCTGGGCCTGATCCTGCCCCAGTAAATGAAGAGAGTACCCGAGGGCCATCCGGGCCACAAAGCCTTCACCGCGGAGGCTGTGGCCCGGGCCCTCCTTTTGATATGCGCGGTGGCCGCAATATTCGCGGTATGTGCCATCACCTTTTATATGTTCGCCAAGGGACTGCCTGCCCTGGGCAAAGTGGGTGTGACGGAGCTGCTCTTCGGTACTGTGTGGAAGCCTACGGCGGCGGAGCCTCAGTTCGGCATTGCCTACATCATCCTGTCCTCCATCGTTGGCACAGCCTTCAGCGTGCTGCTGGGTGTGCCCGTAGGGCTTATGACCGCCGTATTCCTGACGGAGGTGTCCGGGAAACGGATGGCGGCGGTTGTCCAGCCGGCGGTGGAGCTGCTGGCGGCCATTCCCTCGGTCATCTACGGACTGGTTGGCATGATGGTCCTGAATCCGGCCATGTACAAGCTGGAGAAGCTGGTTTTTGCCGGGAGCAGCACCCATCAGTTTACCGGCGGCGCCAACGTACTCAGCGCGGTCATAGTTCTGGCGATTATGATCCTGCCTACGGTGATCTCCGTCAGCGCCTCTTCGTTGCGGGCGGTGCCGGACTCTATGCGGGCAGCCTCCCTGGCCCTGGGGGCCAGCAAGATGCAGACCGTGTTCCGGGTGACCATCCCCGCTGCCAGATCCGGTATCCTCACCGGCGTGGTGCTGGGCATTGGCCGGGCCCTGGGCGAGGCCATGGCCATCAATATGGTGGCCGGCGGCTCTGTGAACCTGCCCCTGCCCTTCAATTCCGTCCGGTTCCTCACCACCCAGCTGGTCAGTGAGATGAGCTACGCCGAGGGCACCCACCGGCAGGTGCTGTTTACCGTTGGCCTGGTATTGTACCTCTTCATCCTGGCGGTGAACCTGGTGCTGCTGAAACTGAGAAAGAAGGGAGCGGAAAAGGAATGAATGACTCTCTGACTGCAAAGCGAGCCCGTCCGGCGGACGCACTGGCTTATGGAGCGATCTACCTGTGCGCCTTCTTTTCCGTGGCCCTTCTGGCGGTGCTTCTGGGCTATGTGTTGGTCCGGGGCATCGGTGTGATCAACTGGCAGTTCCTGACCACGGTGACCTCGGTGCTGAAGGGCACTGTAGGCATTGCGGGCAACCTTTTGAACACGCTTTTGATCGTGCTGCTGACCATGCTCATCGCTACCCCTCTGGGTGTAGGCGCGGCGGTGTATCTGAATGAATACGCCCGGCCCGGCAAGCTGGTGTCTGCCATCGAGTTTGCCACGGAGACCCTCTCCGGCATTCCGTCCATCATCTTCGGACTCTTTGGCTCTATGTTCTTCGGTGAGACCCTCGGTCTGGGTTACTCCCTGCTGACAGGCTCCCTGACCCTGATCCTCATGGTCCTGCCGCTGCTGACCCGAAACACCCAGGAGGCGCTGAAAACTGTGCCGGACAGCTACCGGTCCGGCGCTTTAGGCCTGGGGGCGGGAAAGTGGTACATGATCCGCACTGTCCTGCTTCCCAGCGCCACCCCCGGCATCCTCACTGGTGCCATTCTGGCCATCGGCCGGATCGTAGGGGAGTCTGCCGCCCTGCTCTTCACCGCCGGAAGCGCCAAGGCCCTGCCAAAGACCTTCGCCAAGCTCCTGGAAAAGATCTTCCATTCCGGCGGCACCCTGACCATTCAGCTCTACCTCAGCGCCACGGCGGACGGCGACTTCACCACGGCCTTCGGTATTGCGGTGGTGCTGCTGGTGCTGGTGCTGTGCATCAATCTGACGGCGAAGAAGCTGGCCTCCAAACTGGACCCAACAAGGAGAAAATAAGATGGATAATGAAACAAAAATCTGCGTTCGGGGCCTGAACCTGTACTATGGGTCCAATCACGCCCTGAAAAATATCAATATGGATATCCCTGCCGGAGCCGTCACCGCCTTCATCGGCCCCTCCGGCTGCGGCAAGTCCACCTTCCTGAAGACCCTGAACCGGATGAACGATCTGGTGCCCGGTGTCCGCATCGAGGGAGAGGTGCTGCTGGACGGACAGGAAATCTACGGTCCCAATGTGGATACCATTGCCCTGCGGCAGAAGGTGGGCATGGTCTTCCAGCAGCCCAACCCCTTCCCCATGAGCATCTACGACAATGTGGCCTACGGCCCCAGAGTCCATGGCATCCGCGGCAAGGAAAAGCTGGACGACATTGTGGAGGAGAGCCTCCAGGGTGCCGCCATCTGGGAGGAAGTCAAGGACCGGCTGAAAAAGTCTGCCCTGGGCCTCTCCGGCGGCCAGCAGCAGCGGCTTTGCATTGCCCGGGCCCTGGCGGTCCAGCCGGAGGTGCTGCTGATGGACGAGCCCACATCCGCTCTGGACCCCATCTCTACGGCGAAGATCGAGGACCTGATGGAATCCCTGAAGAAGAAGTATACGGTGGTGGTGGTCACCCACAATATGCAGCAGGCCACCCGTGTTTCGGACTACACCGCCTTCTTCCTGCTGGGAGACCTGATCGAATTCGGCGAAACAAAACAGGTCTTCTCCTATCCGAGACAGAAGAAGACCGAGGACTATATCACGGGGAGATTTGGCTGATGAGACTGAAATTTGACGAGCAACTGAAGCAGTTGGGCGAAGAAATGACCCACATGGGCAGCATGATCGAGCAGGCCATCCAGGACGCGGTCCAGGCTCTGCTGAATCACGATGTGAAGACCGCCCAGCGGATCATGAAGGAAGACGACCTGGTGGACCAGGAACAGAAGAAGATCGAAAATCTCTGCTTCCAGCTCCTGATCCAGCAGCAGCCTGTGGCCCGGGACCTGCGGACCATCACCGCCGCCATGAAAATGGTGACGGACATGGAGCGCATCGGCGACCACGCCGCGGATATCTCCGAGCTGACCATTGCCATTGCCAACGTGCCCTGCCGGCTTCCGGGGGAGAACATCAAGAAGATGGCGGCGGAGACCATGGTCATGCTGGTGGATGCTGTGGATAGTTATGTAAACAAAGATGTTGAAAAGGCCCACGCCGTCATTGTCCATGACGACATTGTGGACGACTACTTTGTCAAGGTAAAAGCGGACCTCATTGAGGTCATCCGGAAGAATCCGGAATACGGCGAATACGCCGCGGACCTGCTGCTGGTCAACAAATATCTGGAGCGCATCGGCGATCATGCCACCAACATTGCCGAGTGGGTGATCTTTGCGCTGAACAACAAGGGGGAAAGATGATTGAAAATAGATTTTAATCAGAAAAAAGGCTTTATCTGTGATATGGACGGTGTGCTCTACCATGGCAACCGGGTGCTTCCCGGGGCGGTGGAGTTCATCCAGTGGCTCCAGAGGGAGAAGAAGGAATACCTGTTTCTCACCAACAACAGCGGCATGACCCCCAGAGAGCTGGGCCAGAAGCTGGAACGGATGGGACTGAAGGTGCCGGAGGAGCACTTCTATACCAGCGCTCTGGCCACCGCTGAATTTTTGAAAGCCCAGGCTCCGGGCTGCTCCGCCTTTGTCATCGGTGAGGCGGGACTGCTGAATGCCCTGTATGACGCGGGCATCACCATGAATGACGTGAACCCGGAGTATGTGGTCATCGGCGAGGGCCGGACCTACTCTCTGGATACCCTGACCAGGGCGGTGAACCTGGTGCTGGGGGGTGCAAAGCTCATCGGAGCCAACTCCGATGTGTCCGGCAATATTGAGTGCGGCATCGCCCCGGCCTGCCGGGCCCTCATTGCCCCGGTAGAGATGGCTACCGGCAAGCAGGCCTATTTCTGCGGCAAACCCAACCCGCTGATGATGCGCACGGGTCTGCGGCTGCTGGGCTGCCACTCCGAGGAGGCGGTGGTCATCGGTGACCGGATGGATACGGACATCATTGCCGGTACGGAAAGCGGCATCGATACGGTGCTGGTCCTCTCCGGTGTGTCAGACAGAGACACGCCGAAGGCCTTTGCCTATCAGCCCACCATGATTCTGAACGGAGTAGGGGACATCAGCAAGGCAGCCGGGAGCGGTAAGGTGTGATTCTATAAAAGGGGCTGCCTCACCTCTGCCCACCTCGTCGTCACAAAGAAGGAGTATATCTCAACAGCCCTGTATTTGATTTTGACATCCAATACAGGGCAAGTGACAAAGGGAAACGCCTGCCGCGTGGTGCGACAGGCGTTTGAAGTTATATGTTGCTCTTGCGGCGGTTGCAATCTTTGCAAGGCTTTCCATTGCAACAGGTTCGCCCTTTCCAATTTTAGCAAGTATGTTTGTGCTGATACTTGCCTGCAAGCGCATTTGCGTCTTTGCCATGCCTTTATCAATCAACAGCTTCCAAGGCCTGTTATAGTTGTAAGTCATAAAAAGTAGCCCTCCTGTGCATTTACCAGTATAACACAAGAGGGCGGGAGAAACAATATATTATCACGGTTGCGTGATGAAACATTTTCGCTGCTTTTTAATTTGGGCATAAATGTTTGGAATTAGGTGGGTGCGAAGTTTGAGTTTCTATCTCTTCTTCAAAACGATCCATTTTACCTTTCTTCTGCTCCCTTGTTGTTCGAGTATGCCTTGTTCTTTTAACTCCATGAAGATTCTGGAAACTGTTCTTTTCGATACTCCGAGCTTCTCTGCATACTGTGCCTGGGTTTCCGTTGGGTTTTCGGCAATCATTTTCAGCAGCTTTTGAACCTGACCTGAAAGCGCTTTGTCAGCATATGCCGCTTCATCAACGCCATTTTTAACGCCATTAACGCCAGAATCAACGTCATCAGTGCCGTTTATTGCGGTATTAACGCCATTCTTAGCGTCATTGTCGTTAGCCTGTTTGCGATAAATGTTGATACGCAGATCAACCTCACCGCCAATGAACTCCGGTTCCCGCAGTCCGGCGGCCTTTACCTTCCCAATAATTCTCGGAATACCGCTGCCCCAGTGCTCAATCAGATTCATGTAAGAAAAAGCATAGGCCAAAGCCTCATTCCGAATCTGAGAGTAGCCTTCTTTCATGCGATCCAGCGTTTGCCCCATGGGAAGTTTTCCCGGAGAAGTGATTTCCAGCCGATCATCATAAATGGCAATTTGAATATTTCCGTGATCCAGATAGCTGCGATGCACCGCCGCATTGATAATCAACTCACGGATGGCATCCGGCGGAATTTCATAAACATCCTGGCGGTAAATTCCTACAATCGTTGCACCCAGATGAATGTTTCGTAATACAAATTGAAATGCTTCCTCAATCTGTTCCCAGATCGGACCGGTATATTCTCGGCGGTCAACAAAAACTTCCTTTGTTGTTCCCTTGAAGACACCACATTGTGTAGCCACTGGGAGCGCTCCGCATCCTGTCAGAATGGCATACGCATTGGACGGGTAATCCTTCCCATCACGATCAATCAGCACACCCCAGGAGCGAAGCTGCTGCCTGCCTACCTCTTTGATGGATACCTTTTGCTCTTCGCTGTGGGCGTTCTTGATGGCCTGTTCTTTCATGGCCTTACACAGGGCATCAATATCCGCATCCGTAATGCGAAGCCCCGCACACAGAGCTTGATCGAAATAGCGGTTGCTGCCTTCAAACATCAGCTCTTTGATCATGTATTCGTCGGCCAGGCGGGTGGTTCCGGCAACACGGACATATACGCCGCCTTCTCTGCCCAATACTTTGATATAATAGGGGCGCTGTCTGCCTTCGGAGACTTCGACCACAATCACAGTTTTTCCATCAATGGTCTGCAAAGTAATATCCGGTATAATGGCTGGTTCACAGCTATCCGACACGGCATTTGCAATGGCATCCATGGTTTTGAATACATCTTCCTTACCAAAGCCGATTACTTCTCTGGTTTTATCCGCAATTCCGAAAATGATTTTGCCGCCGGTCCCATTGGAAAAGGCAACTACGGACTTCATGTATTTGATACTTCTTTCCGGAAGGTTTTCTTTGAACTCTACATTCTTGGATTCCCCTGCGAGAATTTCTTCTATGGTCATGATAGCACCTCCAGTTCACTTCCTTTTGGTATTTATTATATCAAAGATCCATTTAGATTTCTACCTGTTTGGAAGAAAAGTGTAAGCACCGCGATTGGTTAAAACGGGAAACCGGGGCATGGCCTTGTGATCGCCATCCCCCGGTTTTTTCCTGCGCCCCCATCTTCGTTCACGGAAACTGACTTGTTTTTCTCCCTGTGACCCGCTATAATAAGAACCCAATACAAAGGAAATGAGGCGAGCATGTTGCAGACACGGGAAAGTGAAGTTGTGGCCAGCGTGCATCAGATATTGGATCAGGTGCGGCGGGTGGTGGCCGGAAAGGATGAGGCGCTGCTGTGGGTATTGGCGGCGCTGCTCTCTGGGGGGCATATCCTGTTGGAGGATGTGCCCGGTGTGGGCAAGACCACCATGGCGCTGTCCTTTGCCCGGGCGCTGGATTTGGAATACGGCCGGGTCCAGTTTACGCCGGATGTGCTTCCCTCGGATGTAACGGGCTACTCGGTGCCTGACGGAGGGGGAAATATGACCTACCGGCCCGGCGGAATTTTATGCAACCTGTTTCTGGCGGACGAGCTGAACCGGGCCACCTCCCGGACCCAGTCCGCCCTTTTGGAAGCCATGGAGGAGGGGCAGGTGACGGTGGACGGGGTGAGCCACCCCCTCCCCCAGCCCTTTATTGTCATCGCCACCCAGAATCCCACCGGGGCGGCGGGGACCCAGCTGCTGCCGGACAGCCAGGTGGACCGGTTCGCCCTGCGGCTCCGGCTGGGCTATCCTGCCCCCAAGGACGAGGCGGCTATGATCAAAAACCGCCAGGGGGGCAATCCCTTGCAGGATGTGCGTCCGGTCCTCACCCGGGCAAAGTTTCTGGAGCTGCGTCAGAGGGTGGAGGAAACCTTTTTGAGTGACAGCGTCATCGACTACATTGTGGCGCTGAGTGATGCCACCCGGAGGCAGGAGCTGCTGGCCCGGGGAGCCAGTCCCAGAGCCACCCTCTCCGTGGCGGCAATGGCCAAGTCCATTGCCCAGCTCCGGGGCCGGGACTATGTGGTGCCCGGGGATGTGAAGGAGGTCTTCATCCCCACCCTGGCCCACCGGATGATCCTGACGGGCCGGGCGGAGAGCCAGGGAAAGACTGCGGAGCAGATCCTGAAGGCTGTGCTGGATGGGACCCCCGCTCCCAGGCTGCGCTGATGCGGCGGCTGGCGTATCTGGCCGCGGTGGTGGGCTGCGGCCTTTGCTATCTGACCTTTGGCCGGTGGCTGCTGTGGCTGCTCCTGCTGGGGCTGCTGGCCCTGCCGGTGGTGTCTCTGGTGCTGAGCATCCCCGCCCTGCGCTCCATCCGCCTGGGGGTGGCGGGGCCGGACCGGGTGAAGGTAGGGGAGAAGGCGGAGCTTCTGCTCATGGGCAGCTGCGATATGCCCATGCCTCCCTTTCGGGGGCGGATCTTCCTCCGGGACCTGCGGACCGGGGAGAAGCGGCCATACCAGGAGGAAACGGGATTCATCCCCCAAAACTGCGGCGGCTACGCGGTGGAGATCGAAAAGGCCCGGATCCTGGACTATTTGGGTCTGTTTTCCTTCCCTGCCCGGAGGAGACGCAATGGGCGGCTTCTGGTGCCCCCTGTAAAGTGTCCTCTGGATAGGCTGCCGGAGGAGCTGGATCTGCCGCCGCTGCGGTGGAAGCCCAGCACCCAGCGGCTGGGGGAGAATCACGAGCTTCGGCCCTACCGGCCTGGGGACAGCCTGAACACCGTCCACTGGAAGCTCTCCGCCAAGATGGGGGCCCTGACGGTCCGGGAGGCCATGGAGCCCCAGAAGCGGACCGCCTGCCTGACCCTGAACCTTTGGGGCAGCCCCCAGGAGCTGGACAAAAGGCTGGGGCAGCTGCTGTGGCTGGGGGCGTACCTCCTGGAAAGGGACATGGATCCGCTGATCCTCTGCATGACGGGGGAGGGGCCCGTCCGCCTGGAGCCCCACAGCGAGAAGGAGCTGGAACAGGCTGTGGAGAGCCTCCTGTGCCTGCCTCAGTGCGAAAGCGCCGCCCTTCCCGAGCCCGTAGGGGCCAGCTGGCATTATTGCCTGGGAGGCGGCGTATGAAGAAACGAATTTGGGATATCCTCTGGGCGGTGTCCGGAGGGCTGATCCTGAGCCTTGCGGTGATCCGCTGCTACGGCACTGTTTACGGCATGGAGATCCCCTGGGAGACCCTGCTTCGGTGCCTTTTGGTGGTAGGCGTGCTGGCGGGACTCTTGCTGCCGCCCCGGCGGGGGACGGAGATCGTCCTCTGCCTCAGCGCTGTGGCCCTGGGCTATCTGCTGCGGCTGCCCCAGACCCTGAGCCAGCTGAAAAGCCTGCTGGTCTATGCCAGCGTCAGCTTGCATGAAGTATATCATTGGGGCTACTTCATTTTCCCGGGGCATACCCCGGCAGCGGTGGAGATCCCTGTGGCGGTCTATGGGTCGGCGGTGCTGCTGAGCTTTGCCCGGTGCGTCATCCGGCGCCGGGGGCCGGTGCTGCCCCTGCTGCTGACGGTGCCGGTGCTGATCCTCTGTGTGCTGATCCCCAATGTGGAGCCCAAACCCTGGGATGTCTTTGCCATTCTGGCGACCCTGGGCCTGCTGATCCTTACCTCCGGCACCCGAAAGAACAGCGCCATCCAGGGAAGGATGCTGACGGCTATGGCAGCGGTGCCGGTGCTGCTGACGGCCCTGCTGCTGGTTCTGCTGAATCCCCAGGAGGGCTACCGGGACCGGTCCGCCATCTGGCGGGAGCGGCTTATGGAAAAGGCGGACTTTACCCTGAAAATCAGCCCCTCCTTCACCTTTACGCCTCAGGTTTCCATGGAAGCGGACCTGGCGGCGCTGAAGGGCGGGGAAAAGCAGCGGCTGCCTATCCTGACCTTCACCGCCCCTCAGGACGGCACCGTATACCTTCGGGGCCAGGATTTTGACACCTATACAGGGAAGACCTGGACCTCCGACCCGGAGCGGTCCGAGAATTTTGACGGCTGGGGGGAGGAGGAGGGAGAGATCACCCTGCGGACCTTCGCTGTGCAGAATGTGGTCTATCTGCCCTATTACCCGGGGACGGGGACCATCCTGACCGGCGGCGTCCTGGAAAATACCGGCGGCGTGACCACCTATACCTTCCCCGTCTATTCCAGGGGCAGCGCCATGACTGCCGAGGCGCTGCAAGCCTATCTTCGTCTGCCGGACAGCACCCGGGATTGGGCCCGGGAATACCTGAATGGGGTAACGGATCCTCAGACCATTGGGGACATGGTCCGGGAGAGCGGGCTGTACGACTTATCTACCCCGCAAATGCCGGAGGGGGAGCAGGACTTTGCCCGGTGGTTCCTGGAGGAATCAGACCGGGGCTTCTGCGTCCACTTCGCCACGGCTTCCACAGTGCTTCTCCGGGCGGCGGGGATCCCGGCGAGATATGTCACCGGCTTCTGCAAAGAGGCCCAGGCAGGCAAATCCGCCATGGTCACCTCCCTGGATGCCCACGCCTGGGCGGAGTACTACGACGGGGCAGAGGGCTGCTGGAAAATCCTGGAATCCACAGCCTCCCGGACCGCTGCCCAAGGGGCCGCCCAGCCCCGGGAGCCGGGGATGGGAACGGAAACCGTGGACCCCAATGCCGGGGAAACCACCCCCGGAGAGCCCGCTCCGGGCCCATCTGCCCGGAAACCGGTGAGCCATTGGCTTCTGATTCTCCCTGGGCTGGTGCTGCTCCTGCTGCTCCGCCGGTATGTGCTCCTGCTGCTTCGCCGGGAGGCCATCCGCCGGGCGGATACCAAAAAGCGGGCCCTGCTCTACTGGCGCCGGGCAGAAGATCTATCCAAGGCCCTGGGCCGGGAGATCCCCGGCGGCCTTCTGGAATTGGCCCAGCGGGCCAAATTCAGCGCCCACCGCATTACAGCCATGGACCTGATGCCCTTTCAGGACTATATCCGGAGCTGCTGCCAGGAGCTGAAAACAGCCCCCTGGTGGAGGAGGCTGCTGGATCAGCTCTGGTTCATCAGATACTGATAAAGGAGAAAAAAGTATGGAAGAAAAATTCATCGCCGCCTGGCTTGCCGCCCGGCAGCAGGCCCAGGCTCTGGGCATCCGCCTGCGGCCTGTAGAAAAAGAGGATATGCTGGCCTCCGCTCACCGCCAACTCACCGGGAACCGGTGCAGTGAGGGCTTCGGCCAGCTGGAAACCAAAGGCCGCCTGGATCTGAGCCTGGAAGCACTGGCCGTGGACAAGCGCTTTACCGGCCTCTTTTCTGACGAGGAGGCCAATCAGGCCTTGACCCGGCTGCTGGAGACCGGGTATTTCCGATAAAAGGCAACGCCGATCCCGTTTTTGGGATCGGCGTTTGATATGCGGCGCTTAGAACGCGCACTTCTTCGCGATATAATCCTTCAGCTCGCTGATGGGGATCCGGACCTGCTCCATGGTATCCCGGTCACGGACGGTGACGCAATTGTCGGCGGGGGTGTTCTCGTCGCCTACGGTCTGGAAGTCCACGGTGACGCACAGAGGGGTGCCGATCTCGTCTTCCCGGCGGTAGCGCTTGCCGATGGAACCGGCATCGTCAAAGTCCACCATGAAGTCCTTTTGCAGCATGTGGTAGATTTCCTCGGCCTTGGGGCTCAGCTTCTTGCTCAGGGGCAGGATGGCGGCCTTGAAAGGAGCCAGAGCGGGGTGCAGGTGCAGCACGGTGCGGATATCCGGGTTGCCCTTCTTGTCCTGACCAACGACTTCCTCGTCGTAGGCCTCGCACAGGAAGGCCAGGGCCACACGGTCACAGCCCAGGCTGGGCTCAATGACGTAGGGAATGTAGTGCTCGCCCTTTTCCTGGTCGAAGTATTCCAGGCTCTTGCCGGAGGCCTCCTGGTGGCGGCCCAGGTCGTAGTTGGTCCGGTCGGCAATGCCCCACAGCTCGCCCCAGCCGGAGCCGAAGGGGAACTGGTACT
>OLHG01001332.1_pt1 | contig 15385 bp, 13 predicted proteins | sample 1605971 | NCBI WGS metagenome assembly OLHG01 (sample SAMN03283289) | human gut metagenome | biome: human-associated habitat; material: feces | host: Homo sapiens | place: Peru | collected 2012 | reverse complement strand
TGCCCTTCAGGCAATTAAAATCTTTTTTAAAGATTTTAATTGGAGTTCAGTATGAACGGCGATTTTACAAATTCCAGTTTGCCGAACTGAACACAAAAATATCGGAATCAGGCCGTTGACTGGTCGCAGCGAGCGAGAAGTTGACGGCTTTTTATGTGCGCCCGGTGAGCGCACGTTCCCTGGGGTGAAAGTCCCGAAGTCACCCGGTAACGGGAAGATTTAGCCAAAGGCAAGGGCGCCCGTCGTGAGGCGAAATCTGAAGAAAGTCGGATTTTAGGGGTCCAAAGGTCCCCCAATGGGCAAAACTCTGGCCTGACGAACACTAGGGAAGCTCTGAATAAATCGTCTTCGGCTGGACAACGGATCTTTTGCCCCCAGTCTGCGGTTTGAAAAACGGGAAATATAGCGCAGCCGTTGACAGCGAAGCTGGCTTACGGATGCGCCATATTTCCCGTTTTTTTAACCTTGCCTGAGAACAAAATCTCTCGCTGCCAGCTCTTGCCGATTTAATCAGAGCTTCCCTAGGTGCAGCAGATGAACCGCACATGCTGTGCCTCTAAAAAATCCTTCCAATTTCCGGCCGGAGCCTGATCGACAACAATGCTGTCAATGTTCTCAAAGCCGTTGATGTGCTGGAAGCAGGATTTATTGAACTTGGTGTGATCCGCAAGAAGGAAGGTTTTTCTGGAACGCTGAACGGCAATCTGGCGGATTCTGGCCTGCTCCTCTGTAGAATCCGTCAGACCGCTTTGCATACTTAAGGCCTCACAGGAAATAAACGCCTTGTCCACATAGTAGTTCGACATATTCTGGATGGCGGAGATGCCGACAAAGCTCATGGACTTTGTGGAGAGATTTCCGCCGATGGAGATCAGCGTAAAGTCCTTGGATTTCGAAAGCTGATTAATCACGTTGAGGGAATTTGTCAAGACCGTCAGACGCATCCCGGCAATAACCTCGCATAGGCAGCTTACCGTGGTGGAGGCGTCTAAAAAGATGGTATCCCCATTGGAAATAAACTCTCTGCAGCGCTCGGCGATTAGCCGCTTGCTCTCCACCAGGATGTTCTCCTTGATTGAGAAATTCACCTCATTGGAAACCCCGTCCTCAACATAGGCACCACCGTAGGTTTTTTTCAGGACGCCGCTGTCCTCCAGTGTTTTTAGATCTCGGCGGATGGTTTCCGGTGTAACGTGAAAAAGCTCGGACAATTCGGAAACGGTGACGCTTTTTTCCTCCAAAACGATTTCCTTGATTTTATTGAGTCTTGTAACAACCAACATGGTTGATATCTCCCTTCTGTATCGGATGACTTAATTATACCGCATCTTTGCAAAAAAGCAAATAAAAAAACACACAAAATTATGATAATTCGGAGAATTGCTTTTTCTGAAATGAGCATTAACAAAAAACAATCAACAACAACAAAAATAAATAACGAATAAAACAACAAAATAGTGTTGACATTCGGGAATTGGAGTGCTACAATGGCCTTGTCAAAAACAGAATAAATGAATGCGGGGGTTGGACATGAAGGATCAGGCAGTTACATTGTTTCAAAGCGAGAAAGAGGTTATTGCCTATGCACAGGGCATCATACCGCAGCTAGGCAGCGCAGAACAGCTCATCTGCACAGAGATTGGTGACGGAAACCTGAACTTTGTCTATCGGGTGAAGAATGCGATGACCGGTGCGTCGGTCATCATCAAACAGGCTGGCGATTTTGCGCGTTCAACACAGGACTACAAGCTCACTATTGACCGCAACCGGATCGAAGCTGAGGTCATCCGTTATTATGGCACACTGACGCCGGCTCTGGTTCCGAAGGTCTATCACTATGATGCCGACAAACATTGCTATCTCATGGAGGATCTTGGCGACTATGAGATTTTCCGCAAGGCGCTGCTGAAGCGGGAAATCAATAGCGTTTTCAGCGATCAAATTGCAACATTTTTAGCAAATGTGCTATTGAAGACCTCCTGCATTGGTATGAAGCCCATGCAAAAGCGGGAGATGGAAAAGCGCTATGCGAACCCGGAACTCTGCAAAATCTCCGAGGATCTTGTGTTTACTGACCCGTTTACCGATGTTGGAGGAACAAACCGCGTATTTGAGCCAAACCGGGACTATGTCGAACGCGAGGTTTACGGTGATACGGAGCTGCGCCTTGAGGCAGCAAAGCTCAAAAGCAGGTATTTGAATCAGTCCGAGGCACTGATTCACGGAGACTTGCATACCGGCTCGATCTTTGCACGTCCGGACAGCATAAAAGTCATCGACCCGGAATTTGCATTTTATGGACCTGCAGGCTACGATGTGGGTAATGTGGTCGGAAATCTTGCGTTTGCCTATATCAATGCGGCAGTCACAATGGATGACGGCGTAAAGAAAAAGACTTTTTTGACATGGCTGGATCAAACGATCGGCGAGGTCATCGATTTATTCTGCGAGAAATTTCTGCAAGGCTTTGCAAAAGAGGCGACAGATGTCATGATGCGTACCGATGGTTTTGCAGAGTGGTATCTTGCCGGTGTGCTTTCGGACACAGCGGGTATCGCGGGATTGGAAATGCTCCGCAGAACGGTCGGCGAAGCTGGGGTGGAAGAAATTCGCGGCATTGACGATGTACAGCAGCGCTGCTGCGCCGAACGCTATGCGATCCAAATCGGTAAGCGCCTGGTTAAGGAACGCAATGCTTTGAACTGCGGTGCAGATTATCGAAGAGTTCTGGCGGAAGTCCTGCAGCAGTAAGACTTTTACACTCCGAACGCGTACGTTCCATTCTGCGGTGCGGAATGAATGTAATAAACGCAAAGCAAAAATTAAGAACAAACAACAAGGAGGAAAACATGAAAAGACTTAGCGTACTCATTCTAGCTGTGTGCTTACTGCTGTCAGCGTGTGCGTCAACGACGCCTTCCGGCGCGGACAAAGACTCCGGCGAAAAGCAAAAAATCGCAGTTGTGGCAAACAGCGCGACGGACGATCACTGCATTCAGCTTGTCGAAGGCTTCCAAAGCGAGGGTGAAGCACTTGGCTATGCCGTAGACATCTTCCTCTCCAACAACGACGACGCAAAATTCCAGGAATTGTTTGAACAGTGCCTTCAGAATAACTATGTTGGCATTTATGTTACCCACGGAAAGGCTGACTACGCTTATGATCTGCTGAAGCCGGCCGTTGACAAGGGCATTAAGATTGTCGGCTTTGACACAACGGCGGAAAAGGACGGCGTTGCGCTGGAAGGAGCGACGCTGACGCAGCAGAACGACCATTTGCTCGCGCAGATTTCGCTGGACGAGATCTGTGAGCTGTGCCCCAATCGGCCTGCCCGCATTCTGAAGCTGTGGTTTGGCCCGGGCGAGCCCCCGCTGGATCGCCGCGAGGAAATTTACAAGGAGTATGAGCAAGCCGGAAAGATCGAAACCCTTGAGGTTGTCGGCCCCACCGACTGGAACGACGTCATTGGTTCCGTAGCGACCGCTATTTCTGCTATGCTCCCGAAGTATCCGGAAGGCAGTGTCGACGCAGTCTGGGCTTCTTGGGACGAGCTGGCCAAGGGTGTCTATAAGGCCTGCGGCGAGGCAAATCGTGACGATCTGGTGATGGTTGCGATTGACGTTTCCAATCAGGATCTGAACTTCATGAAGGAAGAAAACAGTATTTGGAAGGCGACTGCAGCAGTTGATCCTGTTCTCATTGGCAGAATTGGCATGCGTCTGATGGCCATGAAGCTCCACGGAGATGAAACGCCGGACGTCTACCAGCTTGAGCCGAAGCTGATCCGCAGCGAGATGCTGCAGGCTGACAGTAACATGGACAATCTGGATCAGGTGATTGATGGATGGCGCGTATCGGATGAGTTCAATCAGCCTTGGATGGACGAGCTCCGTGCACAAAACGCCAAATAACGAACCGCAATGTGTTCCTGTCGATCCGTCGGCAGGAACACATTGTAAGAGAACAAGAAAGGAAGTGATCGGGCTTGCAGAAGGATAGGAATACCCTAAAAATGGAGCATATCTCGATTGAGTTCCCAGGCGTCAAGGCACTGGACGATGTGGATTTCGAGATAAAAAGCGGAGAAATCCGCGGGCTGGCCGGAGCGAACGGTGCAGGAAAATCTACGCTGATGAAGATTCTCTCCGGTGTAAACACCCATTACGAGGGAAGTATTTTCATCAATGGCACGGAAAAGCGAATCTCCTCGCCAAGGGATGCAAAGCAATGTGGCATTGAGATCGTGTATCAGGAAGTGGACGCTGCACTAGTCCATAATGTTTCCGTTGCAGAAAATATTATGCTGAATCATCTGGTAAATAAAATGGACGGGAAAGCCTTTGTGGACTGGAAAATGATTCGCAGAGAGGCAGCGGCGGTGCTGAAAAAGCTGAACGTTAATCTCGATGTGAATCAACCGGTTTCCGAGCTGTCGCTGTCTGAAAAGCAGATGGTTCTGATTGCGCGGGCGGTCAGTGAGCAGTGCAGTTTTTTGATCCTTGATGAGCCGACCGCACCGTTGAGTCACAAGGAAACGGTTGAGCTGTTCCGCATTGTAAAGGAGCTTTCGGAGAAAGACGATATTGGCGTAATCTTCATTTCGCACCGCCTGCCGGAGATTTTGGAGTTGTGCACCTCACTGACAGTTATGCGCGACGGCAAGGTGGCAGGCAACGTCGCTCTGGATGGAAGCGTTACTCCAGAGAAAATTGTTGAAATGATGCTCGGCCGCAGCATGGAGGTGCAGCATTTCAACGAAAGACCTCATACGTTCGGCGAGGTCGTTCTGCAGGTACAGGGGCTTTGCGACAAGGGCGGCTCGGTGCACGAGGTTTCGTTTGATCTGCACAAGGGTGAGATTATCGGACTGGCCGGACTTGTCGGCGCCGGAAAGACGGAGCTGTGTAAGACGTTGTTCGGCGAATTTGCAAAAACCGCAGGAAGGATTTATCTGCATGGGAAAGAGGTTCGCATCAGCTCACCAGCGAAGGCAGTCCGTGCCGGAATCGCCTTCGTTGCCGAGGAGCGCCGCAAGGAAAGCGTACTTTTGGACGACCCGATTTATACGAATCTTTCCTTAACCAACCTGAATAAATTTGTCAGAGTGCAGCCCTTCGTGCGCAAAAGTGCGGAGCGAGCCTCTGCAAAACAGATCATGGCTGATCTGAAGATTAAGGCACCAAACGAAAACCAACAGGTGGAGTTCCTTTCCGGAGGCAATCAGCAGAAGGTTGCGGTCGGAAAGTGGTTTGTGTCAAATGCAGGAATTTATATTTTTGATGAGCCGACGAAGGGCGTTGACGTTGCGGCGAAGCAGGAAATCTATCAGCTGATTATTCGGCTGGTGGAGGAGGGGAATGCCGTGATCTACGCAACCTGCGAGTTCCCGGAAATTCTTTCTATCACGGATCGCACACTCGTCATGTACAGCGGTCGGATTGTGAAAGAACTGCAGACGAAGGATACAAACGAAAAAGAACTGCTCTATTATTCGACAGGAGGAAGATAACAATGGCGAACAAATCTCTTGCAGCACGCCGGGCGCCCTTTTCTTTCAAAAAGCTGCTTACCAAATGGGGTACGGTGCTGTTCATTGTGTTGATGCTGATTGTGTTCTCGGCGACGATGCCGAGCACTTTCCCTAAGCTAAGCAATTTTGTTACCATTTTCAGAAATATTTCTATCGTGACGGTTGCGGCAATGGCAATCACCAGTGCCGTCGTGGTCAATGGCTTTGACCTTTCTCTCGGTTCTACCGTAACGCTTGCGGACGCGGTCGCCATGAGTATGCTCGTCTGGTACGCACGCAGCACCGGCGTGGCGATTATCGTTGCACTGCTTGCTGTCATGGTCGTTGGCCTTGTAAACGGCCTGCTGATCGTGAAATTCCATGTAAACGACACGCTGGCAACACTTGCCTCCATGTTTATTTTTGCGGGTGTTGCAATGACATATTCCGGCGGCGGCGCGATTTCCGTGAACATGATGCACAACGGCCAGGCTGCTCCCGGCACGATTCCGGCGAGCTTTAAAGCAATCGGACAAACGCCATGGATTATTATCATCATGCTGGTCATAGTTGCGTTTATGCACATTTTCCTGACGAAGACCAAGTACGGCCGCTATCTCTATGCGGTCGGCGGCAATAAGGAAGCTGCCAAACTTGCTGGTATCCCGGTCGGAAAGTATCAGGTACTGGCATACTTGCTCTCAGCGTTTTTCTCCGGCATTGCCGGCATTATGCTCTGCTCGCGCGTCGGATCCTTTCAGATCAACGCCGGCGAGGCGTATCTGATGCCTGCAATCGCAGCAGCATTTATCGGCGAGTCGGTTGGCGGTGCGGGCAAGGCGAACGCAATCGGCACGTTTATCGGTGCGGTTTTGATCGGCATTTTGGAAAATGGTCTGATTATGCTCTCCGTGCCTTACTACGCGCTCAACATTATTAAGGGAATTGTGCTTGCATTTGCGCTGGCGCTTACGTTCTTCCGCGATCGTAGGTGATTCAATGAGAGAAGACTTTTACAATATTAAATGGACTGAGAGCGGGCTGATGGCCATTGATCAACGGCTTCTGCCGACGGAAACGTCATATATGCTGCTCACGACACATATAGAGGTTTATGAGGCCATCCGCTCTATGGCCATACGTGGCGCAGGCGTGCTCAGCATTGCGGCGGCATACGGTGTGTATCTCGGCGTTTGGAAAAGAAACTTTGCTAATGCAGATGAGACACTGCATGAAATTCTTGCCGTTGCGGAATGGATGCGCAAGTGCCGTCCGACTGCAGTCAGCCTTTCTGTCGTGATGGATCAAGTGATTGAAACGGCGCGTGCGAACGGAAGCCGTCCTCCACAGGAGCAAAAAGCCGCACTGCTCCGGCGCTGCGATACGCTGGCCCGGCTAAGCGCTGAAGTCGACAGAAAGGTTGGAGAGAATGCGCTGCCGTTGTTCCGCGATGGCGATACGGTGATCACTCACTGCAACACCGGCATTTATGCTTCCATCGGCATCGGCTCAGCCACTGCACCTATGTATCTCGGTCAGGAGCGCGGAATCCATCTGAAGGTATACGCCGATGAAACGCGGCCGATTTTGCAGGGTTCCCGACTGACAGCGCATGAACTTCAGCGTGCCGGCATCGATGTCAGTGTTATCTGCGACAACATGGCAGGCTATCTGATGCAGCAGGGAAAAATCGACGCAGTCATTGTCGGCTGCGACAGAATTGCTGCTAACGGCGATGTCGTTAATAAAATCGGAACCTATTCTCTTGCGGTGTTGGCCAAGCATCATAACATTCCGTTCTATGTCGCCGGTGCCCTTGCGGATATCGATTACACGGTGCAGCGCGGAGCGGACATCCCAATCGAGCAGCGGCCGCCAGAAGAGGTAACGGAGTTCCTGGGCAAACGAACAGCTCCTGCGGGGGTAAAGGTCTACAACCCCTGCTTTGATGTAACGCCGCATGAGCTGGTGACGGCGCTGATTTTGGACACTGGCGTTGTTCACTTGCCGAACCGTGATAAACTGCGGAAACTGAGTGAACTGGGGGGAAAACATGGAACAATTGAGAGATAAGGTTTTGGCTACCGCAAAGAGAATGTACCGTGATTCGCTTGTATCTGGCAGCAGCGGTAACGTCAGTGCTTATGATCCGCAAAGCAAGCATATGTATATTACGGCTAGCGGAATCGACTATGAGGACATGACAGAGGCGGATATTGTTGAAATGCAAACGGATGGCACGGTGATTTCCGGAAGGGGCGAGCCCTCCTCAGAATGGAGAATGCACGCACTGATTTATGAAAAGCGCGAGGATGTTCGCGCGGTCGTGCATACCCACTCACCCTATGCGACGGGCTTTGCCGTATCGCACAGGCCGATTCCGCTGGTTCTGATCGAAATGGTTCCTTTTCTTGGCGGCAACGTTCCTCTGGCAGAATTTGCTCTGCCCGGAACAGCCGCGCTGGGGGAGAAGGCGCTAGAGGTTCTTACAGATCGCTCCGGATGCCTGCTATCCAATCATGGCGCTCTGACGGTCGGATCCAATGTCGATAAGGCATATCTGTGTGCGGTCTATCTTGAGGATGCGGCAAAAATATACTACAATGCTTGCTCCTGTGGAGCAGATCCGGTTATTATCCCGGACGAAATCGCACTTCAGATGTCTTAAGCCGAATTAGGAGGAAATGCTATGCAGTTTGCAACACCGAAGATGATCTATAGCGGAGCAGGCACGCTGGACGCGCTCGTCAGCATTCCCGCCGTGCGTGCCATGCTTGTTACCGACAAAAATATGCTCAGTGCTGGGCACATCGACCGCGCCGTGCGCCTGCTTGAGGAACACGGAACGAAGGCACTTGTCTTTTCGGACATTGCCGGAGAACCGGGGCGCAGCACGGTAGATAAGGCGGTGGCAATTGCCAGGTCATTTGCGCCGGATCTGATTGTCGGCATCGGCGGCGGTTCCGTGATTGACGTCGGTAAGGCGATTTGGGCGTTCTGCGAGCTGCCGGAGCTGACGTGGGATGCGGCACTTGAGCCATTTGCGCTCCCGCAATTTCCGGGGAAGATCCACTACATTGCTGTGCCCTCAACGAGCGGCACCGGCAGCGAAACTGGAACCAGCGCAGTCGTTATGGACGACCGCCAAAGACCCAGTGTCAAGCAATGGATTGATTCTTATGAAATTATCCCGGACGTTGCGATCCTCGCCCCGGAGCTTTGCAAAACCATGCCGCCGTCTGTAACGGCCAACACAGGTTTTGATGCGCTCAGCCATGCGATTGAGGCCTATGCTGCGACTGGTGCGAACGAGTTGTCTGACTGCCTGGCACAGCGTGCAGTAGCCTTGATTTTTACATGGCTGCTGCCAGCGGTCAGGGAGGGCTCCAACCTTTCTGCGCGGGAGAAAATGCACGTGGCCTCCGCAATGGCTGGAATGGCTTTTAACAATGCGGGGCTCGGGTTGATGCACGCAATGGCACATCAGCTTGGTGCGCAGATGAGAATTCCCCATGGGATGGCAAATGCCCTTGTGATGCCGTATGTGGTTGCCTTTAACTGCAGAGGTGCAGCGAATCGCTATGCAGAGCTTGCCCGCACAATCGGCATAACTGGCTCGGATGAGCGAGATATGACAATGCGGCTAATTACTGCACTACAGAAGCTGCGCTGCGAGGCAGGAATTCCAATGTCGATTCGAGAGGCTGCAGAGCGCTGTGGAACGGATACGGCGTTTGACCTTGAACTGTTGGCGCAAAAGGCGATGCTCGATGGCTGTGCGCAGACTAACCCACGAAATTTCACCATCGAGGATCTTAGACAGCTTTACCGCGAGGCCTATCAAGGCAGCGATCCACTCATTCTTTGCGAGCGTTGAATTTACGTGCTGCAGCGGTGAATGGAAATATTGAGCTGATTCGTGCATGAGAAACAAAGCAAGAGAACGGCAGGGTGTTTGCACCCTGCCGTTCTCTTGCCCATGCGCCCGGTGAGCGCACATACTATAGGGTGAAAGTCCCGAAGTCACCTGGTAACGGGAAGATTTAGCCAAAGGCCAACCAGCAGGAAAAAGTCAGCTTCAAGACTGGCGGCCTTCGAAAATTCTTTCCGAAAAGTTACAGTGCAGCCCAGATGCAGGAGACGATTCTGAAGCAGCTCACCGAATATCAGCGTAAGCGGCAACGGGCTGCGGAAAGATGAAGCGGGGGTGGACATATGGTGTTTCGAGGTGAGTGCGGATGAATGAGGTACAGCGGGACGTTCTGGATGCTTTATTGCAGATGCTTTTGGGCAAGGGCTTGATTTCAAGGACGGTTTACGACAAATCCCATGAAAAGATTCTTGGCACCTTGGACTTTCCACCTTTTTTCTGGGATAATGAGGCTGGAAAGGAGGATGTATATGGAAGTACGGAAAATTCGTGCTGAAATGCGCATGGGCAGGTCCTTTTATGACCTGCCCCTCCGGGTGACGTTTTATGCCCGGGTATCCACGGACCAGGACGAACAGATCAACAGCCTAGAAAATCAGGTGCAGTATTATACGGAGCTGATTCAGAGCAAGCCCAACTGGAAATTCGTGCCGGGGTATGTGGATGAGGGGATTTCCGGCGGCTCTACGAAGAAGCGGGATAATTTTAACCGCATGATTCGGGATGCCAAGGCCGGGATGTTCGACTTCATCATCACCAAGGAGATTTCCCGGTTTTCAAGATCGACCCTGGACAGCATCAAATATACCCAGGAGCTGCTGGACTACAATGTGGGGGTGTTCTTCCAGAACGACAACATCAACACATTGGATACGGACAGTGAGTTCCGGCTGGTGATCATGGCAGGGGTTGCCCAGGATGAGATACGGAAGCTGTCGGAACGGCTGAAATTTGGCTTCCGGCAGGCTATCAAAAACGGTCATGTGCTGGGCAACGACAAACTCTATGGATACGACAAAAGGGACTGCGTCCTGACCGTCAATGAAGAGGAAGCGGAGATCATCCGTATCATCTTCGACCTTTACGGCAACCAGCGGCTCGGGACTCGCACGATTTCAAAAAGACTGATGGAGCTGGGTTACACCAGCCGGGAGGGGAACGCCTTTAACACCCTGACCATCCGGCACATTCTGGAAAATCCCAAATATAAGGGCTGGTACTGTGGGAATAAGAGCCAGAGCGTGGATTACCGGACCAAGCGAAACATTTTGCTGGATGAGAGCGAGTGGGTGACGTACCCGGATCCCTCTGTACCGGCTATCGTTTCCGAAGAACTGTGGAATCGGGCCAACGCCCTGTACAAAAGAAGGAGAGAAGAAATGAAGTCACATAGCAGCGGAGTCAGCTTTCACAATCGCTATCCCTACAGCGCGAAAATCTACTGTGAGGAACACGGAACCACCTTTCACCGTCAGGTGATCCAGACAAAAAAGGGACAGCAGGAGGTCTGGCAGTGCAAGGTTTACCGCAGCCACGGAAGGGCGGCCTGCTCGGCACCCCAGATTCGCAGCAGTGACCTGGATGTGATTCTCAGCGACATTTTCAAGGAGCTGGTCCGGGACAAAGAGAAAATCATTGATTCTCTGGTGACGGTGCTGACCAACATTCCCAAAGAAGTGGACTATGGCAAGCTCCGCTGTCAGGTGGAAAATGAGATGGACGATTTGGAGCGAAAGAAAAACCGGCTGCTGGATTTGAGCATTGCCGGAGCGTTGACGGTAGAAGAATTCAAGGAGCGCAACGATGCCTTTAACGCCCAAATCCTGGCTTGCCAGGGAAAGCTGACGGCCATCCGGCAGGAGGAAGAAAACAGGACTTCCGAAGAACTGGATATCCCGGCCATCCGTCAGGCTCTGGACCAGGCACTCAGCTTCACCGGGGACATTGATACGGCGCTGGTGGCAACGATTCTGGATAAGGTTGTCGTCAAGAAGGAAAGCACCAAGGATAATATTTATCTCGACATCTTTCTGAAGCTGGGCAGCACCTATGAGGCCGTCTATACACCTCTCAAGCACACCGCGGGCATTACCAGTCTAAGAAATACTACGCCCAAACCGCCGACCAGGAGGACCTGATTTCTATCGGAACCATTGGGCTGATCAAAGGAATTACCACTTTTGATGCTTCCAAAGGAGCAAGGCTTGCCACCTACGCGGCGCGGTGTGTGGAAAATGAGATTTTGATGTACTTTCGTTCTACACGCAAAAGCGCCCAGGATGTGTCCTTGTCCGACTACATCGAGACCGGGACGGATGGGGCGCCGCTGGAGCTGATGGATGTGATCTGCGAGGATTGCGATCTTTTGGAGCAGGTCAGTGACCGGGAGGCGGTGTTTCGGCTGCGGCAGGCTATGGGACGGTGCTTGACGGAGCAGGAGCGGACGGTGGTCATCCTGCGCTATGGCCTGGGAGGCCGGGCACCACTGCGGCAGCGGCAGGTGGCGGAACGGCTGGGCATCAGCCGGAGCTATATTTCCCGCATTGAGAAGCGGGCGCTGCAAAAGCTGCGGAAAGAATTGGAGTAGAGGTTAGCCCTGTGCTTGTTTCCAAATTGTGAAAATTCCGCTTTGGACGTTGCAAGATCCCTGCAAAAATGGTATGCTATAACGAAAGAACAAGTATCGGGACTTTGCGCTGACAGAGGAAGGAACTACTATGCAATTATCTGCGAAAATGGTGCGGGAGCGGTTGGCACATATGAAGCCGCGGCTTACAAACTGCTCGCTGGAGACCAGCCGGAAGGGGCAGAATGCCGTGGGGGAGCTCATGCGGGCGGTCCACCATGGGCAGGTGCGGGTGAAGCGCCATGATTTTGAAAACTTCGAAGGGGCCTGGGTGCTGCCGGATGATCCCCGGCGGGACGGCGCGATTCTGTATCTCCACGGCGGCGGCTATACCTGCGGCGGCCTGGAATACGCCCTGGGCTTTGGCGCTGCTCTGGCCGACGAATGCGGGGCAAAGGTTTTCTGCGCAGCCTACCGGCTGGCACCGGAATTCCCGTTCCCGGCGGCGGTGGAGGATGCGGCCCAGGCCTATGAATATCTTCTGAAAAAGGGCTATGCACCGGAAAAAATCAGCCTGTGCGGCGAGAGTGCCGGCGGCGGGCTGTGTTTTGCCCTATGCCTGTATCTGCGGCAGCAGGGGTTGCCCCTGCCCGGCAGCATCGTTGCCATTTCCCCCTGGACGGATTTGACCTTCTCTGGGGAGAGCTTTGAAACCAATAAGGAATGCGATGTTTCCCTGTCCCGGGAGCAGCTGGGGTTCTATGCCCAGTGCTATTCGGATGCGACGGAAAATCCTCTGGTGTCGCCGCTGCTGGGAGACCTGAAGAAGTTCCCGCCGTCCCTGATTTTTGTGGGTGGGGATGAAATCCTGCGCAGTGATTCCGAGATGCTGCACAGCAAACTCCTAAAGCAGGGCAACGTGAGCCAGCTCTCCGTCCATCCCGGCCGGTGGCATGCCTATCTTCTCTATGGCCTGAACGAAGACCGGGAGGACTGGGTGACCATGAATGCCTTCCTCTCCAAGTATCTGTCCCGGGAGCGAAAGCTCCGCTGGATGCGGCTGGATAACGCGGCGAAAATCTATCCAGCGGCCCTGCGGCAGAGTTGGAGCAACGTATTCCGCCTGTCTGTGACGCTGACGGAGGAAATAGATGTGGCTGTGCTGCAATCGGCGCTGGATGTGACGGTGCGCCGGTTCCCTTCCATGTGCGTGCGGCTGCGGCGGGGACTGTTCTGGTATTACTTCCAGCAGCGGGAGCGGGCCCCGGCCGTCCGGGAAGAGAACAGCTATCCTGTGACCCGTATGAGCCGCCGGGAGATTCGAACCTGTGCCTTCCGGGTGATTGCCTATGAAAAGCGCATTGCCGTGGAGTTTTTCCATGCGGTGACGGACGGAAACGGCGGCATGGTATTCCTGAAATCCCTGACGGCAGAGTATTTGCAGCAGAAATACGGCATTGCCGTGCCTGCTACAGAGGGCGTCCTCGGACGGCTGGAGGAGCCCCGGGAGGAGGAACTGGAGGACAGCTTTCTGAAATACGCGGGAAACGTCAATGCCAGCCGCCGGGAGCCCAACGCCTGGCACCCCTGGGGAACACCGGAAAGTGACGGCTTTTTGAATCTGACTTGTTTCCGGATGGAGACAAAGGCGGTGCTGGAAAAGGCCCATGCATACGATGTCAGCCTGACGGCGTTCCTGTGCGCAGCGCTGATGATGGCCCTGCAGGATATGCAGGCGGAGCAGGTTCCCTCCCTTCGCGCCAGAAAGCCCATCCGGGTGCAGATCCCGGTGAATCTGAGAAAGCTGTTTCCCAGCAGCACCCTGCGCAATTTTGCTCTGTATACAACCCCGGAGATTGACCCCAGACTGGGCGAATACAGCTTTTCAGAGATTTGCCAGGCGGTTAAGCATCGCATGGGGCTGGATGTGAATCCGAAGATTATGAGCAGCCGCATTGCGGTCAATGTGAGCAGTGAAAAAATGGCAGTGGTGCGCATCATGCCTCTGTTCCTGAAAAATGCGGTGATGAAGGCGGTTTTTGATGCGGTAGGCGAGAAAAAATCCTGCCTGTGCTTCTCGAATCTGGGACAGGTTCGTCTGCCGGAAGAAATGCTGCCCTTTGTGCAGCGTTTCGATTTCATCCTGAGTGCCCAGGCAACGGCCCCCCAGAATTGCAGCGCGTTGTCCTTTGGAGATCATTTGTATATCAATTTCACCCGCGATATCCGGGAGCCGGACCTGGAGGCCCATTTCTTCCGAGTTCTGCGGGATATGGGCCTGGGCCTGGAGGTCCAGACCAACAGCAGACAGTGAGGTGCGGAAAATGTATTGTATCAATTGCGGCGTCAAGCTGGCGGACAGTGAAAAGAGGTGCCCGCTGTGCGGGACGGTGCCCTATCATCCGGATATTGTGCGGCAGGAGGGGGAGGCCCTCTATCCGCCGGACCGGTACCCCCGGGCGAAGACCAACAGCAAGGCGGTGCTGGGGGCCATTACCATCCTGGTTTTGATTCCCATTTTCATCACCATGATCTGCGACCTGGGGATCCACGGAAGGATCACCTGGTCCGGCTATGTAGTCGGCGGCATTCTGCTGTGTTATGTGGCGGCGGTGCTGCCCCAGTGGTTTGCCCGGCCAAATCCGGTGATTTTCGTACCCTGCTCCTTCCTGGCGGCCGGGCTATATGTGCTGTATATTGATCTTTCCGTTCACGGCGGGTGGTTTCTCAGCTTTGCGTTCCCGGTAACGGGCTTTTTGGGGCTGCTTGTCACGGCGGTTGTGGTGCTGACCCGGTACACCCATGGGGCGGAGATGTATATTTACGGTGGGGCTCTGGTGCTTCTGGGAGCCTTCATGCCTCTGATGGAATACTTGATGACGCTGACCTTCCGGATGGAAAAGTTCATTGGCTGGTCCTGGTACCCGCTGGTGGTGCTGGTGCTCATGGGCGGCGCTCTGATTTTCCTGGCCGTCTGCCGCCCGGCCCGGGAGACCATGGACCGGAAGTTTTTCCTATGAAATGATGTGGATACGAAAGCGGACCGCTGCCTGAAAGAAGCAGTGGCCCGTTTTTGTTGGCTGTTGGCGTATGATTTATTTCCGGCTCTTTCGGTCGTAGAGCTTGGCAAGGCCACCCTCGCTGGTTTCCCGGAAGCGCTGGTTCAGATTGATGCCGGTTTCGTGCATAGCCCGGCAGACCATGTCGTAGCTGATGTTCCGGGAGCCGGTGAGGAAATAGCTCAGGTTGCAGGCGTTCATGGCCCGCATGGCGGCCACGGCGTTGCGTTCGATGCAGGGAATCTGCACCAGGCCGCAGATGGGGTCACAGGTGAGCCCCAGGTGGTGCTCCATGGCAACCTCGGCGGCGTACTCCACCT
>OLHG01001330.1_pt1 | contig 15389 bp, 7 predicted proteins | sample 1605971 | NCBI WGS metagenome assembly OLHG01 (sample SAMN03283289) | human gut metagenome | biome: human-associated habitat; material: feces | host: Homo sapiens | place: Peru | collected 2012 | reverse complement strand
TGGAGGTTATGAGCAAGTTTTAATTAAAGATGAAAAAGAGTTAGAATCTAATTTTAAACAGCAATTAGAAAGATTTAATAACACTACTTTCACTGATGATGAGTTTAGAAAGATTCTTATTCATTTGGAAGGAGGTTCTATTTTTGAAAAAGCTAAAAAGCTCAGAGATCAATATGAACTTTCTCGTGAAGATGAAACATTCTATGTTAAATTTTTAAACAAAAAAGAATGGTGTAAAAATATTTTTCAAGTTGCAAATCAAATTACAATGGAAGGAACATATAAAAATCGTTATGATGTAACTATTCTTATTAATGGTTTGCCTTTAGTTCAAATTGAACTTAAAAAGAGAGGTGTTGAACTAAAACAGGCTTTTAAACAAATTCAAAGATATCAGCTACATTCATTCCATAATCTTTTTAATTATGTACAGATTTTTGTAATAAGTAATGGTGTAAATACTAAATTTTTCTCAAATAACTCAGAACTAAATTATAACTTTACATTTTTCTGGAAAGATAAAAATAATAACAATATCAATAATTTAGAAGATTTTGCAACTACATTTCTGGAAAAATGCCATTTATCTAAAATGATTTCACAATACATTGTTTTAAATGAAACAAAAAAATCACTGATGGTTTTAAGGGCATATCAGTATTATGCTGTTGAAGCTATTCTTGAGAGTGTTTCAAATAAATCTAACGGATATGTATGGCATACAACAGGTTCCGGTAAAACTTTAACTTCATTTAAGGCTTGTCAAATATTAACCAGTAGAGAAGATACAGATAAGGTAATGTTTATTGTTGATAGAAATGATTTGGATTATCAAACAACTAAAGAGTTTAATAGTTTCTCAGCAGGAGCAGTAGATGGAACAGATAATACAAATGCTCTTATTAAACAATTAAAAGGTAAAAATAAACTTATTATTACAACAATACAAAAGCTGCATCGTGCTGTAAAAGGTAGGGCAAAACAATTAGAAAACTATAGAAATCTTCGTATGATTTTAATGTTTGATGAATGTCACAGATCCCAGTTTGGAGATATGCACAAAGACATTACAAATTTCTTTACTAATATTAACTATTATGGTTTTACAGGAACTCCAATTTTTGCTGAAAACGCAAATAAATCAAGAACTACTGAAGATTTATTTGGAAAACGCTTGCATTCCTATTTAATTAAAGATGCTATTCATGATGAAAATGTTTTAGGATTTGCAGTGGATTATGTTGGAACATATAAGAGCAGGGTTAAAACTGATATTGAAGTTGAAGCTATTGATACAAGAGAAGTTATGGAATCTGAAGAAAGATTGGAGAAAATTGTTGATTATATTATTAAATATCATAACAATAAAACATATCACAAAGAATTTACAAGCATGTTTTGTGTTTCATCAGTTCCCGTTTTAAATAAATATTATAAGATTTTTAAAAAGAAAAATCCCGATTTAAAAATTGCAGCTATTTATTCTTATGGGGATAATGTAGATTTGGAAGAAGGCAATAAACATCCTCGTGATAACTTAGAAAGCCATATTGCAGATTATAATAAAATGTTTGGAACTAATTATTCAACAGATGATTTTGGTTCGTATTATGTTGATGTAAGTAAAAGAAGTAAAAACAAGCAAATTGATATTCTTTTAGTTGTCAATATGTTTTTAACTGGTTTTGATAATCCTTTATTGAATACATTATATGTTGATAAGAATTTGCAGTATCATGGTTTAATTCAAGCATTTTCAAGAACAAATAGGATTGATAATGTTAAAAAAACACAGGGAAATATTGTCTGTTTTAGAAATCTTAAAAAAAGAGTTGATGAGGCAGTTAGACTTTTCTCAGATACTAATGCTACGGGTTATGTAATAACTTTACCTTATAGTGAATATGTTGAAAAATTTAATTCCTGTGCAAACAGACTTTTAACATTAGTGCCGGATGTACAGGATGTTGATGGTTTAGAAGATGAAAAAGACATTGAAAAATTTGTTTTAAACTTTAAAAATATTCTTAGGGTTTTAAATAGGATGAATACATTTGCAGAATTTAGTTATGATGATTTAAAATTAACAGAACAAACTTTAAATGACTATAAAAGTAAATATTTGGATTTATATGAAGTGCTTGGTCGTAGTGAGAGTCCTAAAAAATCAAGTATTTTAGACGACATTGATTTTGAAATAGAACTTACAAGGCAAGATAACATTAATGTTTCATATATAATAAATCTTTTAAAAGATTTAGATCCAAAAGATTCTTCATTTAAGAAAGATGTCAGATTAATTCATGATTTAATGCAAGCTTCACATGAACTTAAAAGTAAAGCAGAGCTTATTGATAAGTTTATACATGAAAATATTGTAGAAGCTAATGGTCAAATAGATATTGATGAAGAATTGCCACAATACTTTGAAAAAGAGAAAAATAAAGAAATTGATGAAATGGTAGCTTCTGAAAACTTATCTAATGAGGAAACTAGGAAAATCATTGAAGAGTATGAATATAGTGGTAAATTACGTGATGATGATATTAAACAGTCATTTAATGAAGATATTGGATTTTTAGAACGCAGACATAAAGTTAGCTTGTTAAAAAGTAAAATAATTGATTTGGTAGATAAATTTGCACTGATTTAATTTTTCTTATTTTTGTCCTAATTAATTAGGACAGAAACATTTATATGGTAAGAAGTGTAAATTATAATTTGTCCTACAAAAATAGGACAAAATTAATTTAAGAATAAAAAAACTTGCCATATAAATATGACAAGTAAATTGATTGCACTTTAATCTATTTATTTCAACATTATTAAATCTTTGTTTAATCATGGAATTCAAATAGGAATATAAAATTTGTTTTCATATTTACAGGCAGTTTTTTTCTAAATAATAAAACAAAGGTCTTAAAATGAACGAACAAACTACTCAACAAAAAGTACAAGAATTAAATGATGACGGAATAACTTTTGATAGATTTAATGATAAATTAGTAATTCATAACAATAATCAGGAATATCTAATTTCTGATAATGTATTGGAGGTTATTATACAACATGGAATTAAAAAAACTGTACTTAATGAAAAAGATATATTCAATCTCTTCAGAAAATATGAAATATATGAACCATTAACTATTGCAGACTATGAAAGAGTATTGGAAGAACATGAAATTCTTAAAAATGAAATACCAAATGCTGAATCAATAGAAAACAGCGATGCTGTAAAATTTGGATTAAACTATTTCATCAACCATGAGTATGATAATGGGGGATTATACCAAACACTGAAAATCATCGATAGCTATGATGAAATTTCTGAAATGCCATTAATAGGATTCCAGTTTGAAAACAATTATCGGGCTAAAATATTAGAAATATTTGGAATAAACGATTTTGGAAATTTTGCAAGAAAATTATATAATAAACAATATGTTTTACTTGAAAGTGAATTTGATAAACTGTTACTGACAAGAAATAAATATGCAAGGGTTGTAAATGGAGTTAGATATAATGGAATAGATGAAGTTCCCTTACACAAGATAATGGAGTACGGGGAAATTTATAATAATATTTATCGTAACCCCCGTGTGAAATGCGGATACAAATTCAATCAAAAACCTTCAACATACAAATTAATAAATCCCTTATCTTTAGTTAAATATGCTAAAATAGAATATCATGATAAGGTTGGTTGTGAATTCAGACCTATGGTATTAAAATGTTCTATATAAAAAATTTGGGGGAATTTAAATAGAAATAAAAAGATTATCACAGATAGCTGATGTTTTTTCAGGAGTTAGATTATCTAGATATGGTGATGAGCATGGGGAATCACAAGTTGTGGTTCACAAAACCTACTCTGATAATTTTTTAAAGTTTGACTGTGAATCTAAAACAGTTTCAGATAATTATCTTAAAAAATTTGAAAAATACTTTTCAAAAGAAAATGATATTATTGTTCATAGTTTTGATCTAGATAAAGTAACTAAAATTACAAAAAATGGAATCATAATTCCAAGTGATTATATAATTATAAGATTACATGAAAATATAGATTCTGATTTTATGGTTTTTCTTTTAAAAAGTAGTATATTCCCGCGTGAACTAAATAAGTTAAGAGAAGGTTCAGCGGGAAAATGGATTAAAATTAATCATATGAGGGAAGTTAAACTACCAATTCCAGATTACAATAATCAAAAAGAGTATGGTAAATTATTAAGATTATTAGAAGATAAAATTCAATTAAAATTAAAATCAGTAGAAAACAATAAAAAAGCACAAAAAGCAATATTGGATAAATTAGTGGGAGATTAATAAATGTCAGACAAACAACAAAATTTAGAAACAAAATTATGGGCAGTAGCAGATGTATTGCGCGGAACAATGGATGCAAATGAATTCAAAAATTATATTTTGGGATTTATTTTTTACAAATATTTATCTGAAAAAATTGAGTTAAGATTAACAAACGAATTAAAACAGGACGGTTTGGATTTTGAACAGGCATATGCAATAGATAAATTCAAAGAAGATTTAAGACAGGAAGCTATTGAAAATTTAGGATATTTCATAGAACCTCAGGATCTTTTTTCAAATTTAGTTAAACAGGCCAGTGTTGGAGATGAGGACTTAATTCAAAATGTTGAAAGGGCATTTAAAAAAGTGGGAGATTCATCAATTGGTGGAGAAAGTGCTCAGGATTTTGAAAATCTTTTTGATGATGTGGATTTACAGTCATCCAAACTTGGAAGAAAAGTATCCGATAAAAATAAGTTAATTGGACAAATAATAAAACACTTATCTGAAATAGATTTTGAACTTGAAAATGATGAAAATGACATTCTTGGAGATGCATATGAATATCTGATAAGTCAATTTGCATCAGATGCCGGTAAAAAAGCAGGAGAATTTTATACTCCTCAGGAAGTAAGTAAGATTTTAGCAAAATTAGTTACAGTTGGTAAAAACAGATTAAAATCTGTTTATGACCCAACATGTGGTTCAGGTTCACTTTTGCTTCGTGTAAGTAAAGAAGTAAGAGTAACAGACTTTTATGGTCAGGAACTAAACCAAACAACTTATAACTTAGCTAGAATGAACATGATTCTTCATGATGTAAATTTCAATGATTTTGATATTCGCCAGGGAGACAGTTTAGAGGAACCATTGTTTATTGACGAGAGATTTGAAGCAATAGTAGCAAATCCACCATTTTCAGCAAAATGGAGTTCAGATAAAAAATTCTTAGATGATGAAAGATTCAGTGCAGCAGGAAAATTACCTCCAAAATCAAAAGCAGATTATGCATTTGTAGAACATATGATTTATCATTTGGATGAAAACGGAACAATGGCTATAGTATTACCTCATGGGGTGTTATTTAGAGGAGCAGCTGAAGGAACAATTAGAAAATTTTTGGTTGATGAGAGAAATTACCTTGATGCAGTAATAGGATTGCCCGCTAATCTATTTTATGGAACAAGTATCCCTACATGTGTTTTAGTATTTAAAAAATGTCGTGAAGAAAATGATGATATATTATTTATAGATGCATCTCAAGAATTTGAAAAGGTTAAAAATCAAAATAAATTAAGAAAATCAGATATTGATAAAATAGTTAACACATACATCAATCGTGAAGAAATAGACAAATACTCACACAGAGCTTCACTTGAAGAGATTAAAGAAAACGATTTTAACTTAAATATTCCTCGTTATGTTGATACTTTTGAAGAAGAAGAACCAGTAGATTTAGATGAAGTATGCAAAGAACTTGAAAAGATTTCTGAAGAAATGAAAGAAGTTGATGCAGAAATTAAGAAATATTGTGATGAATTAGGTATTAAAGCACCATTATTTTAGGGATTGATTTTGCATGAGTGAAGAAAAATTAGTTCCTAAATTGCGATTTAGCGGATTTACTGATGAATGGCAATCCTGTAGATTTGATGAGTTATTTGATTTTCAGGTTGCAGGGGATATGAAAAAAGAGTTGTTTAATGAAGAATTTACTGATGAATATAAATATCCTTTGTATGCAAATGCTTTAGAAAATGATGGACTATTGGGATATTATAAAGAATATAAATATAATCCTAATTCCATAACTGTCACTGCTAGAGGAAATATAGGTCATGCCACTGCAAGAAAAAATAAATTTAATGCTGTTGGCAGATTAATTATATTAACTGCTAAAGAAGAGTTAAATATTGAATTTTTCATGGAGTATATTAATAATAATGTTAAAGTATATATTGAAAGTACAGGAGTTCCACAACTTACAGCACCAAGTTTAAAGATAAATAAACTGCATTATCCTACTTTAAAGGAACAAAATAAGATTTCTGATTTATTAATAATGTTAAATAATAAAATCGAATTATTAGAACAAAAACACAAATTATATGATGATTTCAAAAAATATCTCATGCAACAAATTTTCACACAGAAATTAAGATTTGCAGATTTTAATAATAGTAGCTGGAAAGATTATAAATTCAAAGATTTGGGGACTGTTAAAAGTGGTGTTGGATTCAGTAATAAATATCAAGGACATTTAGATTTAGATTATAATTTTTATAAAGTTTCTGATATGAATTTAAAAGGTAATGAAAAAGTAATGACTAGATCTAACAATACTATTGATGATAATTTATTAAAAGATATAGGTGTCAAATTAATTGAAAACCCCTCAATAATATTTGCAAAGGTTGGTGAAGCAATATTTTTAAATAGAAAACGAATTGCAAAACAACCTTTTTTAATAGACAACAATATGATGGCATTTTCTCCAAATGAAAATGTAGACTTAGAATTTATGTATTATTTAGCTACTTCAATTAATTTTGGAAAATATGCTCAAACAGGTGCTCTCCCATCGTATAATGCTTCAGACATATATTCAATTAAATGTAAAATACCTCCAATTGAGGAACAAAAAAGAATTGGAAAATTATTGTCTTTAGCAGATAATAAAATAGATTTTTGTAGTAATCAAATTAATAATATTCTAGATTTCAAAAAGGGTTTACTTCAACAAATGTTTGTTTAAATTTTATTCATGGATAAAAATTAAATTATAAAATAGAACTATTAGGACTTTAAAATCTTAATTCTATTTTATAAATCTTTTTTTAACTTAAATATTTTCTATGTGAGTTTTTCACATTGTTCTGATTAACCATAGCATAGTGCATTGTTGTATCTATTTGTACATGTCCTAATAGTTTTTGTACTTGTTCTATTGGCATTCCTTTGTCAATTGCATTTGTTGCCATAGTTCTTCTGAATTTATGGGGGTGGACTCTTTTGATATTGGCCTGCTTTCCAAGTTCACGTATTCTTCGCTCAACACCATTTATTCCCAAACGATTGTATGGTTTTTTAAATGAGACAAATAATGCAGGATTTTTATCTTTACGTGTTTCTAAATAGTTCATTAAATGTATTTTTGTTTTAGCATCAAAATATACTGTTCTTTCACTATCACCTTTTCCCAAAACAATACATTCACGTTCATTAAAGAATACATCATCTATATTTAAGTTTACAAGTTCTCCAACACGTATTCCAGTTGAATTTAAAAGTTCAACCATTGCAAGATCTCTAATATTAGTACAGGTGTCTCTTAATATTTCGAAGTTTTCATCAGTCAAAACTTCTTTTACAGTTTTTCTTGTTTTTATTTTATGAATACGTCTTACAGGATTTTTGACAATATAGTCTTCGTCTTCTAACCAGCTAAAAAAGCTAGATAAAACTCTTCTTATATTGTCGATGGTTATTTTGGATGAATTTGTTTCTTTTTTATAGTTTGCAAGATATGTTCTTAAATCGTCTGTTGTAATGTGTTCTATTTTCTTTTTAATTTTATCAAGCATTTTTATTATTGTTGCCCTATAGTATGTTACAGTTCTTTGTGAGCAGCCTTCTACTTGTTTTGCTGATAGAAAATTTAAAACAAGGTCTTGATTTTTCTTAGATTCAATTGATGTTAAAATTTTGTCTTTTTTTATCACATCAAAATGTTCTAAATTTTGTTTTAAAGTATTTTCTAATTTTTTCAGCTGATTTTTATCTAAAAAAGGTTTCATGTCTGTCTGAATATTGGTTATAATTTTAGTTTTCATTAAAACACCATTTTTAGATATGTTTCTTATTTTGTAATAATGATAAAATTAATTGTACAACAAACATTTGCTGGAGTAAACCCTTTTTGAATTCTTGTGTTTTATTAAGTTGATTTTCAGAGAGTTCTATTTTATGGTCAATATTTGATAAAAAATCAACAATCTTATTTTGTTCTTCTAAAGAAGGTAAATCTATTTTTAATTTTAATAACTCTTTTTCAGAAAATTCTTTTTGACCTGTTCCTCCAATTAATCTTTCTGATTTTATATAATATTCTGGTCTTGCTAAAAAATAATATAAGTAATTTACATCAATTTTATCCTCAAATACATTAAATGAAGAGATGGCATTAGAGCATATTCCTTCATCTAACGATTTAGGAACAATACCCATACCACCATTATGAAAATTTTGTCTACCGATTAAAAGTTCTCCAGATCTTCTAATGTAGTAAGGTCTACCTCTTTTTGTTAATTTAGGTTTAATTCTATCATTAATTTCAATACCTTTTGTATGTAGTTTAACTGTAAGTAATTTTAAACCTTCAATATTAGTTAATTTGGTTTTTTTAGGAATAAAAGCAACATCCTTTAAAAGTACTTTATCCCATGTGTCCTTAAAATCAAATCTTAATTTTTCTGCTGATTTATCTGCGAAAATATTTTGCATTAAATATTGTTTAAATCTAATATATTCGCCATGTTTCTTTTGTAGTAACTCAATTTTAGTATCAATAGCTGTAAAAAAATTTATAATATGATTTTGTGTTGAATTAGAAGGAATTTTCAAATTTAAATTTTTTATATCATTTGAATTAACAGATTCAAATGTGCTTCCTTGGGATAATCTTTCCCAAACATGCTTATCTTTTAATGATTCGAGATAGTAATATATGAATTTATTTCCTTTAATAGAACATACTCCCCTGCCAATACAAGAATCAAATTCATTAATGGCTAAATCACCAACTGGTGCTCTAACAGTTAAAATAATGTCCCCTGGATAAGATAATTTTGTAATTTCTGAAGTATAAATTCTAGGCACTATTTTTCCACTAATAAGATCAGCATTTCCTTGAATAAGTATTGTATCATTAGAATTTTTTGAATAATTTTTTGAAGATGGAGATTGACCCATAGTTATTTTACATAAATTACCTAATTTCTCAGATGACCAAGTTTCCTCTATAAATCGCAAGTTATTATTTTTAACTCTTATTTTATGATTATTAAAAAAGCTATTTTTATGCATGGAATTATAAAAGAAACCACTGTTGAATTTTTTAGTTTTCGGATATTTTCTGTTTTTTAGTTGAATCCGTTACTGATTTATATTCTAAAAACACATCTGAATTTCATAAAAATGTTTATATTTTAACATACAATCATTACATATCTGTTAATTAATAGGTTACAGGTGAATTCATGTTTAATAGAAAGTATTTTATTTTAGTTTTTTTTGTTTTTCTGATAGCTATAACTTCAGTCAGTGCGCAGGATGATGCTGTAGCTAGTCAGGATTTAGATGAATTGTCATTTAATGATGATGTGGTGTTGGATACTAACACTGATGCAGAATACTATGCAGACGGTGCCGTAAGACAGGACACAGGTCAGACTGCTGATGATTTGATTAATTTAAGTGAATGCAGTTCAGCTGTTCTTCAGGTAAGTGATAATGAAGGAGTTATCTGTGTCAGGCGTGATGCTACAAATGCTGCGGATATTTATATTGAAAGCGGCAGCTGGGGAGATATTGGTTATCTGAAGCAATATAAAACCAGTGATGGATATTTTTCACATGCAATTGTTACGTCCAACGGCTGGCTTATTGGTAATGGCGGTGTAACAGACGGTTCGGCATTTCGCCAGATTGAAAGCATAGCTTCTGAAATGGTTGTCAACAATCAGATTACAAATGACTATCTTTCAAGAATTTATAAGATAATGTCCAGATATTCTTTAGGTCATTTTGTAATTAAGGCAGCTGACGGAACCTATGGTGTTGTTTTCAGTAATTTGTATCATGTTTCTAAACTGCAGCCGGGACAGTATGTTTTATGTCCTAATGTTTATTCCATGTCTCAGAAAGGCAGTTATGACAGCAGTCTGAATCCTGTTGATGCAGCTATTAAAAAAGTTTATACTGACAGCTATGGTGTCAACAGGAGAAATATAATGACTTATCACTGGAAGCTGACTGCTTCTCCCAACGGACTGTCCTATGGAGTAGATTCCTATGCATCAAATGATGACGGTGCAGGTGTTGGCCGCTCAACATCCCATATGGCAGATAATGTTTATTACTTCAGTAATTTCCATTCAAGAAATTCCCTTCCCTTAGCAAGGGATAAAGTGTTTTTGGGAACTCATGTTTTTGGCAGCAGTATGGAAGTTTTCAGATTACTGACTCCCGTCAGCTCATGTCTTGCTGGGGATAATATTGAGCTGAAATATCAGGTTAATTATATTGCTCATTCAAGCCCTGTAGTTCAGTTTGCTCTTCCGGAAGGATTTGATTTTAATAGTGCAACAGTATCTAAAGGAAATTACAGATTGGATTCTAATCGTATTGTAGTTTGGAATTTAAATGACTGTGATGTGAACAATTACATTACACTTTCTCTTAAAGCTGTCAGATCAGGACAGTTTGATTTTTACCATTCACTGGATAATAATTTTGTCGGCAGTGATAAGTTATTTGTAAATGATTATGGTGCCGTACTTTGGGTAAATGATGTAAACAAATATTATAAAGGTCCTGAAAGGCTTAATGTATACTTAAAAGATGTTAATGGTAATCCTATTGCTGGTGAAAATGTTATTATTAATATCAATGGTGTTGATTATAAAAAAGTTAGTGATGATAAAGGCGCTGCTTCACTGGCAGTTAATTTGGAGTCTGGGGAATATCCGGCTAAAGTAACTTATAATGGACGTTTCGGCAGTGATTCTAAAGAAGTCAATATAAACGTATCAAAAACTATTGAAAGTAATGATATTGTAAAGATGTTCAGAAATGCAACACAGTATTATGCAAAATTCATTGATACTTCAGGAAATCCTTTAGCTAACAGGGCAGTTACATTCAATATCAACGGTGTGTTTTACACAAGAGGCACTGATGATTCAGGTTATGCCAAATTAAACATTAACTTAAGACCCGGAACCTACATTTTAACTGCATACAATCCTGTAAATAATGAGAAAAAAGGTTTCAACATAACTGTCAAAGCACTTATCTGTGAAAACCATGATATAGTCAAATATTATAAAAACAGCACACAATACACAGCAAAAGTCTATGATAAAGACGGAAGCTTAGCTGTTGGTAAAACTGTAACATTTAACATAAACGGAGTATTTTATAACAGAACAGTTGATGAAAATGGAACAGTAACACTAAACATCAATTTGAATCCCGGAAAATATATTGTAACTGCAATATATGAAGGATATGATGTGGGAAACAATGTAGTTGTTAAAAGTGTTCTGCTTACTGATGATTTGTCCATGAAGTTTAAGGACGGCAGTAAATTTAATGCAACTGTTCTTGACGGTCAGGGAAAACCCTTAGCTAATCAGACAGTGATATTCAATATAAACGGAGTATTTTACAATAAAACAACAGCAGATAATGGTGTTGCAAGTTTAAATATCAACCTCCTTAAAGGAAAATATATTATCACTTCAGCATGGAACAGTTATCAGGTTGGAAATAAAATTACAATCAGTTAGGAGAAATCTTCTCTTAACTCTTTTTTTATTAAATTTTGCAGTACTTAAAATTTGGAGTCTATTAAATTACTCTAATAATTTAACCACGATATCGTAAGCAAATTCAATCAGACCAGGGTTTCCTTCTAAAATAAGATCCATCATATAAACTCTGTGATGGGTTGTAGCATTGCCTTTATTTCAAAATGGTCTTTTTGGCAATGATTAATTTTTAAATATTCTTTATTATATTATATAAAACTTTTTAAAAATTATTTTTAAATATTACTAATTAATTTAAAAGTATATTAAATTTAACAAATAAATAATAAGTTATAGCGGAAATAACTATAAATCTTCCAAAAAACATGGTTTATGTGCAATTTCATTTATAAAAAATTAGGGGATTTTAATAAAGTAAGAATTTTGTTGAATTATTATCTTTTTATAGAAATTTAATATTTTTTTATTTAGAATTATATGTGTATTTTATTTAGTTTAAAAATTATATTATTTAATATAATTGAATGAGGATTTTTAAATGTCAAAACAAGATACAACTTTTTTCACGAATGAACAAGGTAATACTTTAATAGATAGATTTAATGTGCTTTTAAAGGATACAGAATTTTTTGATTGTTTGGTAGGTTATTTTTATGTGAGTGGCTTTCATAAATTACAGAAAAGTCTAGAAAATACCAAAAAAGTAAGAATACTTGTTGGAATGGGAATAGATTCTCAAACATTTAAATTAATTGAAGATTCTGAAACAACAATAATGTCAACTGCTGAATTTAAGAAAAATTTCAAAGAAGATATAATTTCTGAAATGGATAATTCTGAAAATAGTTTCATGGTTGAAAAAGGTGTTAAACAATTTGTTGAATGGTTAAAATTAGGAAAACTTGAAATAAAAGGATATAAGGAAAGGAAAACTCATTCAAAATTATATATTATGTCTTTTCCAGAAAATATAATGGATGAAGGTAGGGTAATTACTGGATCTAGCAATTTCACACAACCGGGTTTAGAAAAAAATTTAGAATTTAATGTTGAATTAAAAAATCAGGTTGATTATCGGTTTGCTAAAGATAAATTTGAAGAACTTTGGAAACATTCAGAACCTTTAACTGAAGAGTTTATAAATACATTGAGTAAAGATACTTGGTTAAGAGAAGATATAACTCCTTATGAATTATATTTAAAATTTCTTTATGAATTTTTATATGATAAAATATGGAATGATCAAAAAGAAATGGAAGTAGAATATAGTCCTCAAAATTTTAAATATCTTGATTATCAGAGAGATGCTGTTCTCGATGCAAAAGAGAAAATAGAAGAATATGGTGGAGTATTTTTAGCTGATGTTGTGGGGCTTGGAAAAACATATATGGGAACTTTATTAGCTCAACAATTAAAAGGAACCACTCTTGTAATAGCTCCTCCAGCATTAATTTCTGAACATAATCCTGGTGGATGGAAAAGAGTGATGCGTGATTTTGAAGTAAAATCAATTGTTGAATCTAAAGGAAAACTTAATCAAATTGTTTCTAAATATGAGAGGTCTGCTTATCAAAATGTTATTATTGATGAATCTCATGATTTTCGTAATGAGGAAACACAACAATATGAATATTTATCTAAAATTTGTAAAGGTAAAAATGTAATTTTGATATCTGCAACACCATTTAATAATTCTCCGACAGATTTATTAAGTCAAATAAAATTATTTCAACCAGCACATAATTCAACTTTACCTAATCCAAAAGTAAAAGATTTAGAAAGTTATTTTAAACGATTAGAAAAAAGACAAGGGATGGTTAATAAAGATAATGATCCTGAAAAATATTTAAGTGTTAGTAAAGAAATAGCTACAGATATTAGGGAAAATGTTTTACAGTATTTGATGGTTAGAAGAACAAGAAATAGCATTACTAAATTTTATGCAGAAGATTTAAAAAGAAATAACATGGAATTTCCTAAGGTAAATAAACCTATTCCTATTTTTTATGAATTTGATAGTTATATAAATGAAGTTTTTGAGGAAACATTACAATTACTTAATAATCAATTAACTTATGCAAAATATAGGCCATTAGATGTTGAATATCAATTAAATCCAAATATTAAATTTGCAAATTCACAAAAAATGATGGGTAATTTCATTAAAATTTTGCTTATCAAAAGATTAGAAAGTGGTAGTTATTCATTTAAAAAATCTATAGATAATTCTATCAATACTCATAAAAGAGTTTTAGAAACATTTAAAAAAGATGGTGTATTTATAACAAGTAAAAATTATACTATGAAAGCTTTAGATTTAATTGAAGAGGAAAATCTTGAAGAAATTGATAAGCTAATGACTGAGGGCAAAATTAATAAATATTCTAAAGATGAGTTTTTACCAAAATTTGAAAATGATTTAAAACATGACTTGGATGTATTATCATATATTAAAGAAAGATGGGCATCTATCGAAGATTATCCTAAAAGACAAGCTCTTGTTGATTTGTTAAATAGTAATCAACTCAAAAATAAAAAAGTGATTATTTTCACGGAATTTATTGACACGGCTAATGATATTGGTAAATTATTGACTAGTAACTGTTCAGGTAATGTTTTTGTATTTTCAGGAAAGTCTACAAAAGAAGATAGGGAAATTGTACTTGCTAATTTTGATGCTAATATACCTAATGAAAGCCAAAAAAATGATTATAGGATTTTAGTCACGACAGATACATTATCTCATGGTGTGAATTTACATAGATCTAATGTAATTATTAATTTTGATATTCCATGGAATCCTACAAAGATGATGCAAAGAGTAGGACGTGTACAAAGATTAGATACAAGTTTTGATGAAATTTTTACATATAATTTTTTCCCAACAGAACCTATTGAGAAAAATATTCAAGTTCAATTTTATGCAGAGAAAAAAATAGCTATGTTTATTGAACTTCTTGGGAATGATTCACAATTATTAACTGATGAGCCTATACAATCATATGATTTATTTAATAAATTGACTTCTGATTTTATGGATGAAGATGAATTAGTAGATGATGAACTTAAATATTTAAGATTACTTAGAGATATTCGAGATAACAATTTAGTTTTATTTAAAAAAATTGAAGAAATTCCTAAAAAGGTTAGGGTAGCTAGAAAATCTGATAATACTTCACTTATTAGTTTATTAAAAACAGGGAAATTTAAAAAGGTATTTAAATCTACACCTAAAGGCACTACTGAAATAGATTTCTTTGATGCGATTAATGAATTAAAAGCTGAACCTGAAGAAAAAGGAATTTATGTAGATAGTGATTATTATAAATATTTAAATAATAATTTAATTGCATTTGATAATGTACTTAATAATCCTGATAATGAAAGAAAATTGAGTAGGAATGAGGAATCTATGCTTAAATATGTGAATATGGCTCTTCAAAATAAAAATAATTTGGTTAGTTATGATATTAACTTTTTGATTAAAATTAAAAAATTGATTATTGATGGCCAAATTATTAAAAG
>OLHG01001326.1_pt1 | contig 15419 bp, 15 predicted proteins | sample 1605971 | NCBI WGS metagenome assembly OLHG01 (sample SAMN03283289) | human gut metagenome | biome: human-associated habitat; material: feces | host: Homo sapiens | place: Peru | collected 2012 | reverse complement strand
CCACCAAGAAGGTTTCTCATATCAGCATTACCTTCTGTAAACAAATAAACATATTTTGTCATTTTATCATCCTTTCATCAGTATGTTCTTATAATACCAAATCTAGACAAATAATTCAACAAAAATATCTAAATTTTACTTATAATTTACATAGAAAAATACTATTACTAATCTCTTAATAATAGTACTAATTATTCTTACTTCTTTTTAATGTATTATCACTAACTATATTAATAGCTTTATCTATAAAATTATTAATATTTTCTTTATATAAAAGTAGTGCTTTCATAGTAATATCTCTAACTTCATCTTCACTAATATCTAAGAAACTAGCAATAGCTTTAGTATCAAAATATTTACCATCTACATAACCAAATCTTAAGCTAACAATTATAGCTTCCTTAACACTTAATATACTAAGCATTTGATTAAATGTTGGAGTTTTCAACATCTCTAACATATTTACATAATCGCTCTTACATACACTTTGATTTTCAATTTTATCCTGTCTATTTTCAATTACTTCTCCATCCTCAATTTTATCTTTATCATCTCTTGCTCTTGCTAATAAACGTCTCATCTTAGGCACTAAACTACCATAAAACTTTACCTTTTGTTCATGATACATTTTTTGTGCTGAAGAATATTCAGAATCACCAAATCTCAATCTTAGCAATTCTCTTTCAGCATCTGATAATTTTTTTATCATTTCATCAACTTCTATTTTAGTATAATCGCTGAAATATTCATATATAGTTTTAAATCCTCTCATATTTCTGCCTTCCTTTCTAAGCTTATTGTTATCTTTTATTTTCTCTACATCCACCCCAAGTTCTAGTAACCGCATATATGTTTTTATCTTTTTTAAACTACTATTTATTATTTTAGATATTTGTGTTCGATTTATATTCAACATATCCGAAATTTCCATTTGAGTATATACCTTATCATCAAAAAATCCAAAATAAAGCATTACTATCTTCTTACTACGTTCATCTAAACTTTCCATACTTTGCTTTAACAATTTTAATTCCAACTTACTATGTTCTTTTTCGACATAGTCTCTTTCAATATCTACTTTACTAGGAACAACATCTTCTAATTTCAAATCATTTCCATCTTTATCAACTGAAATAACATCATCAAAGTTTGAAACTTTACTATTCTTTTTCAAACTTCGTAAAAAATAATTTATCTCATTAATAATACATCTTCCAGCATACGTTGAAAACTCTCTACCTTTAGATATATCATAAGTATCAACTGCATTAATAAGTCCAAGACATCCAACTGAAACTAATTCTTTTTTATCATAATTAGTATCTTTAAAATTAGTTCTAACACAATAAACAACCAATCCTATATTATGATTTATTAACTTTTCTCTTGCTTCCATATCTCCTTGTTTCATTCTATCATACAAAGTAAATATTTCTTCCTTACTTAATGCTCCAGGAAATTTACAAACAAACAAATCATCATATTTCATATAAAACCACCACCTAACTAATTAGTTATTTCTACTTCTTCATTATTGCTTTAATAATCTTCTCATTTTAGGTATCAAAACGCCATAAAACTTATTTCTTTGTTCATAATCAATTGTTGATACTGGATTATCTAAATCATTACCATATCTTAATCTTAATAATTCTCTATCTTTATCAGGTAGTTCTTCTATTACTTCATCAATTTCTTCTCTAGTATAATTACTTAAAAGTTCATAGATAGTTGATAATTTCTTAGCATCACTATTGATATTTCCTTTACCTTGTAATAACTTTCTCATTTTAGGAATTAAATAAGAGTAAAAAGCATGCTTATCTTTATAACCTATTGTAGATATTGGATTATCTAAATCATCACCATACATTAAATTAATTAATCTTTTATCTCTATCTGGTAACATTTTTATTAATTCATTAACTTGTTCTTTAGTATAATCACCTAAAAGTTCATAAATAGTCTTTTTCCTATAAAGTTCTTCTTTTACTGGATCTAGGCCATCTTCAAGTCGTAGTGCATTTTCTTTTAATTTTTCTAAACTTTTCATAAGTACTCTATAAACTCGTGGCGAACTAAGTCCTACTATCGAACCTATTTCTTCACAAGTATATCTTTTATTATCAAAAAATCCAAAATAAAGCATTACTATCTTCTTACTACGTTCAGTTAAATATTCCATACTTTGTTGTAATAAATTAATCATATAGTTATCATAATCATCATTTTCATATCTTTCTTCAATATCTATTTCATCAAGAAGAACATCTTTTAATCTAATACCATTTTTAATTAAATAATCAAAACCTATAACACTATTATCCTTATTTAACTTTCTTATAAAAAGATCTATTTGAATATGAATATAATTCCCAATATGTGTTGAAAAATATTTATGCTTTAACATATCAAAATTATCAATACCTTTAATAAGTCCAAGACATCCAACTGCTACCAATTCTCTCTTATCACAACATACATCATTAAAATTATTTTTAACACATTGAATAACTAAATCAATATTACCACTAATTAGTTCTTTTCTAGCTTCCATATCTCCTTGTCTCATTCTATTAAGTAATTCTAATGTTTCTTTATTTGATAATCTTTTAGGAATCTCTCCATCAATAAATAATTCATCATTTTTCATATAAAGTCACCATTCTCCCCTTTAAGTAGCACCTATTATATCACAAATATAGAAAAAAACTAGATTATTTTAATACATCCAAAAAAGATTGAATCATATTAATATTATCTAGTACTTTATTTAACTTATCTTTTCTAGTTAACTTATACTTATCCAACATATCATTATAAAAATCTTTAAATAAATAAGGATCTCTATTTAAATACTTATACCAATAACTATTTTCTCTAATAAATCTTTGTAATCTAGGATCAGATTTAATTTTATACTGTGTTTCTAAATCCATTAGTCTTCAAATCTCTTATATATAGCTCGTGGTTGATAAGTACTAGTAGTACCACTACTTCCTTTATTTACAAACAATTCTGAAAATAGTCCTAAAGCTTTCTGTAAAGAAGTAATGCCATTCTGTACCTTATCAACATCAATATTTTTAGCCATATTAACTAAATCATTTAAACTAGTTGATTTACTAGACTTACTTTCTTCCACAGTAGGTTTTAAATACTTCTCCCAAGCTTTATCATCTTCTCCATATAAGTCATACACTTCATATATTTTTTGCCAAGAATCATTATTATTTTTTACATACGTTATTAAAGATGGATTCTTCCTAACAAATGATTTAAAATCATCAATATTAGCCATATAAATCACCTATTACATTATATGCAATAAATATTATTTATTTGTCGTTTTATTTCTCTTCTTAAATATTTTTCGATATATTTCTTCATAATCACTAACAAATATTATCTCTAATCCTTCTTTTATTATATCATCTATTTCTTCAATATCATTGCTATTATCTTTAGGAATAAATACAGTATTAATACCACATCTTTTAGCAGCTATTAACTTTTCTTTAAGACCTCCTACCGGTAATATTTTACCACGTAGAGTAATCTCTCCTGTCATACTAATATCATTAGGTACTGGTTTATCTAAAAATAAACTAATTAATGTTGTTAATATTGTAATACCCGCTGATGGACCATCTTTTGGTATAGAACCTGATTCAAAGTGAATATGAATATCATTATTATCTAATATATCACTATTTATTCCATAATTATCACAATTAGATTTAATATAACTTAGGGCTATCTCCACTGATTCTTTCATTACTTCTCCAATAGAACCCGTAATATTTATATTACCTTTACCCTTAAAATATATTGCTGAAGTCTTTAATACCATCCCACCATATGGTGTATATGCTAAAGTATTAACTACACCTGAAGTATTATTCTCTAAACTATCATCAACATTATATTTATAATTACCTAAATAAGAAGTAATATTATCATTATCTATAAAATAAACACTTCTCTTATTAAACTCATCTTCTAAAATAATCTTTCTAACTAAACTCTCTAATATTCTTTCTAACTCTCTTACTCCTGACTCTTTAGTATAATAATTAATAATTGTCTTAATAGCTTCTTTACTAATACTAATATTCTCCATCTTATAAGAAGATAACATCTTAGGTACTAAGTAATTTCTAGCTATCTCTATTTTTTCATACTCTGTATAACTAGATAGTTCTATTATTTCTAGACGATCTTTTAAAGCTTCCGGAATAGTATTAACATTATTAGCGGTCAATATAAACATTACTTTTGATAAATCAAACTTTTCTTCTATATAATTATCTATAAACATACTATTTTGTTCTTTATCTAATATATCTAATAATGTTGTTGATACATCTTTACGATAATCTTTAGTAATCTTATCTATTTCATCTATTAAAAATACTGGATTATTAACTCCACACTTACGTATTCCCTGAATTATCTTACCAGGATAAGCTCCTATATAAGTCTTACGATGTCCCATTATTTCGGCATCATCAACAATACTACCTACACTAACCTTAACAAACTTTCTATCTAAAACATTAGCAATAGACTTAGCTAAAGTAGTCTTACCAACACCCGAAGGTCCTACTAAACATATAATCGGACTATTTAAATCATCACTCTTACTCTTAGAAGCTATATATTCTAATATTCTATTCTTTATCTTACTAAGTCCATAATGTGATTCATCTAATTTATTCTTTATATCTTTTATATCTTTATTATCAGTTGTTGAAGTATTCCACGGAAGATTAATTAACCAATCAATATAATTTCTAATAATACCTATCTCGGCTGAAGTAGCAGGCATTAACTCATATCTAGATATCTCTTCATTAAGTCTATCTATTATATAACTAGGAGCATCCATCTTATTAATCTTATCTTTAAGTTTCTTAATATCTCCCTCTTTTATATCTAATTCCCCTATTTCTTCCTTAATCAACTTAATCTTTTCTTTTAATATATAATTTTTTTGCTCTTCATCTAATCTATCTCTAAGTTTAGACTCAATACTATTCTCTAACTTAACAGTCTCTATCTCTTTATGTAAATCTTCTATTAAAAGTTTAGTACGATACATCGAATTAGATATCTCTATATATTTAAACTTATCATTATATGATAATGGTAATTCTGAAATAATAATATCTGATATTCTCCCTAAATTATTTAACCCATTAATTCTTCCTAAAACATTATTAGACATATTAGGGGATATCTCTATAAACTCTTCTAAGTTCTTAAATAATACTCTCTTTAAAGCTGTCGCTTCTAACTCATTATAATCATAATCTTTAGTGGGAATAATAAAAGCTTCTACTATCTTATTATCATCTTCAAAATAGTTTAATACTTCTACTCTATCAATACCTACTAAAACTAATCTAATATTCTTATTAGGTAATACTAACTTAGATTTAATTTTAGCTAAAATAGCTATCTTAGGAAGTTCTCTTAAATTAGGACTCTCTTCTAAAGAATCCATATTATTTACTAACAAAATATTCCCATCATGGATTGATTCACTAAGTTCTATTATTTTCTTATCTCTTTCAAGATTAAACTCAACCCTAAGTTCATTATAAGGAAACAAAATTAAGTCATGCAAAAATAATATTGGTAAATTAGTTTCAACCATAATGACACCTCCTGTTAGTAAACAAAAAAAGATTATCCTAATTATTACTTAATATAAATAATAGAATAATCACTTCCTTCATTGGTTTTATATTCTAGCATAAAAAAAAAATATATCAATATTTTTGACATATTTTTTACATTTTTTTAATTACCAATATTAACCAAAATCTTTATCCTTATCCCCTTCACAATATCCTTCCCCTATTTTATCTCCTTCAATATATTCTTTATTCATAACCTGACAACTCATCTTGGTAACAGTATCTTTTAAATAACCACCAAATATTCTAACTAAACCAATAGCTACTACTGTTATTAAAGATATAATTAATACATATTCAACCAAAGTCTGACCTTTTCTATTTAACTTCATTATATGACCTCCTATTGTTATCTTAATTATAATATATAACTAAGATTATTGTCAATATAATACCATATTAATTTAACATCTAAGCACTTTTAACCTCAACATAATCCCCTGAATCAAGATATATAATACCTTTAACACCATTTAAATTAGCAAATATACTTTCATACTTATTAATCTTTTCTATCTTAGTTAAAGTAATATATACATTATTACCATCATCCATATATAATAAGAATCTTTCTTTATCTACTTCATTAGGACTATATTCAATAATAGATATATGTTCTAAAATAATTCTATCTATTAAATTAAATTTATCTACAAACTTATTATATATACTACTAACATCCCCTACTAGATATGGTAAGTTTTGAATATTCTTAGTATTATCTACTATTTCTCTACTAGATAATACTAACTTCTTACTATCCATCTCAATACATATTGGATTATATTCATAAATAGTTATATATATTTTACCAAAAAACTTTTTCTTAACTTTAGCTTTCTCTATATAAGCATTCTTTTTTAACTCTTTCTCTATCTTTTTACCTCTTGTTAAAATAAAAGAAGGATAAGAAGATAAATTAGATAATTCTATTACTTCTTTATCAGTTATAATATTATTATTTATAACATAAATATTACTTATCTTTAAAGAACATATATAATATCCTAATAAACTTATAATAATTAATACTAATATAAATATTAATAGTTTTTTAATACTTAATTTTCTTTTCTTTACTTTTACCCTTTTTTTATTCATATCGCACCTTTTATTAATTATCTATAATTACTTGTTCTAAATATAAGTCTATATTATTATTTTCTTTTACTTTATCTTTAGCTAAATTAATTAAGTTTATTATATCCTCCCCTGTTGCATTATCTTTATTAACAATAAAGTTAGCATGCATATCTGATATCATTGCCCCACCAATACTATATCCTTTTAAGTTAGCGTCCTCTATTAACTTTCCAGCATACATTCCTTCTGGATTTCTAAAGACACTTCCTGCGGATGGATATTCAAGCGGTTGGGTTGCTTTTCTCTTTTCAAATCTTTTTTCTATTACAGCATTCATTTCTTCTTTATTACCAGATTTTAACTTTAAAACTACTTCTAAAACGATATAGTCTTTATTCTTCTTAATAAATGAATTACGATAAGAAAAATCCATATCTTCATTAGTTAGCTCTATTATCTCTAGTTTAGGAGTAAGTACTTTAGCGGATACAAATACATCACTAAATGACTCATTATATGCTCCGGCATTCATACTAACTGAAGCCCCTATCTCTCCCGGTATAGAAACTGAAAACTCTAACCCTGATAAAGAATTATTAATAGCCATATTAGCTAGTTTAGATAATGATACTCCTGCCCCTACTACTACTTTATCACCATCAAACTCTATCTTATCTAACTTAGATAACTTTATAACCACACCATTATATCTATTATTTTTAAATATTACATTAGAACCATTACCAAGTACTAAATACTTATAATTATTCTCTTTAAGAAAACTAATTAATTTAACTACTTCATCTATATCTTTAGGAAATACTAAATAATCACATTTAACATCTAATCGATATGTATTATATTTCTTTAAAGATATATCTTCATACATCTCGATATTATTACTTCTAGTAAAACTTCTTATCATCCATTATCAATTCCTTTAATACTTCATATATCCTACTAGAACTATCTTTTATCCCTAAATCTTTTAAATTATTCTTAATCTCATCATATTCTTTTTCATTTTTTAAAATTCTATCTATCATAGTAATTAAATTATTTCTTGTTAAATCTTTTTCTTCTAATATTAAAGCAGCATTTTTATTAACTAAATCCATAGCATTTTTATATTGATGATTATTAGTAACATAAGGACTAGGTATAAATATTGAAGGTACGCCTAATACCATAATTTCACTCATAGTAGTAGCACCCGCTCTAGTTATCATTAAATCAGTTACTTTCATTAATGATGGCATTTCATAAACAAAAGGTACTATCTTAACATTACTAGGTACATGCGTCTTCTTTACTTTTTCATAATAAGTATTACCTGTTACAAATAATACTTCATAATCTTTATCTCTAAAACTATTTAAAAACGATACTAACTTATCATTAACTGTCTTACTACCTAATGATCCCATAACTATTAAAACTAATTTCTTATCTTTAGATAATCCATAATCTTCCTTATTAGCAGCCTTCATAGCAACTGCTTTCTCACTACAAGGATTACCTGTTAATACTACTTTATTTTTATCAAACTTATCCATTGTTGATTCAAAAGACACTCCAACTTTATCAGCATACTTTGCTAAATATCTATTAGAAAGACCTACTACTGAATTTTGTTCATGAATAAATGTCTTCTTACCTAACTTCTTTCCAGCCCATACAACAGGTGCTGTTACATATCCACCTGTTCCTATAACAATATCCGGATCAAACTCTTTAATAATTTTCTTACATTTTAAACAAGCATTAATAAAGTAATATGCTGTCTTAAAGTTATCAATAGTTAGTTTTCTCTTAAACCCTGTAATCTTAATAGCTTCATATCTAATACCCATTTCAGGAATTAAATCTTTCTCCATTCTATCATCAGTACCAATATATAAAAACTCACTATTTGGTTCTTCTTTTTTTATCTTATTAATGATAGCAACAGCGGGAAAAATATGTCCTCCTGTACCACCAGCGCTAATAACTGCTCTCATTCATATACACCTCTATTTAATTATATCAAAAATAAAACCTAAAGTAATTATTTTCTACTAAATTATACACTTTTAATAAGAAAAATATGTAAAAACCTGTTCTACATATCTCACTTATTTAAAATATTTAATAATAAAAGTAGTCCCTTCTCCTTTAGTAGAGTCTACACTTATCATCCCATTATCTTTCTCTATTATCTTTTTTGATAATGAAAGTCCTATTCCAACACTATCTCCCGATGACATCTTCCCTTTATAAAATCTCTTAAATATATTATCAACGTCTTCCTTATCCATTCCTTTACCAAAATCTTTTATCTTAATCTCATAATATAAATTATTAATCATACTCTCAATAATAATCTTACTACCATTATCAGAGTACTCAATAGCATTCTTTAATATATTAGTAATAGCCTCTACTTGCCATCTAAAATCACAATATATCCTACTATTTTTCCCCTTAAATATAATCTTTATATCTTTTAAATCACATAAATTAGCAACATTACTAATAGCCATATCTATTATATCTTTAATATTATTATCTTCTTCGATAAAAGTAATGGTATTAGACTCAAACTTTGATAAAGTTAAAATAGATTGTACTAAAAAAGTAATATTAAGTACTTCTCTTTTAATTTGCCTAATAAACTTATCTCTAACTATATTATCCATATCCGGATTATCAATCATATTATCTAACATAATAGTAATAGAAGTCAGTGGTGTCTTTAACTGATGTGATATATCTTGCAATGATTCTTTTAAACTAATCTTATCTTTTAAAGAATTATCTGCTTGTTCTCTTAACATAACTGTTGTCTTATATATTTCTTGCTTTAAGATAGATAACTTATCCTCACTTAAATCATCTAGTTTTAATTCATAATTCTTATGATTTATATCCTCAATTAACTTAATAATCTTATTAATTTCTAGGTCATCTTCTATTTCATATCTAACTATTAAATAAAATACTAATAATATCATTAATACTACTAATAATATCTTAATTACACTATACTTCTGATGAATAGTATCATTTAATGCTATATAAGAATCATTTTCTATATCATAACCATACTCTTTTAAATAATTCATTCCTGAACTATTACTATTTAATAATTCCATTACTTCTTCCGTAGAAACATCTGGATATTTATTTCTAATAACCTCAATCATCGCATTTACTTTATAATTAAAATTCTTTCGATATCCTTGATACTCTCTTCTTGAAATAATAATAAATACTATTAAAAAACTAATAATTACTCCTATAAAACTTAATATATATCTTTTAAATCTCTCTTTATTTTTCATCTATTCTATATCCTATTCCCTTAATTGTTATAATTATATCCGTCCCTAATTTCTCTCTTATTCTTTTTAAATAAACCGTAAGTGTATGATCATCAACATCATTACCAGTAATCTCCCATATCTTATCTAGTAGAGTATTTCTTCTAACAACTTTCCCAATATTAATAAATAATAGTTGTAATATCTTTAGCTCTAAACTAGTTAGCTTAACTTCTTCATCATTCTTTTTAACTATCATCTTATCGATATCAAAATATATATCTTCCACTTTAATAATAGATTGTTTCTTCTTTCTTAAAATAATTTTATTTACTCGAACTAATAACTCTTTAGCAGAAAATGGTTTTGTCATATAATCCTCTGCTCCTAAATTAAGGCCTTTAATAATATCATCTTCATCATCTCTAGCTGTTAAAAATATTACCGGAATATCTAATTCTTTTATATGATTACTATATAAATCAAAACCATTACCATCTCCTAGCATAACATCTAATATAATAACTTCTGGAATATTATCTTCTAAATACTTTAAAGTATCTTTAACACTACTAGTATAATCTAATTGATAATTATTCATCTTAAAAGCATATATTAACCCATCAACTATATTCTTATTATCTTCTACTAATAAAATACGCATTCTATATCACCTTATATCAATTATAACACAAAGAAAGGGATACTATACTCCTAATATCCCTATATATTATCTTTTCTAATTGTCTCTATTGTATTCTGTTTATTTATCTTATTTATTGAATATCTCATAATAATATAAACTATTATAAATACAAATATTATACATATAATAATAGCTTTATATGGTAATACAAATGATGTTTCATACATTTTACTAAATGATTTATGTACTGCATATGATCCAATAATACCTAATATTGTTCCATAAATGAGTGCTTTAGTACTATAAAATAAAGTCTCTAAATTAATCATTCTATTAAACTCTTTCTTAGTCATACCAACACTTTTTAACATTGCAAACTCTTTTTGTCTAAGTTCCATATTAGAAGTAATAGTATTAAATATATTAGTTGTACCTATCAAAGTAATAACAGTTATAAAACCATATAAGAATATACTAATTACTAATATCATTGATTTCTCTTCTTTTGCTACTTTACTAATATCATAAACATATAAATCAGAGTCAATACTTGCTATATCTTTAGTTAATTGTTCACTATTATTAGTATCTATTAATAATTTATATGGATAATAATTTATATTACTAAAATACTTAGTATTTAAGAATAAAAATCCACCATCATAATATGCATTTTCCATTCCACTAGGTCTAATATTAGATACTTTACCTACTTCTACTTTAATATTATCTCCGTTAGATAACTTAGAATCTATAATATCGCCATCTTTATATTTATACCTTCTAGCATCATAATACTTAGCTTTCTTATCACCAGGTTTTTTAATATAAAAACTATAATTATCTACTAAGATACCTTTATCTTTTAAATCATCATAATTACCATTAATCTCTTTAATGTAAGAAGCGAATGTTTCATCATCAAGTAGTAAAACTTCTAGACTAATATATTTTCCTTCTTCATCACTGCTAAAATAATAATTATTATCATAAGTATTTATCATTGAAAAGTCTCTCATTATTATGTTTGATTCACTATTATATAAACTAAAAGATTTATTTATATTATCTAGGTTAGTAATTTCATCTATTTGAGAAGAAGAGTAATTATTACCTAAACTTATAACAAGATTATAATCATAGTTAGTATAATAATTACTAGATTGTCTAAAGCCTTCATTAATAAAAGCAGACATAGTAATAAATACAAAGATACTTACAGTTAAAGAAATAACTGTTGTTCGATATTTTTTCTTGCTTCTACATAAATTCTTATAAGCAAGTACTCCACCTTCTTTAAACATTTTTTTAATTATTTTTGGAGTATGAAGTTTTTTAGCATCAATTTTAATATCATTTGAACTTCTTAAATTATCTATAGGACTTACTTTAGAGGCCTTCTTAGCAGAACTAATAACTGAAAAATATATTGTAATAAAACCAAGAACAATCGAGATTATAATAGATAAAATAGATACTTTAAAAACAATACCATCAATACTATTAAATAAGAAGTCTCCAAGAAGAATATTAACTATCTTAATTAATATAAATACTGCTAATAAACCACATAATATTCCTAAAGGAATAGCAATCATTCCTAAGATAAATCCTTCATATAAGACACTTTTCTTAATTTGTTTCTTAGTCGCGCCAATACTAGCTAACATCCCATACATCTTCATCTTTTCAGTTGTTGATATAGCAAAAGAATTTCTAATACAAAAGGCACTAGTAAATATAATAATAAATATTACTACTCCTGCTACTGTCATTAGCGTACTAAATGTTGAATTACTAAACTTTAATGCTTCCCATCTAAGTAATTCATTATTTATTTGATAATCATAATTAAATTTTTTCTCTGTTCCTATCTCATCATAACTAGAAGCTCCTAATAATTCACAAATAGATTTCTCATAATCATATGGTTCCTTTAATGAAACATAAGCATCTAATTTCTTACTAGTAGTATTAGTAGTTATTCCATAATTTTCATTATCAACATTCTCTTTATATACAATTCCTACTATCTTATAACTCTTTAAACTACTATTTATTATTTCTTCAGCATTTTCCTCTAGATAAGGATTACTATTATATAATGGATATCCTTCGCCATCTACTCTATCTCCAACATTAAGATTAATAACATCTCCTACTTTATATTTACCTTTTAACTTTACCTTATTACTAATAACTATTTCATTATCATTTTCTGGATATCTACCCTCTATTAACTCGTAAGATAAATTGCTAACTGTATCTTTATCCATAGAAGCTATCTCTATATAAGGAAATGTACTATCTATTTCAATAGATGAATAACCTAGTTTATATACTAAATTAATATCTTTAATGTCTTTATTTAACTTTAATTTATTTATATCATTATCATTTATATTTAATAATTCAATATGATAATAACCACTCTCATTAATAGCATTCTCAACTAATGTTTGTCTAAAACTACTAACCATACTACTAACAGCACATATTAAGGCTACTGATAAGACAATACCAATAATAGTACCAATAGTTCTCTTCTTATTAAGTTTTAAACTCTTTATAACTAATTTATTAAGGACATTCATACCTATACCTCCCTAATAATTTTGCCGTCTTCTATTTCAATTATTCTATCAGCACACTTGGCTATCTCCATATTATGGGTAATCATAATAATAGTTTGTTTATATTCTTTATTAGATTTTCTAAGTAGTTCTACTATTTCATCACTAGATTTACTATCTAGGTTGCCGGTTGGTTCATCAGCTAAAATAATAGTGGGATTAGTTATTAATGCTCGACCAATTGATGTTCTTTGTTGTTGTCCACCTGATAATTCATTAGGCAAATGATGTCTTCTCTTTTCTAATCCTAATGTTTTAATTAAATTATCTAAATAGTTTTTATCTACCTTTCTATTATCTAGATTAATAGGTAAAGTAATATTTTCTTCTACATCTAAAACCGGAATTAAGTTATAGAATTGATAAATAAGACCTACTTGTCTTCTTCTAAATATTGCTAACTTATCATCATCAAAACTATAAATATCATTACCATCGATGTATACTTTACCTGATGTTGGCTTATCAACACCTCCTATTAAGTGTAATAGTGTTGATTTACCACTACCACTAGCACCTACTATTGCTACAAACTCACCCTTTTCTACTGAAAAAGATACATTATCAAGTGCTACTACTTTTGTCGTATTTTTACCATAAATCTTTGTTAGATTCTCAACTTTTAATATTTCCATAGTTTTCTCCCTTCACTAACAATTTAATTATATGATAATTAAAGTTACACGTAAGTTACATAACTAAAAAAAACGCCTATATAAATATATAAGCGTTAATTATTATAAATTATTTAATCTATCTCTAATTAAAGTACTAACTACTGACATATCAGCACGTCCTGCTACTTTACTAGATACTTCTTTCATAATTTTACCCATATCTTTACTAGATGTAGGGTTAACTAATGAAAAAGCTTCATCTAATATTTTATTTACTTCTTCATCACTTAATTTAGGAGGTAAATAACTATTAAGTATTTCTATCTCTTTTTCATTTTGACTAATTAAATCTTGTCTATCAGCTTTTTTAAATTCATTAATAGCATCATTACGCATCTTTATTTGTTTAGAAATAACTTTAATCATTTCATCATCTGTTAATTCCGCACGAGGGTCTTTCTTTTCTAATTGCATAGCGCCTTTAATCATACGAATAACTGATAATTTAAAGCTATCTTTATTTTTCATGCATTCTTTTAAATCATTATTAATACGTTCTGCTAGCATCTTTTCATCTCCTTAATTAGTTATTAACTTTGCTTTCTACTCTACTATTTCCTTTATAGCTCTTAAAACTATTACTTCTCTTATAGTTTTTATTAGCTTTACGTGAATTCATAGTATTTATTTTCTTTTCTTCTCTTAATCTTACGCCTGGTTTTTTATAACCATCAGCTCTTTCTCTAGCTTTAGAAAGGGTACCATTTCTAGCAACTTCTGTTTTTAATCTTCTTAATGCAAAGTCTAGATTGTTATCTTTTACTTTTACTGACACTTCTATCCCTCCCTTCCTAAATACATCTAGATTATATCACTTTTTTCTGCGTAATACAAGAATAAAAGTAAATTTATACTTCCAACATTTCACAATGATGGGCTTTCTGCTCCCTAAAAGCACTATTGTGCCTCATCCACAGACTTAAATTCCGATAATCGCTACCGTACTCTATTACTAACTTAAAGAAAATTTGTTTACTTAACAAATATATTTAGCCTCCATAAATAACTATTCTTATGCTTATTATCACCTCCCTGTATTACATATATATCATGTAATTTTAAATAAATCAATTAAATTAACTCCAAGCATACAAAGTAAATTATAGGTTAAAAAAAGAGCAAGCATTTGCCCTTTAAAGATGATATTTCTTTTGCATTTCTCTATCTATATCTCTTTGCTTAATTGCTTCTCTCTTGTCATAATCATGACGTCCTTTAGCAAGACCAATCTCTACTTTAGCTCTCGATTTAACTAAATAAACTTTTAAAGGTATTAAAGTGTATCCTTCCATCTCTAACTTATCTCTTAGTTTATATATTTCTTTCTTATGAAGTAATAACTTTCTTGTTCTAGTTTCTTCATGATTGAATCT
>OLHG01001325.1_pt1 | contig 15420 bp, 19 predicted proteins | sample 1605971 | NCBI WGS metagenome assembly OLHG01 (sample SAMN03283289) | human gut metagenome | biome: human-associated habitat; material: feces | host: Homo sapiens | place: Peru | collected 2012 | reverse complement strand
AATTATAGTAGTATGAATCAGTAGGTCATCTGTTCGAATCAGATAAGTGGCTCCAATTACTTAGAACTAGGTTTGTTGTATAACTTGCCTAGTTCTTTGTCATATATGAAATTTATTTCATATATGACAAAGAACTAGAAGGATTTACTAAAGGAGAAAAAGATTTATTATGAATTGTTTGAATTGCAATCAAAAAATAAATAATAAAAATAAATTCTGTAGTAATAAATGCCAAAAAGAGTATGAATATAAAAATTATATTGAGAGATGGAAAAATAATCAGGAAACAGGATTAAGAGGAGAATATCAAATTTCTATGCACATAAAAACATATTTATTTAAAAAATATAATAATAAATGTGCAAGATGTGGTTGGGGAGAAGTAAATAAATATACTAATAATATACCACTAGAAGTGGAACATATTGATGGGAATTATCAAAATAATAAAGAAGAAAATTTGATATTGCTATGTCCTAATTGTCATTCATTGACTGAAACGTATAAAGGAGCAAATTTAAATCATGGAAGAAAACAGAGAAAAAAGTATAGTTAATAACGTTGTTGTTGTAACAGGAGGCTCTAGAGGAATAGGAGCTGAAATAGTAAAAACATTAGCAAATGAAAATTATAAAGTAATATTAAATTATAATAATTCAAAAGAGCAAGCAGAAAAAATACAACAAGAATTATTAGAACAAGGAAAACAAATTGAAATAATAAAGGCTGATGTTTCAAAAAAAGAAGAAGCTGAAAAATTAATACAATTTTCATTAAATAAATTTAATAAAATTGATGTTTTAATTAATAATGCAGGAATATCTCAAGAAGGATTATTTACTGATGTAACAGAAGAAGAATGGCAAAAAATAATAAATACAAATTTAAATTCAGTATTTTATTGTACGCAACAAGCACTTAAATATATGATACAAAAACAACAAGGATGTATTATAAATATCTCATCTATATGGGGAGAAACAGGAGCATCTTGTGAAGTAGCATATTCAACTACAAAGGCTGCAATAAATGGAATGACAAAAGCATTAGCAAAGGAAGTTGGGCCATCAAATATTAGAGTAAATGCAATTGCACCAGGAATAATAGATACAGATATGAATAAGAAGTTAACCATTGAAGAACTTGAGCAAATAAAAGAAGAGATACCATTAAATAAAATAGGAAAAGCTATAGATATTGCTAAATGTGTAAAATGGCTTGTTGAAGACGAATATACAACAGGACAAATTATTTCTATAAATGGTGGCTGGTATATATAAAAAATAAAGTGAAAATTAAATTTCACTTTATTTTTTATTCTATTATTTTTCTTTTATAATTTCCAGAAATTAATTTTGGTAAATATGTAATAATTTTATATACTGCTAAACGAACCTTTTTACTCCAAATATATGATTTTCTTAATTTTCTAGGAGCATCTAAGAATGATTTTTCCTTTACAACTAAAGCAAGCTCTACTTTTTCTATAGGAAAAATATAATTTTGTCCATCATTATTATCCCATTCGTTTTCAGCATTTCTAAAACAAAAATTAAAAGTTTCACTAGAAATCAATTCAACCTCAGCTTGAAAACCAAGTTCAGTTTTTTCCATTTTAATTTCGCCTATATTATCCCAGTTAAGTCCAAAACCATAATGAATATAAACTTCTTCACAATTATCCTGAAAAAGCTTACCTGCATATGATATTTTTACCTTTGAATTCTCAACTAACTTATCTGTATTAAAGAAAATATTTTTTACTAACTCCATTTAAAATTTCTCCTTATTTATCTCTTGTTTAACTAATTTCATATTATAATATTAAAAAATATATAATTCAAGTATTTTTGACAAAAAATTTATTAATTTGAGCCAACAACTTTACCAACAATATAAAACTCATCTTTAGGATCTAAGCATATATCTGGAATCTCTTTATCTTCAGCCCTTAAAACGAGCCCATCTTTACGAATAATGAATTTACGAATTAAAAGTTTATTATCATAACTAAATAATCCAAAATCTTTATTATCAAGAGGAGTGTTAAATTCAATATACACATAAGAATCTTTTTTGAATTTAGGCTCCATAGATGTATCATCTATTTTTACTGCAATAGATGCGCCCGGAACAGTTGTAGGACAATCAATTAAACCATCTGCTAAATTAAAAGTAGGTATTTTATCATAAGGAATATGAGACATAACTTTATAAGCTAATTGTTCCTCAGAAAGTTCTCTATCATATGTATACATTAAAGGACGATAAGGAATACCCATTGTTTTGCATAAGTTTCTTAATACCTTATGGCTAGGATTTCTTTCACCTTTTTCAATATGAGTTAAGTGACCTGTATTGATATTTGTACCTTGTGCAACACCAGCTTTTGTGAGTTTTTTTTCTTTACGAATATATGCAATCATATGACCTAACATAACAATACCTCTTCTTCCAAAATTTTCTATAAATATTATATTAAAAAAATAAAAACTTGTCTAGTATAAAATGATAAAAAAATATAAATTATGACAAAATATAAATAAATTTTTATTGTAAATTGAATAAATATGTGGTAATATTATTTTATACAAAAGTATATATTTAAACAAAGGGGAAGAGTATGGAAGAACAAGGAAATTTAGAGAATCAAGAAGAATTAAAAAAAGAAGAAACTCCTGAAAATAGTGTACAAGAAGAAGTAGTAGAAAATAACGTAAAAGAAGAAAGTAAAGAAAAAATAGAGGAAGAAGATTCTACAAGGTTTAAAAAAGTAGAATGTTCCCCAAAAACAAAATCAAAAAAAGTAATTTCAATAATTGTATCTTTATTTATTATCTTATTTATTATGGTATTTTCAGTAGTATTTGCACTGTTTAATATGAATAACGAAAAAATATTAAAAGGAGTATCGATTTTAGAAATAGACATATCAAATTTAACAGCAGAAGAAGCAAAAAACAAAGTAAATAATGCAATTGAAGAAAGATTTAAAGATGAAAATAACAACTTAATATTAAAAATTGGAGAAAATGAGACAAGTGTAACAGAAAATACTTTTAATGCAAAATTTGATATAGATAATGCAGTAATAGAAGCATATAACATTGGAAGAAATGGAAATATATTAACAAATAATTATTCGATTTTATTTACAAAACTATTAAAAAAAGAAATTAAACCTAAATTATACTTAGATGAAAATTTACTATCAGATACAATAAAAGACATTAATTCAAAAATGAAAGATGCAGTTGTAGAAAATAGCTATTATATTGAAAAAAATGATTTAATTATAGTAAAAGGAAAAGCAGGATATAAAATAAAAAATAAAGAATTGAAAGAAAAGATATATGAGCAATTAAGTAATATCCATACAAATTATCAAACTATAGAAATACCAGTAGAGTATACAGAACCAGATTCTATAGATATACAAAAAATTCATGATGAAATATACAAGGAGCCAAAAGATGCTTATGTAGAGAAAAATCCAACAGTAGTTCATCCAGAAGTTAATGGGGTAGATTTTAAAATTTCAATAGAAGAAGCAAAAAAACTATTAGAAGAAGATAAAGAAGAATATACAATTCCATTAAAAATAACTAAACCTAAAAAAACAATTAATAATTTAGGAGAAGAAGCATTTCCAGATTTATTAGCAACATTTTCAACCAGATTTGATGGAAGTAATTATAATAGAAATACAAATATAAAACTAGCAGCCCAAAAAGTTAATGGAACAGTTATATTGCCAGGAGAAAAATTTTCATTTAATACAATAGTTGGTTCAAGAACAATTGAGGCAGGATTTAAAGAAGGAACAGCATATATTGGTGGAAAAGTAGTACCAGATGTAGGTGGAGGAGTATGCCAGGTATCATCAACAATATATAATACAGCATTACTTGCAAACCTACAAATTGTTGAAAGAAGTAATCATATGTTTACGACAGGATATGTAGCAGCAAGTAGAGATGCAACAGTTTATTATGGTAGTCTAGATTTTATATTTAAAAATTCAAGAAAATATCCTATAAAAATGGTGGCATCTGCAAATGGAGGAGTATGCAAAGTATCAATATATGGAATAAAAGAAGAAAAAGAATATGAGGTAATTATTCAATCTAAAATAACATCATATATTAATCCTACTACAATATATAAAGAGGATCCAACATTAGAAGAGGGAAAAGAAGTTGTAGAACAAACAGCAATTACAGGATGTAGAAGTGAAGGATACAAAATATTAAAATTAAATGGAAAAATAGTATCACAAACTCTGCTTTCTAAAGATACATATAAATCTAGAAATAAAATAGTTAGAAGAGGAACTAAAAAAACAGCTACCACACCAACAACGCCAACTAATGAAAATACTACTAATACGGAAACTCCAAATACAACAACTAACGAAACAACAACTACAGAAACAACAGAAAATAATACAACTGAATAATAATATAAAAGCACTAGTTTTTCTGGTGCTTTTATTGACTTTTAGGAATTATGCTTATATACTATACAAGGAAGTTAATAAAAAAATACTGAAATTTTTGATGTGTAAAATCAACTAAAAATCTAAAAGTCGTCAAAAACAAGGAAAGAAAGAGATTAAAGATGAATATTTATGAAGAAACTAAATTCTTAATGAAAAAATATAATATTAGCGCTAATAAAGATTTAGGACAGAATTTTTTAATTGATAATAATGTAATTGAAAATATTGTAGAAGCGGCAGAAATAAATCAAAAAGATTTTGTAATAGAAATAGGTCCTGGTTTAGGAACTTTGACTAGTAAATTAGTAGAAAAAGCGGGCAAGGTAATTGCAATTGAATTAGATAAAAAAATGTTGCAAATATTAAATGATAGATTTGCATTATATGATAATTTTTCACTTATAAATCAAGATGTATTAAAAGTAGATTTAAATAATTTAATACAACAAGAAAACACTCAAAATTATACAGTTAAAATTGTAGCAAATTTACCATATTATATTACTACACCTATAGTAATGAAACTATTAGAGGAGAAACTGAATATAGATAGTATAACAGTTATGGTTCAAAAAGAAGTGGCAGATAGATTGACAGAAATACCAGGAGGAAAAAATACTGGAGCAATTACATATTGTGTATATTATTATTCTGAGCCACAAGAAGTATTAACAGTGCCAAATACATCATTTGTTCCAGAGCCTAAGGTATGTTCAGAAGTGATAAAATTAAATATTAGAAAAGAGCCACCAGTAGTCTTAAAAGATGAAAAAATATTTTTTAAAGTTGTAAAAGCTAGTTTTATGCAAAGAAGAAAAACATTATTAAATGGACTAGCAAATGCAGGAATAGCCTCAAAAGAAAAGTTAAAAGAAATTTTATTAGAATTAAATTTATCTGAAAATGTAAGAGGAGAAAGCTTAAGTATAGAACAATTTGCAGAAATTGCGAACAAATTATGCTAAAATAAATTAACTAACTATTGACAAAATAGGGTAATTCGCCGTATAATAATAAAAGTTAGTTATATGCGTCATTAGCTCAGTTGGTAGAGCAGCAGACTCTTAATCTGATGGTCGGAGGTTCGACTCCTCTATGACGCACCAGAAGAAATAAAACACCGATTTTTCAAGGTTTTATTTCCTCACTATTCTTTGTGTTGCAACAGATTTAAGGTGTAAACCTAATCTGTTGTTTTTTTTTAAATTTATACTGAATTATTAGAAATCATAATTTGCAATTTAATGTAAATTATGGTAAAATATAGTATATAGGTCTTACCTATTTTATATATATTTTCCTTTATTACACTAGCTTTATAGTTAGTTCGCAATATAATTTTTTACTTAAGGAGGAACATATACAATGTTTTTAGAAAAAATACCATATGATGTCCTTACGTTCATGGAAACATTCATCTTAATTGTATTTATTGTAATTACGATGATTACAACCTTAAATGAAAGACGGACATGGCTCCTTCTCACATATACCATAATGGGATTTATTCTCACAGTGGTGTGTGTGCTTCAGATTTCCATCGAAGTTGCAAACGAAAGTGCTACATATCACACATCAATTTTGATGTCGATTATTGCAGCGCTCTGCACCACTATCTGGGCAGTGATGTACGGAATCAGAAGAAGATACAGGAGAAGAACAACAACAGAGGAAGAAGAATAAAAACATTGATAAACTAGAGCAAAATTTGCTCTAGTTTGTTTTTTTAAAAAAAAACACAATAAACAAAACAAATTTTTGCAAAAAATATTGCAAATTCTTTGAAAATGTAATAAAATGGAAATAAAAGAGGAGGGCATGTAAAATGAATAAGCTAAATAAAAAAGAAAATTATACAAATCAAACTTTTGAAGATATTAAACATATTGCTGAAAATGGAATTGAATATTGGTATGCTAGAGAGTTACAACTAGTTTTAGATTACAAAGAATGGAGAAAGTTTGAAAATGTTATAAAGAAAGCAATAGATGCATGCAACAATAGCGGTATTAGTGCGTTTGAACAATTTGTCGGCACCGACAAGTTGTCGAAACGTGCTAATAATGCAGAAGTATTAATTAGTGACTACAGATTGACTCGTTATGCGTGTTATCTTATAGCGCAAAATGGAGATTCAAGAAAAGAGGTAATTGCTTTAGCACAAACCTATTTTGCAATACAAACTAGAAAACAAGAAATTAGTGAAAAAGAATATAGTTTATTAACAGAAGATGAAAAAAGATTTTACCAGAGAAATTTAACTAAAAAAGGCAATTATTCACTTAATCAAACCGCGAAAAATGTTGGAGTTAAGAATTTTGATAAATTTCATAATGCTGGATATAAAGGATTATACAATGGAGAAACAGCTGATGATATTGCTAAAAGAAAAGGGCTAAGATATAGAGAAGATATTTTAGATAATATGGGGAGTGAAGAATTAGCAGCTAATTTATTTCGTATTACACAGACAGAATCAAGATTAAAAAAGGATAAAATTAATAGCGAAAAGAAAGCTTGTGATACTCATAACAAAATTGGCAAGATAATTAGAAATGCAATTAAGCAAACAGGACGGAACAATGCCAGAAGAGTTACCAACACCTGAAAAGAGTTTAAAACAATTGGAGAAAGAAAATAAAAAAAGTTTGACTACAATAAAGGAAGAATAAAAACATTGATGAACCGCTGTGGATTCACAGCGGTTTAATAATTTTTATCTAAATGAATTATTATTTTTTGTAAAGCTTTTTTACTTCTAGTAGATAATGTGCCAAAATATTCTTGTAATGTAGTATCTAGTGTATCTTCTTTAGTTGTATATAAATTTTCAAACATAGCATTAGGTGTTATTTCTAAAAAGTTACACAAATTTAATAATGTTGTGACACTTCCAACATTTCTACTATTTTCTATATTTCTTAATAAATCTATTGAAATATTTACTTTCTCAGCCAAAAATTCTTGAGTGTAACCTCTTTTTAATCTGGCTTTTTTTATATTAGGACCAAGAATTTTTGCAACGTCTTTGCCGTCTAACAACAAATTAAACACCTACCTTAAATTTCTATTTTAATATACCACGGGTTTAAAACTTGTAAAAGTGAACCAAAATAACATAAAGTATTGATAAAATAACAAATATACAATATAAGTATGAACTATATTGATATAGATTATTCAAAAAGTGACATTTTTCAACGAAAAAGTATTGACAATTTAAAACAGTTTGTATATTATTTAAACATAAATATATAGAAAAGGAGAGAAAAACAAATGAGGAAGACATTAAAAAACACAAAGGGTATTACACTAATAGCATTAGTAGTAACAATAGTGGTGCTCCTAATATTAGCGGGAGTAAGTATCAATGCACTATTTGGGGACACAGGAATCATAAACAGAGCTAAAGATGCGCAAAACAAAATGGACCAAGCAGCTCAAAATGATTTAGACAGTTTAGACGAATTAGATGGAATGCTAGATAGTTTAGTATCAGGAAAAGTAACCGCACCAAAGGGAAGCTTACTAGAAATGTATAGGAAGGCAAAGGCAGACAACTGTACAAATTCAGATGGAAGTTGTACAAATGAAAAACATTTGCATATAGGAGATTATGTAGATTACAAAAATCCAACAAGTGGAACAACAAGTGTAACAAGTGCAGAGAGTGGAATGTATGGAAAAGATACAGATGGAAATTACACAACAGAAATAACTCAAACTTATACATTATCAGCAAGTAAAAACAATGTAAAATGGAGAGTGCTAGGAGAAGATAGTAAAACAGGAGAATTAAAATTAATAGCAGCAGATCCAATAGAAAGAGATGCTAATGCAGATTTATTAACAAGAATAAATGCATCAGCTGAAAATCCATATCTATTTTTAATGGGAGCAGAAAGTTACTTATACGGACCAGATGCAATGAACAAAGTGTGTGCAATGTATCTAAATCCAGAATATGCAAAAACAGCAAGAAGTGTAACAATGGATGATGTAAATGAAATAACAGGAGTAACAACAGCCGACAAAATAAAAGAAGTAAACTTAGACCCTGTTTTGAATTCAAGTTCAGGTGCAAAACAATATGGAGAAAAATATAGTTATTCAGATCACTATACACCAACATTATGGCTACAAAATAAGAAAAATAATGAAGATAAAACAACAACAGTAAGTGGAACAGTAGATGGATATTTTTATAGCATAAACTCAAAAGTTAATGATAGTGCTCCATCAGTAACAGTAACAAATACAAGAGCGTCTGATATGATGTTTAAAGATGTAGAATGGAAAACTGGCAAAGCATACTGGCTCGCTTCGCGTGGTGTCGGTGCGTTTTCAGGCATTGCTCACTTTGGTCCTGGGAGTGTGGGCACTGGTGACGGCGTTACCAATGCGGGTGTTGGCAGCTACTTATTCAATTCTTACGGCGGCGAGGTCTATAACGCCTTTGCGGTGCGCCCCGTAGTTGTTCTAAAATCTGATGTCATGGCAACAGCCGTGCCTAAGATAGCAGACCAAGCTTCAACATGGACATATTCACCAAATCAAGGCTCATAGAATATTGAGATAATTATTTTACCAAGAAGGCCTCTGGTCTTCTTGGACTAAAAGCTTAAATTTTAATTTTAAGCTTTTATTTAATAGTTTGATTAAAAGGAATGTATATGGGAGTTATAAATATAGTAAAAGATATTAAATTAGTTCATCCAAAAGATATTGCATTAATTGAAATTGGCAAATTTTATTATGCTTATGGTAGAGATGCATATATTATATCATATTTATTTAAATATAAGTTAGTAATGGTTGAACAATATAATATTTATAATGTAGCTTTTCCAAAATCTTCATTACCAAAGGTAATAGCAGAACTTGAAAATAAAAAAATAAATTATATGCTTATTGACAGAAGAAATAATTATTATGTACAAGAAAAATCAGATAATAAAAATTTAAATAGTTATGATAAATTTTTTGAAAAAGCTAAAAAATACATTAATTTGAAAAAAAGAATAAATAATATATCAAATTATTTATTGCAAAATATAAATAATCCAGATATAACAGAAAAACTAAAGAAAATGGAAACTATAATAAATGAAGGAAGAAAAATTTAAAATAATACAATTTATTAGAGAGTTTATTATTTACATAGACAAAAACTTAGATAATTTCCCTAAAAAAGATATAGAAATAAAAAATAGAATAAGGAATGAAAGCTATGATTTGCTAGAATTGGCATATAAAGCTAATGTAAGTTCAAATGTAAATTATAAAAAAAGCTTATTAGAAAACCTTATTGCAAAAATAAAAGTTATTGATTTTTTATTAAACCTATGTTATGAAAAGGAAATTATTAATAGTAAAAGATATGTAAAATTTGGAGACAAAATGGATGATATTTTAAAATATACATTAGGTTGGATAAAAACAATTTAATATATATTTTTGAATATAGGGCATAGTTGTATAGGCTCGCTTCGCGTGGTGTCAATGCGAATTCAGACAATGCTAACTTTGGTCCTGGTAATGTGAACACTGAAGACGGCGTTACCAATGCAGAAATTGGCAACAACTTATTCAATTCTAACGGCAACGAGAACAATAACGCCTTTGCGGTGCGCCCCGTAGCTTCTATAAACTGTGGTTATGCAATTACAGATTGTATGAGAGATAATATAGAAACAAACTGTTGTCCTTTTGCTAGAAATAGCAATAAACAAAAATAGATAAATTTATTTGTTAGTAATCAAATAATGGTGAAGGGGAGTAAATTTTATATACTATTTTTTAAGATAGCACAAATGAAGTGCTATCTTATATTTTAAAATGTTTATTAGAGCATAGGTGCTTATAGCATGCAATACTACTAATAACACTATTTAAATTAATTGCTTCATTTTGATATAAAAATAATCTTTTATTAAGTTTTCTAGTTACTGAGCGATACCTAGCATATTTTCCTTTTTTATTTCTACCTAAATAAATAAAATTATTATTACTTGAAAAAATTCTACTTTTAGGATTTAAAGTTAATTTTTCTTTTTTTAAAAAAATTTTTATTTGTTCAAAACAATATTTTAAATATTCTTTAGACTGATGAAATAATAAAAAATCATCTTGGTACCTAACATAATATTTTATTTTTAATACTTCTTTAATATAATGATCTAAATCATTTAAATAAAATATGGCCAAAACTTGGCTAGACATATTACCAATACTTAAACCAGCTTCATCACTATCAATAATTTTAAAAATAACATCTAAAGATTTTTTTTCTTTAATTTTTCTTTTTAATTTTTCCTTTAATATTGTATGGTCAATACTTGCAAAAAATTTACTTACATCGCATTTTAAAATATAATATTTGCCATATTGTATTTTACATGCTCTATGAAATTTTGTGGCTAATTCTATACCTTTTTGCGTTCCAAGATTTTTTCTACTAGCTACATTTGTATCTATTAAACAAGGCATTAATGCAGGGTAAAGTATATGCCTACTTATTAAATGATTTATAATTTTATCATGCATTTTTTGGCTAACTATACGCCTTGCTTTAGGCTCATAAATAGTAAATACATTATATGGCCCAACAACATAAGTGCATTGTGATAAAACATTGTAAACTCGAGAAATATAAATAGATTTATATTCTTTATAACTAGCTACTTTTTTCTTGTTTTTAGTATTTTGACATACTTCATCAAATGCAGCTAAAATATTTTCAAATTTATATGTATTTTCATATAAATTATTTTTTCGCTTCATTTACTTTCTCCTTAGTAACATCTGAGAGTTCTTGCTGAACTTTGTATAAAAAATCATAAGCTTGACTAATTGATAAATCATCAATTTTTAAGTTTATTATTTCGTTTGCAATTACTTCTATCTGTTTATTTGTTAAATAATTGCTAGAATTTATAGGAGATTCCAGAGAGTCAGAAGAAACTATTTCAACATTATAAGGAGTGTTTTTTAATAAAGTTAAATATTTTTGCAAAGAATTAGAAGGAAATCCACATTTAACAATAGTTTCATTAAGATTACCTAGTTTTAAATTTAATAGGTTAGAAACAATTTTTGCATCTTCATCTATAAAAATAAAAAATAAACCAGCTTTAAATAAATACAAAGTGTTAGATGAATAATTGTTAGAAGTTTTTAAATTTTTATACTTATCATATATCTTACTCATTTTCCAATTTTATCCTCCATTTCCATATACTGTATATAAATATACTATATAAAAAAACAACTGTCAATAGGTAATATTATATGCTAATATACTACTTATAAGTATACTATACGTAAAATGAGTAATACTATATATTGGAGGGATAAAATGGAGAATTTTGGAAAAGTTGATATTATATTAGATAAATATTTAAAAGAACATAATATAAGCAGATCTAGTTTAACTAGAAAAACAGAAATGCAATATAGTCAAATTTTAAGATATTGTAGAAATGAAGTTCAAAAAGTTGACCTAACAATTTTGGCAAAATTGTGCACTGTATTAGACTGTGATATACAGGATATATTACAATTAACAAAAGGAACAGAAAAATTTTGATACAAAGGTATTTCAAATTCCGGAAATGTGGTATAATAAAAACATATGGAAGGGGGAAATATTATGTTAGAAATGTACAAAACAGATTTAGCAACAAACAAAACAGAAATTGCAACAAAATATGAAAAAGGTAATTGGATTAACATGATAGCCCCGAGTGAAGAAGAAATAATAGATGTGTGTAAAAATTTAAAAATAAATGAAGACTTTATCCGTTATGCATTAGATTATGAAGAAAAAGCCAGAATTGATGTTGAAGAAGATGATAATACTGTATTATTTATAGTTGATGTTCCAATCAGAGAAAGAGAAGGAGATTCTTTAATTTATACAACAATGCCAATTGGTATTATTTTTGTTAGAGATGACTATTTAATTACTGTATCAATAAAGGAAAATAGTATTATTCAAGATTTAAAGAAAAATGATATGAGAAATATTATTACATACAAAAAAAGTAGATTTTTATTACAAATATTATATAGTAATGCTTCAATGTATTTAAATTTATTAAAGAAAATAAATAAAGAAACTGAAATTGCGGAGTCGATACTAAAAAACTCAATGAAAAATAGAGCATTGTTAAAATTATTAAACTTAGAAAAGAGTTTAGTGTATTTTACAACATCTTTAAAATCAAATGAAGTTGTAATGGAAAAAACAATGCGTGGAAAGATAATTAAATTATATGAAGAAGACGAAGATATATTAGAAGATTCTATTATTGAAAATAAACAAGCTATTGAAATGGCTAAAATATATAGTGATATTTTAAATGGGACAATGGATGCATATGCTTCAATAATTTCCAACAACTTAAACAGGGTTATGAAGTTTTTAACATCAATAACAATTATCTTATCAATACCAACAATGATAGCAAGCTTTTGGGGAATGAATGTGCCAGTTCCAATGCAAAATAATCCATATGGATTTATAATATTAATTGGATTTTCAGTAATAATTTCGGTGATTGCAACGGTATGGCTTAATAAAAGAGATATGTTAAAATAATTGTTAAAATTCTCCTTTAATGGAAATAATAGTTGGACATTAAAAGTATAAAACTTTTAAAAATGAGTATACTTAATAGTGAAAACTTTTAAAATTATTTTTAAAGGAGGATTTGAGCATGAAGGTAATAGATACAATAGCATTGATATTAGTTATTATTGGTGCCATTAACTGGGGATTAGTTGGAATATTTAATTTCAATTTAGTAGATGCAATATTTGGTGCTATGTCAGTTATAAGCAGAATAATTTACATCTTAGTAGGAATTTCTGGATTATGGGCAATAAAATTATTATTTGATAAATAAAATAAAAATTATGGAGCTGAATTGCTTTTGCAATTCAGCTCTTTTCCTTTACAAACTTGAAAAATATGGTATAATATACAAAGTATGTAAATAGTAAGGAGGAGAAGCAATGCTTACAGCTACCGGAGTAACAATTAGATTTGGAAAAAGAACTTTATTTGAAGATGTAAATATAAAATTTAACAAAGGATGTTGCTATGGAATTATTGGGGCAAATGGTGCAGGAAAATCAACATTCTTAAAGGTTTTATCAGGAGAACTCGAGCCAAGTAAAGGTGAAGTAACAAAGGAAAAAACAGAAAGATTATCTGTTTTAAAACAAGATCACTTTGCTTTTGAAGAATATACTGTTATGGATACCGTGATTATGGGAAATGATGAACTATATAAAATAATGAAGGAAAAGGATGCAATATATGCAAAGCCTGATTTTTCAGAAGAAGATGGAATGAAAGTAGCTAAGTTAGAAGAACGTTTTGCTGAATTAGATGGATGGAATGCTGAATCAGATGCAGCAGTGTTATTAAACGATTTAGGAATAGCACCAGAAAAACATTATGAACTTATGAGTAATCTAGAAGCAAAAGATAAAGTAAAAGTATTGCTAGCACAAGCTTTATTTGGAAACCCAGATATATTATTACTTGATGAGCCTACAAACGATTTAGACTTAAAAAGTATTAGCTGGCTTGAAGAATTTTTAATAAATTTCGAAAATACAGTTATTGTTGTATCACATGATAGATACTTTTTAAATAAAGTTTGTACACATATTGCAGATGTTGACTTTGGAAAAATTAAGGTATACCCAGGAAACTATGATTTCTGGTATGAGTCTAGCCAACTTGCATTAAAGCAAATGAAAGAAGCTAATAAAAAGAAAGAAGAAAAAATTAAAGAATTACAAGACTTTATTGCAAGATTTAGTGCAAATGCTTCAAAATCAAAACAAGCAACATCTCGTAAAAAATCATTAGAAAAAATTGAATTAGATGAAATTAAACCATCTAACAGAAGATATCCATATGTTGATTTTAAACCGGATAGAGAACCAGGAAAAGAAATTTTACACGTTAAAAATATATCTAAAACAATAAATGGAGAAAAAATATTAGATAATATTTCATTTACAGTAAAACAAGATGATAAAATAGCATTTTTAGCAGATAATGAAAATGCAAAAACTGTGTTATTCCAAATTATAGCAGGTGAACTTGAACCAGATGAAGGGGAAGTAGTATGGGGTACAACAATTACATCAAGCTATTTTCCAAAAGATAATAACTATTTATTTGAGTCAGATTTATCAATTACAGATTGGTTAAGACAATATTCAAAAGATCCAGATGAAACATATGTAAGAAGCTTTTTAGGAAGAATGTTATTTTCAGGCGAAGAAGCACTTAAAAAAGTAAATGTACTTTCAGGTGGAGAAAAAGTAAGATGTGTTCTTTCAAAAATGATGTTATCAGGAGCTAACTTTTTAATTTTTGATGAACCAACAAACCATTTAGATATGGAATCTATTACAGCATTAAACGAGGGAATGAAAAAGTTTAAAGGAAATATGCTATTTACTTCGCATGACCATCAATTAACTCAAACTGTTGCAAATAGAATTATTGATATAAAGGCAGATACAGTAATAGACAGAGAAGTTACATATAATGAATATTTAGGAGTAGAATAAATGGATACACAAGAAAGAATTGCAAATATAATTGCAGAAGAATTAAATATAAAATTAGTGCAAGTTGTAAGAACAATTGAATTAATTAATGAAGGTAATACAATACCTTTTATTGCACGTTATAGAAAAGAAGTAACTGGTGGACTTTCAGATGAAACCTTAAGAGATTTAGGTGAAAGACTTACATACCTTCGTAACTTAGAAGCAAGAAAAGAAGAAGTAAAAACATCAATTGAAAATCAAGGAAAACTTACAGACGAAATAGTTGCAAACTTAGAAAATGCTAAAACATTAGCAGAAGTTGAAGACATATATAGACC
>OLHG01001324.1_pt1 | contig 15426 bp, 12 predicted proteins | sample 1605971 | NCBI WGS metagenome assembly OLHG01 (sample SAMN03283289) | human gut metagenome | biome: human-associated habitat; material: feces | host: Homo sapiens | place: Peru | collected 2012 | reverse complement strand
TGATTGCCCTTGCCGGGTGTGCCATGGCAATCCATTATGTGTGGGCAAAATCCCCCTTTACATCTCTGCCCAGGCTCACAGGGGAAGATATTCACTATGAGGATATTGAGCTGACCATAAGCGGTGTCAGCCCTACCGGCATTGCCCTTATGTGTACCATTAAGAACGAGGCTTTTCTGCAACAAAACCAGGATGATGCTGAAAATGCCATTGAAATTATCAACGGCCCCTTCTATCTGGAGAAAAAGACAGAAACCGGTTGGGAAGAACTGCCAAAGAGAATAGAAGACGCAACATGGTCAAAGCGGGAATACCTCACAGGCGGTCAATTGGATCTGGGATACTCCTGGGGCCTGGTTTATGGCCGCCTCAACCCCGGAACCTATCGCCTCACCACTACCGTCGTGGAGGGACAGCCAGAGGTTCGTGTAGAATTCAACATTGCGGATTACTCCAATATGACAAATGCGGAAGCCATTCAGAAATGCAACGATGCCATTGACGCGGTCCTGAACCGGGAATGCTATCATGTGTACCTGAGCCAGCTTACGGAATATGGTGAGATCCCGGAAGGTGTTCGGATGGATGATGGTCAAAACACATCCTATTCGGAATTTTGGAAGTCCGGTGAGGATTATCTGGAATTGTTTGCCCGTGAAGAAGGCCACGTTGTGGACGGCAAGATGAAAAAGGCAGGTGTTAAATACCGTCTGGATAACGAAACGGAATACGACAGCAATACGCCTGTCGCGGGTTGGAGTGTCTGGCCGGCTTTGGATGATGAACGGCTGGCCTGGTGGGCAGCATACGATGAACCGAACTCCGTCCAGTTCCCGGATGAAATCGGTGTCATCAGCGATGAGGAAATCACCTTCCTGCGCAAGACTTACGAGGATAACCAAACAGAAACCATTTCCTTCCGGTTTGATGAGGCGGGCAATCTGAAGAAAATCGTGTCAACCAGAGTTGAAAAACGATTCTATGCAGAAAATGCTTTTGTACCTGTTACCAATACAATGACAATCGAAATCTGTGATACCGATGCTGCATCCATTTCTAAGAAAATTGCCGATCAGGATGTGAATTTCTATCGGGACTTCTCCTGGGAAAAGGATCGGAAGGAACAGACGCCCCTGAATGTTGATTTTCAGAACACAGCGGTATGCCCTGTAACCAACGCCCCGGAGGCCATTGCACAGGCGGTGAAGGAATGTAATGTAGAGTACACCAAGATCGTTGTTTACCGGGATGAAGCAGCCGGAATGTGGCGGGTTGAGTTCCAGATCATGTATGGACACCTTGGATATCAATATGTCTACCTGAATAATGACGGTATCACCCAAATGATTGCCAATGCCGGGGCAAAGGTTTGGATTCCAGGCTAATAGACAGTCACATATTTCATCGGGCAGCAGGTGATACTGCTGCCCGTTTGTTTATTCTTGAAAATAGTGTTATAATTTTCCAAAAAAATGTGACCTTCCCGGTTTCAATGCTGTCTAATAGGGTGAAGGGCCCAAACCGAAAGGAAGTGTAACCGTGACAGACAATCAAATCATCGATTTGTTCTGGAATCGAAACGAGGATGCCATTGCCGCAACGGATGCGCGTATGGCAGAAAGCTGCGTGGCTTATCGGGCAGGATTCTCCAAAATCTGGAGGATGCGGAAGAGATCGTGAACGATACCTACATGAAAACATGGGATGAATGATCCGGAGGCAGGCTCATTTTTACACAAGCGATTTCCAGAATCGCGCAGCCGCAGACTGAAAGACTGCGTTCACCGGGGCTTGGGGCGGAGCCTCAACAAGCAGAAAACCATTCGTTCCACGAAAGTGGAATGGATGGTTTTTCGCATCTGTAATACAGATGCATTGCTTGCCACTACTATTAACACAAGAAATATTACCGATATATCTCAGCGCTTGGGATCATTACATGCCGTAATCTCAGACTTTTCAGAATGTTTTCCATCCCTTCCTTTTCTTCCTCTGAGTAATAGAAGCATACCACTTCCGCTTCCAACTGCTTCCGGGCGATGTTCATTTTCTCAGAGGTTTCCCCTCGCAGGTGCTGCTACATGGCGTAGATAAAGTGCTGCTCATGCTCTGCTGGATGTCCTTTGCTCCCAGAATGCCGATGAGCTTGTTGTCGTGGAATGTGCAAATTGTGCAAAATTTTCGATGAGAAAATCACGCAGATCCATGGCAGACTGGGTCAGATAAGAGTGTTCTTTCCAGGAAAGACCGATATAACGAACACATCGGGGGTATGCAATGGGGCGCAGTGCAACTTTTTCTGCAGCAACGCCGTGCCATGTGATACATGGAACAAAGGAGACACCTAAGCCAGCCCGTATAAATTCCCGAACGGTACTTGGACTATCGCATTCCATGCTGATCTGAGGGGTAAAACCAACCATCTGGCAGTAAACATCTGTGATGGACCGGAGACTCTTTCCTTGCTGTAGACTGATAAAACCAGTATCAATAAAATCTGTAAGCGTGACTTCATTCGCTGCTGCCCGAGGGTCTGATTCCGGCATAGCTAAAAAAATCTCTTCTTCCAAAAGCGTGACGGCGTGGCCGTTTTCAATCGGCGTAATGCTGGAAAACAGGGAGATATCTGCATTGGAATTCGATGGATCAGAAGACGTCTGTTGTAGAATGCAAAAACGAACATCAGGATGCTCCATCTGGAAAGCCGTCAAAAGGGGGGGAATAATTTTTGAAGCGGCATATAGCGATAAAGTCACAGTAATGCTTTTCCGTTTTTGATGCTCTTCCAGCTCCCGTTCTGCATCTTGCAAAAGCATGAAGATCCGATCTGTGTATTTCAGTAGGATCTGTCCGGCGTCATTCAGAACGATATTGCGTCCCAGTCGATCAAAAAGCCTCACACCCAGATCTTCTTCCAATGCGTGGATGGAACGGCTCAGGGCAGGCTGTGCAATGTGCAGTTGCTCAGCAGCATTGCTAAGATGTTGCAGTTGCGCGGTTTTTTGAAAATATCGCAGCGAAACCAAAGAAACTTCCATAAAACACAGCCCCTTTATATAACATATTAGATATCAGATCATGATTTATTATATATTAGACGTTATCGAAAGTCAATGATATAATTAAATAAAAAAGAAAGCGGGGATTAATATGATTTGGAATAATGAAAAGCTTTCCAAATTGGAACGCTGTGAAGCTGCAAGACCTTTTGTACAGGGTAAGCAGATTTCCGCAGAACAGATTGTTCCGTTTTTGGAACAGGTGGTCCACAGTGGTGATCGTGTGGTTTTAGAGGGCTGCAACCAAAAGCAGGCAGCATTTCTTGCAGATTCTCTGGCCAAAGTTGACAGAAAAAAGGTAAATAGACTTAACATGATAATCCCCTCTGTTTCCAGGGATTCTCATTTGGATCTGTTCGCAAAGGGGATCGCAGAAGAACTGAACTTCGCCTTTGCCGGTGTTCAGAGCCTGCGGTTGGCGCAAATGCTGGAAGCGGAACAGCTGCACATTGGCAGTGTCCATACCTACTTGGAGCTTTACGGAAGAATGTATGTGGATCTGACCCCCAATGTTTGTCTGGTGGCAGCGGATCGGGCAGATCCCCAGGGCAATCTATACACCGGTTACAATACGGAAGAAACTCCCATAATCTGTGAAGCAGCTGCATTCAAAAACGGCATTGTCATTGCCCAGGTAAACCGCATCGTAGAAGATGGACAGCTACCTCGCGTGGACATTCCCGGTGACTGGGTAGACTTCATTGTGGAATCAGACCAGCCCTATCCCATGGAACCTCTGTTTACCAGAGATCCTCAAAAAATTCAGGATACCCATATTCTGATGGGTATGATGACCATCAGTGGTATCTACGCCAAACACAACGTTCAGTCTCTGAATCACGGAATTGGCTACAATGGTGCCGCCATTGAGTTGTTGCTGCCTACCTACGGCGAATCTTTGGGGCTGAAGGGAAAGATTTGCTCTCATTGGGTGCTGAATCCCCATCCCACCCTGATTCCCGCCATCGAAAGTGGTTGGGTTAAGCAAATTTGTGCCTTTGGCGGTGAATTAGGGATGGAGAAATACACCGCAGCCAGGCCAGATATCTTCTTCACCGGTGTAGATGGAGCCTTGCGCTCGAACCGTGCAATTGCTCAAATTGCGGGCCTTTATGGAATGGATTTATTTCTAGGTGGCACATTGCAAATGGATTATGCCGGAAATTCATCCACGGTTACCAACGGACGACTCAGTGGCTTCGGTGGTGCACCCAATATGGGTAATTCCACGGGTGGACGCAGACACACCACTCAAGCATGGTGCGAGATGGCACCCCGAAACGGTTCCATGGCTTCTGGGCGGAAATTGGTCGTGCAGATGACCAAAAGTGCCAGCAAGTTCGGCCCTGCCTTTGTCCCAGAGCTTGACGCAGTAAAAATTGGTAAGAAAGCGGGCTTGGCTGCTGCGCCTGTCATGGTCTATGGTGAGGATGTGACTCATGTGGTCACAGAACAGGGCATTGCCTATTTGTACCAGGCAGATAGTCTGGAAGAACGAAGCCGACTGCTAGCCGCTGTGGCACAGGGAACACCTCTTGGCGAAATGGTCAGTCAGAGTGACATTAAGGCGCTTCGCAATGCCGGAAAAATTGCATATCCCGATGATCTGAACATCAATGTTGCTGCTGCAAACCGGAATATGCTGGCAGCTCAGAGTCTGGAGGAAATTGCGGCGATTTCGGGCGGATTATATGAAGTTTCAGCCCGTTTCCGTAAATGAGAAAATCTATTTCAGTCAAATTATATAATATTGGAGGGATTTTTTTGTCAAGAGAAAAGCAGGAAGAATTGCTCAAGCGCAAAGATACCTTAAGACAGGGTGGTGGCGAAAAGAGCATAGCCAAACAGCATGGTTCCGGAAAACAGACTGCCAGAGAGCGTTTGCAGCAGCTGTTTGATGAAGGCAGTTTTGTTGAAACTGGATTGTTTGTTCAGCATCGCTGCACCAATTTCGGGATGGATAAAAAGTCTGTTCCCGGTGAGGGGGTTGTCACGGGCTATGGTACCGTAGATGGTCGACTGGTCTATGCTGCGGCCCAAGATTTTACGGTCATTGGTGGTTCTCTGGGCGAAATGCACGCGGCGAAGATCACCGCAACGCAGGAAGCAGCCATGAAAGTGGGTGCTCCCATGGTCTGCATCAATGATTCCGGCGGAGCAAGAATTCAAGAGGGTGTGGATGCGCTGGCTGGATACGGGAAAATCTTCTACAACAATACCATGGCCTCCGGTGTGATTCCTCAGATCAGTGTTATCATGGGCCCTTGTGCGGGTGGAGCGGTGTATTCCCCTGCTCTGACGGATTTTATATTTATGGTAGAAGGAACCGGTCAAATGTTTATCACTGGTCCTCAGGTCATTCAGGCAGTTACCGGCGAACAGATCACCGCAGAATCGCTGGGCGGTGCCATGGCTCACAACAGAACTTCTGGCTGTGCCCACTTTGCGGCAGCCTCAGAAAAAGAGTGTATTGCCCAAATTCGTCAGCTCTTAAGTTATCTACCACAGAATAATCGAGATTCTGCTCCTGTATATGCCTGTAATGATGATCTGAACCGGGTTAGTCCCGAACTCAACAGCATTGTGCCTGACAGTCCCAATAAGCCATACGACATGATGCAGATTATCCAGTCTCTTGCCGATGATAGACAGGTTATGGAATGCCACAAGTATTTCGCTCCCAATATCATTACCTGTTTTATCCGTATGGGCGGACGCAGTGTGGGCGTTATTGCCAATCAGCCTAAAGCTATGGCTGGCTGCCTGGATATCAATGCTTCTGACAAAGCTGCCCGGTTTATCCGCACTTGTGACAGCTTTAACATACCCTTGCTGACTTTGGAGGATGTTCCTGGATTCTTGCCTGGTTCCCAGCAAGAGTATGGCGGAATCATCCGTCATGGTGCAAAGATGCTCTATGCTTACAGTGAAGCCACTGTCCCCAAAATCACTGTCATAACGCGTAAAGCGTATGGTGGTGCCTACATCGGTATGTGTTCTAAACATTTGGGCGCAGATATGGTTTTGGCATGGCCAGACGCAGAGATTGCAGTTATGGGTGCGGAAGGTGCCTGCAACATCATCTTCAGCAAGGATATCAGGAATGCCGAGGATCCCGCTGCTATGCGTCAGGAAAAGATTGCTGATTACCAGAAGGCTATGATGAATCCGTATGTCGCTGCTGCTCGTGGATATGTAGATGATGTAATTATTCCTTCCGATACGCGTAAGCATGTAATCAGCGCGCTGTTTGCACTGGAAGGCAAGAGCGTGTTCCGTCCAAAGAAAAAACACGGAAATATGCCACTATAAAGGAGGGTAAAGCCCAGATGTACAGAGATTCTATTACCTATACGCAAGCCGTGATTGTTTGCATATTTAGCTTGATTGTGGTTTTTGCGGTTTTGCAGGCAATCACATACATGATTAATATCATTGCCTGGCTGACCAATCGCGGGGATAAAAATAGAGGCCTACCCGTACCGCCTGAGGCAACAAAAGCTGTCCCGGCGGCTGCTCCCGCATCAGTAGACAGCCATATTGATGTTGTTTTGATTACAGCTGCTGTTGCTGCTTGTTTGGGAAAGGATACCAGCTCGTTTGTGGTTCGGAGCATCCACAGAATTGGTACAGAAGAAACTGCATGGAATCGGTGCGGAAGACTGAATTCTTTACAATAATTGATGAGGTGAAAAAAATGACCAAAAAATTTCGTATTGTTGTAGATGGCATTGCCCATGAAGTGGAAGTGGAAGAATTGGAGGCCAGTTATTCTGCCCCCGCTGTCTCTGTTGCGTCAACAGCGCCTGCGCCCAAAGCTGCACCCACCCCCCGGGAAGCACCTGCTGTCGCATCTGCCGGTTCTGTTACGGCGCCTCTGCAGGGAACCATTTTAGATGTCTCTGTTACTGCGGGCGAGCAAGTGAAGGCCGGTCAGGTTTTGGCGACTATTGAGGCCATGAAGATGGAGAATGAGATCGTGGCACCTGCAGATGGAACCGTTGTTTCCGTATCTGTCCACAAGGGAGATACTGTTGCCTTGGGTGATGTCCTTGTAACACTCCAGTAAGGAGGGGGCATCATGATGGAGATTTTTCATGGATTCTGGGAAAGCACAGGCCTTTCTCAGCTGTTTCGGTGCAGTGTGGAGCTGTTTGGCATCCCTCTGCCAGGAGAACTGATTATGATCTGCATTGCCTGTCTGTTTCTGTATCTGGCTATTCACAAAGGATATGAACCCTATCTGCTGATTCCCATTGCCTTCGGTATGTTGCTGGTGAACCTTCCTCTGACAGGCTTGATGGCAAAAGCCGTAGGTGATGAGAATGGCGGTTTGCTCTATTACCTGTATCAGGGAACAGAGTTGGGTATTTATCCGCCGCTGATTTTTCTGTGTATTGGTGCCAGTACAGACTTTGGGCCTCTGTTGGCCAATCCCAAGAGCTTATTGCTGGGTGCAGCAGCTCAGTTAGGTATCTTTGTTACATTCTTTGGTGCAATTGCTCTGGGCTTTACAGGATGTGAAGCTGCTTCTATCGGCATTATTGGCGGCGCTGATGGCCCTACCGCTTTGTATTTAACCAGCAAGCTGGCCCCCCACCTTCTGGGCTCCATTGCCATTGCTGCCTATAGCTATATGGCGTTAGTTCCCGTGATTCAGCCCCCTATTATCCGTCTGTTGACCACAGATGATGAGCGGAAGATCAAGATGGAGCAGTTGCGCGAGGTCAGTAAGAAGGAAAAAGTAATTTTCCCCATTGCTGTTACCCTGTTTACCGTTCTGCTGCTGCCCAGTGCCGGTGCTCTGATCGGAATGTTGATGCTGGGCAATCTGGTGAAGGAATCCGGACGGGTTCCCAATCTGGTCAGTGCTCTCGATAATTCTCTGATTTACATTATATCCATTCTATTGGGCATGACCGTGGGAGCCAAGGCCAATGCTGAGGCATTCCTGCGAGTGGAGACCCTCAAGATCATTGTATTGGGTGTCATTGCTTTTGGTATGGGTACCGCAGGCGGTGTTCTGTTGGGCAAGCTGATGTGTAAACTCTCGGGTGGAAAAGTCAACCCTATGATTGGTGCAGCGGGTGTTTCTGCCGTTCCTATGGCAGCCCGAGTTGTCCAGAAGGAGGGGCAAAAATATAATCCCTCTAACTTCCTGCTGATGCACGCCATGGGTCCCAATGTAGCTGGCGTCATTGGAAGTGCTGTGGCGGCTGGTATGTTACTGTTGTTTTTCCAGTAGAACCGTTCTTATACCAAACCCGTTTGAAAACTTTAATCGATTTCCGAGGTTAAATTGTGCCAGAAACGGCAGATGACACAGTTGGGCTGATGCCAAGCAAGGAAGATAACGCATTCTGGCCCAATTTAGACCGGAAAGAATTAAAGATTTTAATCATGTTTTAGACAATATGAAATGACTCCTCACTTGTAAACCGTGGATTTACCTGTCATACTTAAGGTGCTAGACAAAAGCAAACTGAAATTACCACATACAAGGAGGAGTCACCATGACAAGTATAACTTATATCGGGATAGATGTCCATGCCACTAATTTCACACTTTGATGTTATTCCTTTGAGGATGATAAAGTGTACGCCACCGTTCAAGTCAAAATCATTTCATAACAGTATTAGTTATCACACACCGACCTGCTGATGTGGCTACTGCTGTTCCCTCTAGCAGCATTGGCCAGCCTTTATGAGCGGCAGGATTCATTCATGGATCCTGCCGTGTCATACCCCTCAAAAGATTCCCAAACGCCCTTGTTTCCTGTATGATAAAAGGAAACAGCGTTGTTTATGTGGAACAGCGGAAAAGGATGGGAGGAAGGAACCAATTATAGTGTTTCCACCGAGTACTGTAATACATCTTCCTGAGTCGGAATACCCCACAATGCTTCCGCACTTTTCTGTGAACAGGCTGGCAATGGCAGCACCATATCGGTCGATATATGAAGATTTCTTTCGATTCAATTCCATAGACTTTTCTCCCGTTCCGGGAAACGGGCCGAAACACTGAACAAAAGGTATAGTATTAAGACTGGGAACCGCAATAAAGCACGACATGGTTTTGAACCCTCCGCAGGCATGAAGGCATCTATTGCCTCTATATCCCTTAATACCGGATTGATAGCTTTTTCTTGGCCGCCATTTCCCCTGACAAAGCAGGGAATGACTTTTCATGCCGCCAACGCTGAAGGCCATGGAACATGATTTACACACTCCATGGCCTTTAATTCAATTCAAGGATTTAGCTAAGATTTGGATACTGGCACGCTAAATCAAGAATTACTCCTCCATCTCGTCGTAAGGAATGTATTCGTTTACACCATGCGGATCATTGTAAATCATCAGAGGCTTCTGAACTGCCTTATTCAGACTCAACTGGAAGATATCAAAGCGCTGATAGGCACCATAGAAATCGTGAATCCACTTGGCATTGATTTCAGCGGAGATGTCAATATCGGCATACGCAATGCCTTCCTGATTATCTCTGAAGGTCTCAGAAATCTCTTTGCCAAAGCAGTTGGTAATCATCGTGCATGCATAGGAATTATTGCGCAGCCATTCGGCCGTCTCCTCACATCCGCAGGAAAGCTGCTCAATTGCATCCTCATCCAGCGTTGCAGATGAGCAAATAGAGAACACCTTGGATGCAAAGGCATGAGAGCATGTACGAGTACGCAGGCAGTCATAGTAGTCACCATTCTTACGATTGGTGGGCCAAGTAGCAGGATACAGGCCGATATGAACCTGCTCACCCTGTGCTGCCATGGAATACAAAGCCAAGGGGTTGCTGTTCTCGCCGCAAATGTTAATGCCAATGTTACCGATTTCAGTCTTGTGTACACCCAGGGAAGAGCCATCTCCGCCTGCCCAGACAAGCTTCTCACCCCATGTGGGTAAAATCTTGCGATGGTGGCCAATCAGATTGCCTTCACGGTCGAAAAACAGACTGGAATTCCACATCGTCCCTGTCGTATCATTGGATTTCTCAGAGATACCTACACAAAGGTACACCTTGTTTTCACGGGCAATATTTGCCAGGCGATGGAAAGAAGGAGAAGGAACCGCCACGCTGTTTTCATAAAGTCTCTTATGGAAGGGTCCCATATCTACTGGCGGCATATACAGACACCAATAGGGGAAAGTAGGAACAAAGCTTTCGGGGAATACTACCAAATCCGCACCGTTTTCTTTACATTCCTTTACCTTAACAGCGATTTTGTCGATGGTTGCCTCTCTGTCCAGAAATACGGGAGATGTCTGGACTGCAGCTGCGCGAAGCTTGGGCAATGTGTCACCTACAAAGGGCACATCTGCAGGCTTGTAAACCTTTTGGGTCACGGTTGTTGCGTTTGTTGAATCTTTAGACATGATGATCTCCTTTCTGTTGTGTGCGTTTTTTATTATTATTGGTATGGTACCCTGAACAGAGTACCATAAACCATACTAACATGTGATCCCGTGCTGCACGACTATTTGAGGTTAAGCTCCGATTTTTTTGGACGTTTTAAAACATTCTGAACAATCTGAACAATGGGCAGCCAAATCATACAAACCAAGCCGGCAGCAAAACCATTATTGTACAAATTGATCCATCCATACATAGATGCCGTATTTCTTACGACGGAAATATGCAGCATTCCAGCTATAATTCCATATGTCGGTCCATATTTCCCGGTAAAGCTACAAATACATGTGGAGAACAGTGCTCCCAGAAGAGCTACCGGCTCATTCAGTGCCCACACGGAGGAGGGAAGAAAAGAAAGTATCACAATACCCAGCACAGCCCAAATTACATTATAATAATTCTTTCCCAGTCCTCCAAAGCCGCCAACACTTAAAATAGCCGCCAAGATCGGGCCGGATAAATCGCCTCCAACAGCGAGAACATAGAATGTCGACATCAGCCCTAAAATTCCCATGTTTACCAGCGTTATGGGCAATCCTTCCAGCGCTACATAATCACAGGGTAGCTGTCCGGAATGTTTTGGCAAATTCAGCAATCCTTTAAAAGAACAGTCATTCAAGAGAAAACCTAACAAAATATGCGAGCCAAACAATACAACCAAAAAAACGGTTAACATCTGATTGTACTGATCGCACCAGGAAGAACGGCCTGCAAATTCAAAGCCAATGCCCTTCAAAATACTCACAAGGACAATACACACAAAACCTGCGGCAAAACCGACATTGTAAATCAGCATTCCATCGTGTGTCCGGGCGGCAATACCGGCCACCGGAGGCACTACAAAGCCAATCAACATTGATAATATGATACCCAGCACAACATTGATTGCCATGGAATCAATCAAAGGGTTATGAAACATGCAATATTGTACAACTGGGCCTGCGCAGGTTGCAAATAATGCAGTCAGAACATGCTTGGAAAACGGTTCCTTAACCACCTTGGCATAAATCCAAGTACCGGTGATGATCGGAATCATATTAAAAACATTTTTTCCAAATAGTGCGAATCCTGCAACAATGTAGCAGCATCCTAAACTTGCGCCACCGAATGTTGCTCCACTGAGACGAATCGTAATAACAGCCAGCAGCATTGCAAGTCCAGCATTCAAGAAAGCTCCGCCAATTCCCGCCGTAATGATATAATCGGTAATCAGAGAACCTTCCGATGTAAAGATCGTCCATACGCCTTTTAGGGATTGTATGGGGTTTCCTTCTACAAAAAGCCCAAATACAATAAGCACAAGAGAAGTAAAAAGGTTTACTCTCATTACGGCACGGGAGGGCTTTTCTGAATCATAAGCAAAAAGCTTCTTCATAGTTAATTGTCCCCTTCTCTGTTGTATGATATTCCTTTTCAACTTCATGACGCGTCAATATAAGGCTGTTGTATACACATTTGTGTTAATACATTTTGCAAAAGCGGCTATCGTAAACCCAAAAAACTTACAAGTACTGCCATCTACTTGCAAAATTGTCCAACAACCCTATTTAATATTTACCATATTTTAGGAAAAATGTAAAATACCAATTTCTACATTTAATAATAACAAAAATGTTATGAATTTCATGCTAATTAATATCTACTGACCAACCCTCAGTTTTTCGCACGGTTGCAAAAAGCCGAGTAGTCAATCCCAAAATTGCAAAAAGGCGTACTGAATCTTTCGCAGATTCAGCGGCAAAATGGACAGGGCAACCACATGCGCAGCTGTATCTTCCAGCTTCGCTGTCACCAGATCCATTCCACATTTCCGCTTTCCCAGGCTGAATTTGCGTTCTACTTCTATCCGCTCGCATTCGTCTTGGTAATCCTGGACCTTGTTCCGTTCCTCGCCTTTCTTGGGCCTTCCCAGAGCCGGGCCGGACAGCCGGATCCCCCGCTCTTTGCAGTAGCTGAGATTCTCCCGGTTCCGGTATATCTTATCTGCCAGTACCCGACCGGGGTAGTGTCCCTCACACCTGTGGAAATTTTCGATCATTTCCTGGAGCTTGGTCGCTTCGTTGTAGGCATCAAAAGAACGGTATTCCAGTCTCGTCCAGCCGCCTGTGCCACTGATATCCAGCTTCATGCCAAACTCCACGGGTTTGTCGGCCTTCTCAAAAAGCTTTATGGGATGTAAAATGTTATACCAAAAAATTTCCTGCCGGATTTTCTGGCCGTGAGTTTTTAGCCTTTTCTCAAAATCCGTTATACCAAATTTTTGCAGGAAAAGCCCGGCGGTTAAAGGACTTTTCCACATTTTTGGTATAAAGGATTTTTGGGTATAATAGCGGCAAGCAATGCATGTGTGCCCACAAACCTTGCTGCATCAAAAAGTCGCAAGCAATGCTCATGGCGCGCCATATGCGAAAACACGCAATTCTGTTTGCGTGTTTTCCAGCTTGTTGGGAAATCTCTCAAGCCCTTCGCACCACAAGTTCCTTGTGAGCTGCGCATTTGACGGTGCTTGTGTTTCGTGTGCAACCCTCTACGAAAACAATGATGTTATGTCAATTTGAGATTGACTTGATATGCGATACAGGGTATAATAGTCACACAAAGATCAGGAGGTGGCGGCTATGAATACCATCGGTGTGCGGTTGCGGGAACTGCGTCAAAGTGCGAAGCTGTCTCAGGTAAAGGTCGCAGCCATTGTGGGCTCCCGGCAGTCGGCGGTTGCTCGTTTTGAAAGCGGCGAGGCTCATGTCCCGGCGGAGGTAATGATTCGGTATGCGGATTATTTCGATGTGTCGCTGGATTACATTTTTGGTCGCACGGACAAGCCCCAGGGTAAGCTGTATGAGGGGAAAATGAAAATCGAAAAGGTCTATCCAGAGATGGACAAGTTCATCGAGATGTGCTTTGACCCCGGCTCTCCCATCAATGAGCGGCTGAAAGAAACCCTTCGGGAAATGTTGAAGGAGTGACAGGAATGAATCAGGATTTGACATTCATGGGTAATCAGTTCGATGAAATCTTAGAGATCATCGACAATGCCAGAACCCGAGCTATGCGGGCAGTAAATGCGGAGCTGATTAATATGTATTGGGAAATCGGTGCCTACATCAGCCAGAAGGTTGAGGCTGATGGCTGGGGCAAAAGCGTTGTCACCGAGTTTTCCGAGTTTCTCCGCCATCGCTATCCAGCCTCCAAAGGCTTTTCGGCCCAGAACATCTGGCGCATGAAGCAGTTCTATGAAACTTACCGCGGCAACGAAAAACTCTCACCACTGGTGAGAGAAATTTCGTGGACAAATAATCTGCTGATTCTGACCGGCTGCAAGACAGATGAAGCAAGGGAATTTTACCTTCGGCTTTGTGCGGCGAACAACTACTCCAAGCGGGAACTGGATCGGCAGATCAGCAGTATGCTCTTTGAAAGAACCATGCTGTCCGATACGAAGAACAAAGAACTGCTGACCAGAAGCGGAGGACTGGTTGCCCTTCGGGATGCCTATGTATTCGAGTTTCTGGATGTGAAAGAACCATACAAAGAGAAGGATCTTCGTAAAAGTATCGTCGCAAATCTGCGGGACTTCATTCTGGAATTTGGTCAGGACTTCACCTTTGTGGGTGAGGAGTATCGGATACAGGTGGGGAACACCGACTTCTTCATTGATCTGCTTTTCTACAATCGTGCGCTGTCCTGTCTGGTGGCAATCGAATTGAAGGTGGACAAATTCCGCCCGGAGCATCTGGGACAACTGAACTTCTATTTGGAAGCCCTTGACCGGGATGTGAGAAAGCCCAATGAGAATCCCAGCGTAGGACTGATTCTTTGCACCAGCAAGGATGATACAGTTGTGGAATATGCCTTGAGCAGAAGTATGTCCCCCACCATGGTTGCGGACTATACCCTGCATCTGCCAGACAAGACTTTGCTGGAAAACAGGCTGCGTGAATTGACGCAGGCGTTGACACTGGAAAGTGGGGATGCAGAATGAAAGCCGTGATTTATGCCCGCTATTCTTCCGACAGTCAGAGGGAGGAATCCATTGATGGTCAGATTCGGGAATGCACTGCCTTCGCAGAGAAGAACGGCATCACAATTCTGCGCCACTACATCGACCGCGCCTACTCTGCCAAGACGGACAACCGCCCGGATTTTCAGGAAATGATCAAGGACAGCAGCAAGAAACTGTTTGACATGGTCATCGTCTGGAAGCTGGACAGATTTGCGAGAAACCGTTACGACAGCGCACGGTACAAAGCCCAGTTAAAGCGGAACGGCGTGAAAGTCGTGTCCGCAACGGAAGTAATTTCCGAAGGTGCGGAGGGTATCATTCTGGAATCCGTGCTGGAAGGCTATGCGGAATACTACTCTGCTGATCTGTCGGAGAAGGTTATCCGTGGCAGGACGGAGAATGCGTTAAAGTGCAAGTTCAACGGCGGCACACTTCCCATCGGTTATGTGATTGATGAGGAACAGCATTTTCAGATTGACCCGCTGACCGCTCCCTTTGTGCTGGATGTGTTCAAGAAATACGACAAGGGCGCGACCATGAAGGAACTGCGTGACTGGCTAAATGAAAATGGCATCCGCAATAAATTAGGAAAACCTCTGAACTTCAACAGCATTCAGCACATGCTCAGTAACCGTCGTTATATTGGAGAGTACAAATACCGGGACATTATCGTTCCCAACGGAATCCCTACCATCGTCCCAGAAGATTTGTTTGATCGGGTTCAAGAAAAGCTGGCGCAAAACAGAAAAGCCCCGGCCCGTCACAAAGCCGAGGATGATTACCTGCTGACCACGAAACTCTTCTGCGGCTACTGCGGTGCTTACCTCTGTGGCGAGAGCGGCAAAAGCAGGAACGGAACCGTTCATCACTACTACAAGTGCGTATCTGTAAAAAAGAAGCGGACGGACTGCAAGAAAAAGCCTGTTAGGAAACAATGGCTGGAAG
>OLHG01001321.1_pt1 | contig 15463 bp, 8 predicted proteins | sample 1605971 | NCBI WGS metagenome assembly OLHG01 (sample SAMN03283289) | human gut metagenome | biome: human-associated habitat; material: feces | host: Homo sapiens | place: Peru | collected 2012 | reverse complement strand
AATCCACGACGCTGAAAGCCATCTCCGGCATTTGCCGCCCCTACCGGGGCAAGGTGACGCTGTTTGGAAAGCCGGTGGAAAAATACAAGTCTTCAGAGCTGTTCCATGGCTGCCTTGCCATGCTGCCCCAGGATCCCAAGAGCCTGTTTGTGAAAAAGACCGTCCGGGAAGACCTGGCGGAAATGACCAAGGACAAGCAGGAAATTGACCGGATCGCTGCCCTTTGCCAGGTGACGGAGCTTCTGGACAGCCACCCCTATGACCTCTCCGGCGGCGAGCAGCAGCGCTCAGCCCTGGCCAAGGTGCTGCTGACCAACCCCAGACTTCTGCTGCTGGACGAGCCTACCAAAGGTATCGACAGCTTCTTTAAGGAAACCTTTGCGGAAATCTTGGCGGATTTGAAGAAACAGGGCATTACCATTGTTATGGTTTCTCACGATGTGGAGTTCTGCGCCCGATATGCGGATATTGTCAGCATGTTCTTTGACGGACAAGTTCTGACCACGGACACGCCCAGACGGTTCTTTGGAGCCAACAGCTTCTATACCACGGCAGCCCACCGGATGAGCCGCCATGTGTTTAAGGGTGCCGTTACGGCGGAAGACGTGATTTGTCTCTACAAAGAAAACAAGGAGGCAGCAAAATGAAAAAATCTCACATTGCCACGCTCCTGATTTTCCTGCTGGTGATTCCGGCAACCCTGTTTTTGGGGCTTCGGCTGACTGGCAGAGCCTACTATCTTACCAGCACGCTGGTGATTATCGAAATCATCATTCCGTTTCTCCTGGCCTTTGAAAGCCGCAAGCCCCAGGCACGGGAGCTGGTGGTGATCGCCGTTCTCTCCGCACTAGCCGTGGCCGCACGGGTGGTGATTCCCATTCCCAATTTCAAAGCGATTTTCGCCATTATTATGCTCTCCGGCATGGCCTTTGGCCCAGAGGCGGGCTTCCTGGTGGGGGCTGTCTCCGCCTTCGCAAGTAACTTCTTTTTTGGTCAGGGAGCTTATACCCCCTGGCAGATGTTCGCCTACGGGGCCGGTGGAATGCTGGCGGGCTTCCTGTTTGCGAAAGGCAGATTGCCGCAAAAGCGCTGGGTCATGGCGATTTTCGGCTTCCTCGCCTGCGTCCTGTTTGTGGGCCCGCTGCTGGATACCTGCACGGTATTTCTGACCCTGCCCATTATCAACGCACAGACTGCCTGGCCCTTGTACGTTTCCGGCTTCCCGGTCAATATCAGCCAGGGCATCTGCACGGCTTTGACCATGGTGCTGTTCGGCCCGGCGCTGCTGGAAAAACTTGACCGGGTGAAGCTGCAATATGGCATGACGGAGGACGAAGATGGGGTTTGAAGCCTGCCATCCGGCGGTGAATTTCATTTTCTTCGCCGCCGCCATCTATGGAGCCGTGAGCTTCAAACATCCGGTATTCCTGGCCATTGCCTATGTCTGCGCTTTTGCCTACAGCGTCAAGCGATGCGGTAAGAGGGCAATAGCGTTCAACCTTTTCCTGCTGCCGCTGATTTTGGTGTTCGCCTTGTATTACAGCTCTTACCACCATTTCGGAGTAACAGTGCTGAGAAAGAACTTCATCAACAATAATATTACCTTGGAAAGCTTTGTTTACGGCCTGGTCATCGGCCTACGGTTCGCAACGCTCTGTATGTGGCTAGAAGCCATGTTCCGAGTGGTGTCGTCGGACAAGGTGGTGTACCTATTCGGCAAGGTCAGTCCGCTGCTGTCTCTGTTTCTGACCATCCTATTGCGGTTGATTCCGAGAATCGGCCAGGAGGCTAGGCGTATCAACCTGGCGCAAAAGGGCATTGGCCGGGGCAGCAATCAAGGCAACATCTTTCGGCGCTTCGTAAACTGCCTACGCATCTTCTCCATGCTCATTACCTGGATGATTTCAGCGTTAGCTCTGGAATCCGACTCCATGCGCTCCCGCGGCAGCCTCCTCCGGGGAAGGACGGCTTTCTCTATTTACCGCTTTGATAACCGGGACCGGGCCTTTGTGATTGCGCTGTTCAGCTGTATCACCCTGACTGCAATGGGGGTGATTTTGGGAGCCAGCAAGATGTGGTACAATCCCAGGATTATCTGGCGGCCTCTGAACGGGATTGGTGTGGTGACGGCTATTGGATACTTGACGTTTTGCTTAATGCCGCTTGGATTGGAACTGTGGACGGAGTACCGGTTCAATAAAGCAAAGAGGGCGACATGAACTATGTGTAAAAGATCACTTTAGCGATAGAAAATGTTGCATTCTGGGTGAATAAGATATAGAATATACATGGTTGGAAGGCTGGCGACGAAAGGAGTTTTTCATATGATTACATTCTATAAACAATACATGATTCAGTATGACGAACGTCCCAGGCGAGATGAATATTCTAATCGAAATGAATCTCCAAAGCAAATTGTCGTTACTTCAATTGTTGCGAATGGTAATTTCCATTGTATGTATGGCGAGCGAATCTATGATTCCTTAGATGATGTCAAACGTGACATCGATGCAGGAAGATATGGTTGTTCAACCCATTGATTAAAGACCTATTCATACAAGAGCATAGGCATTCAATGACAACCTATCCAGCCAAACTGACACACCATCAATTTTCTATAGGCGGTTTGGATAACAGTTTTATCTTAAAAAACTGGCATTATATAACCGAAAACAGCGGCATTGGCGAAAAACTGATGCCGCTGTTACCATAGTCGATACGTGGAAAACTTAGTAACTTTATTGTATAATTCAAAAGGGAGGTTCAAATAGCAAACATTGTTCCTTGTAAGTAGTAGGAAACTTTTATATAATAAAGCCGTGAAAGATTAGTTAAATTTATTTTTATTAAACTCGACAGGCAAAATATATCAAAAAGGATGATTAAGTCATGGTGAAGAAAGATTTTTTGCAAATGGCTCTTGAGGAAATGGGAATATACTCTTATAATGACTATAGAAATAAAATTGAAATATGGGAGGATTTTAACAATAGAGTGTTTCAAGGGGGACAAGAAAAGATAGATAGTCTACGGGACTTGGTTGTGGATTATTATGATAGTTATCAGTATAACCAATTAAGCGGGCAATATATTTCTGTTAATCCAATGTCGTGCCATAATAATCTTATTGATAATTACATGTGTTTGTTTCCGAAACGAGCATTAATTGAAACAAGTGCATTACTGTCATATATTGATATGACACCACATAATGGTGAAAGCTATGATTTGCCGCCTAATGATTTTATAAAACAATATTTCCGATTTAAGAACCTAATTCAGCATAATATTGCATTTCTTTATCCTATAAGCACACAAGAGGAAACTTATAAATTGGACGGAACTATATGTGATTCTTCTTCCATATTACCACTAAAAAATGTTGCAGATGTGTCCCAAAACGGGAACTTAAATAGAATACTTCAAAACCCTGATATGTTTTATATAGCGTTTCCTTGGCTGTATAATGCGAGAACGGATGATTTTATTGAGATATGTGATAAATATCCATCAGAATTTGATTGCCTCGCAAATGCCATAGAAAAAATTGCTCAGGCAAGCAATGGACAATCAGACTTGCAAACTGATGTATTTAGGGAGTTAAAAGATGCTTTGGTAAATATTCAAATATCCTTTGAAAAGAAGAAAGCAGCTCTTAAATCAAAAGGTGTTACAACAATCGTCGGAATTGCGCTTACATGTGTCCCCTTTGTAATTTCAAACTATTTTGATAATTTTGACCCGTTACTTCTACAGACAATTTTAGGGAGTGCCTCTCTTTTAGGAAGTAAGGATATATTAAATGATTTCTTTTCATTAAAAAGGGAAGGAAATCTCAACCCATATTGGGTAATTTGGAAATGGAAGCAGTCTGCTAGGTCCGAATCCACTCGCCTGCCCGTATAAAGGTTAATCACTAGCTACGCAGAGTAAGTGTACTGTGAGTTACGGGCAGGTTTAACACTCATGAATAAAAGAACCTCCATTTTTACGTGGGCGGTAGTAGCATCATGGCAGAAATGGGGAGCTTTTATACTAGTTTTCTGTGCGTGAAATCAGCCGGTCAAAGTCACTCTGATAGAGCCAATCCTGGATAATGCAGTACTGCTCAAGTAAGCGTCAAAACTGACGGTGACTTGCAGTGAGTTCGCTGGTATGAACAATACTTTCGGATAGTAACGGATAAATACTATCCGAGATACGGGGGATTTTCAAGAACAAGGATTTACAAAATATAAAGGTCAGAACAAACTGGTCCAGTGGGCCGGGCGGATCGCAGAGTGTTGTAACAGCGAGATGGCAGTAAAAAGCTGATGGCAGGAGAATTGAGTATGCGAGCAAACATACTACAAATGGTAGCATCGGTTATTTGAGATGGCTCAGGTACAGTAGCAGGTTCAGTTTGCAAAAGTAACTCCGGCGTAGTCTATTTGTTTCAGCCGGATAGCCGTGACCATCCGGCTTTCAGGCGCGGAAGCAGCCACTGAAGAAGTAGTGTTAAGCAAAGTAACAATATGTTTCTTCATATTTCTTTTTATTATTATGGTTTGAAATTAATGGGTGTATGCTTCGCTTCGTTCTGAGAACCTGCTGATAAATATGAGGCATATCCTCATTCGTCCTGTGGCAATGTATACAGAAATAACTCCCCCTTGTTTTCTCTGTTCATTATGATAAAATATAGGAAAAAGCTGTACCGAATAGGAGAATACATATGAGACTGTCCAAATTGAAACTGATGAATTATCGCTGTTTTGGTTCAGAGGAACAGATTATCTTATTTGACAATCTAACAACGTTCATTGGAAACAATAGTGCTGGTAAGACCGCTGCTCTGTCCGCACTAAACTGTATGTTTTCCGAAAACAGCAGCAATCGGATTCTGCAAAGGAGCGACTTCCATCTGCCTAAGGAAATGGCTCCTGATGAAATGGAAAGCCAGGATCTTTATGTTGAAGCAGTTTTTGAATTCGAAGAATTGAAAACTGGGGATAATGGCGGAGAATATGTTATCCCAATCTTTTTCCAGCACCTCGTTGTCGATAATCCTAGTGGGCTGCCGTATTTGCGGATTCGTCTTGAAGCTACGTGGGAGAAAAGTGACACGATTGAAGGTTCAATCGATAGCAAGATAAGCTATATTACCTGTCCTGAGGCGGTTGAAATTGAGGAGAATTATCGCACTCCAGCAGCCCGTCGGGATTTAGACAAAATCCGGGTTGTGTATATTCCCGCAGTTCGAGACCCTTCTAGGCAATTGAAAAATGCGTCTGGCACGATGATGTACCAGATTATGAATAGCATTAATTGGAGCGAAGAAACGAAGAGAAATATTAAGACAAAAATCAAGGAGTTAAATGAACAATTTGTTGGAGAAAAGGGTGTTTCCATGTTTGGTGCATCCTTGGCGAATCAGTGGAAAGCCTACGATTCTGATGACAGGTATTCCACGGCCAGCTTGAGATTTAACAGTACCGATATTGAGACATCTGTTAGGAAAACGGAAGTCGTTTTCGAACCTACAGAAACGGGGAAAGAATATACCATAGACCAGATGGGTGATGGCTTGCGGTCATTATTTTATATTTCCTTGGTTGACAGTATCTTAGATGTGGAAGGCAAAATGCAGAAGGAAATTGAATCGGACCCAGAAAACACTTCCTTTAGTCGTAGGCCGCCCATCCTGACAATTGTGGCGCTTGAGGAACCCGAAAACCATATCGCTCCGCATTTACTTGGTAAGCTGGTGGAGAATCTTAGTAATATTGCCGGCAAAAGCAATGCACAGGCAATTATGACCTCCCATTCGCCGGCTATTGTTAAGCGGATTGATCCTGAGAATCTCAGATATTTCAGGATGGACAAGGATTTGCTTGCATCGAAAGTGAGAAGAATTACTTTGCCCGAGGAGGAAAGTGCACAAGATCAGTATAAATATATTAAAGAGGCAGTCCGGGCCTATCCTGAACTATATTTTGCAAAACTTGTGATTTTGGGAGAAGGCGACAGTGAGGAAATCATTCTTCCTAAGTATTGGGAAGCTGTGAACGGCAGTGTAGATGTTGGCGGCATATCAGTTGTTCCTCTTGGTGGCCGACATGTAAACCATTTCTGGAGATTGCTGAATGACTTGCAAATTCCTCACATTACATTACTTGACTTAGACCGAGAAAGAGAAGGTGGAGGTTGGGGACGCATTAAGTATGTGCTCAAGCAACTCATTGCAAATGGGCACGATAAGAATAAATTGCTCAATACAAAGAGTGGCGTCTTGACTGACGAACAACTGGATGGTATGTCTGAGTGGGATGTTTCTGATGTGACATCAATGCAAACATGGCTCGATTGGCTGGAACGATATAATGTTTTCTTTTCCGCACCGCTGGATATTGACTTTATGATGTTGGAACAGATGACGTCGGAGTACAAGAAATCTCTAGATACCGCCGAAGGTCCACGTTTAGAGATTGCTGAGGATGGAAAAAAGAAACGGGTATTAATCCAAACATTTGAGGAAACTGGTACTTATCCAGCGGAATATAGGGCTCGTATCAAAAAGGATATTAAATCCACACTGAAAGAAGAGGGAGGAGATGGGAGCACCTATTCTACGGAGCAGCAGAACCTTATGATATGGTACACATATTTCTTCCTGAATAGAGGTAAGCCTTCCACGCATATTGCAGTACTATCCCGATTGAGCGATGAAGCGATAAAAGGCAATATCCCTCCGGTATTGGAGCGCTTAATTGAGACGGCAGAGCGTATCTTAAAAGGAGATAAGAAATGAAAATCGTGTATCCTGATAAGTGGCTGCCTTGCGATGGGATTGTATTGGAAGAAGCTGCGAATACTGCTGTTCGTTGCAGCGATAGGCATGTATTGGTTATTGCAGGGCCTGGTGCAGGAAAGACAGAATTATTGGCACAAAAGGCAGCATTCTTGTTTCAAACAAACCAATGTAAAGAACCACAGAAAATACTGGCTATCAGCTTCAAAACGGATGCTGCGCAGAATTTGAAAGAACGCATTGAACGACGTTGTGGGGCAGAAATAAAGGGAAGATTTGTATCGATGACATATGATGCATTCGCAAAGAGTGTCCTTGATCACTTTAAGTATGCGTTACCTGAAGAACTTCGCCCTGCACCTGATTATTTAGTTAATGATTCCGATACAATCGATGCTGCATTCAGATATATTGGATATGAGAATCCTGATGGATTAACACCAGCAAAACTCAAATCCAAATACGACACGTTCTTGACGCAGATAAGCCTTCCGCTAACAGGGAGCGAAATAGGGCATAGAGTATGGCCGCTGTTGCTAAAGGGATTTAACGGGAACAGAGCGACACTGACCTTCAAGATGATTATGATGCTTGCCATATATATTGTAAAAACAAATCCATATATTAGGCGTGCATTGCATATAACATATTCTTATATATTTCTGGATGAGTTTCAAGATACGACGGATATTCAATATGCCCTTGTGAAAGAATGCTTCTTTGGTTCAAACACTAAGATAACGGCTGTTGGAGACAACAAACAGCGTATCATGGTGTGGGCTGGTGCAGTAAAACAAATCTTTAAAATTTTTTGCGATGAGTGGAATCCTAAAGGTGTTCGTTTGCTAATGAATCATCGATCGGCACCAAGATTGGTTGCACTACAACAAGAAATGTATGCCTCTCTAAAAGAAAAGGCAACAGAAGTCTGTGTTTCAGATAAATGGGCAGAAGATGATGGAGATATTGCTCTAATTATTGCAGGCGATGAACAGCTGGAAGCTGGTGCTGTATCAGCAGATATCCTAGAGAGAATTTCCGGAGGCAAAAAGCCTAACGAAATATGTATTCTCTGTAAACAGTTGCCGCAGAACTATGCTTCAGCGATTATTGCGGAGTTAGCGAAACATGGTGTCCGAGCTCGCATTGAAACTGACTACCAGGATCTAATTAAGGAGCCAATTGTGGACCTGCTTATCAAGTTTATGTTGTGCGCCTATGGCAAGAAACATCCAAATGAGTGGAACTTCATAGAGGAGTCATTGGCCGAACTCTGGGGTATTGGCGAAACACTGGAGAATGGTACCTATGATAAAATGCTACGGAAACTGGTTGACTTAGCAGATACCGTGAAGAAAACCGCACAGCAGGGATTTGACGGTGTTCAATGGCATGACACTCTGGAAGCAATAATTAGATTCTTCGGTATTGAAAACATCAAGGCAAAATTTCCGGCGTATAAACAAGGGACTTACTTTGATGACTTAGTTAGAAAATTTGAAGGCCTCTTTTTTTCTGAATATGTTGCTGCGTGTGGGGACTGGAGTCTAGCCATTGAGAATTATTGCGGAGAACATTCAGTACCTATAATGACAATCCATAAAAGCAAGGGGCTGGAATACTCTGCGGTATACTTTGTCGGTTTGGAGGACTCTGCTTTCTGGAACTTTAAGAACCAGCCAGATGAAGATCGCTGTGCATTCTTTGTAGCATTATCCCGCGCAAAGGAGTCGATTACTTTTACATTCTGCAAACGCAGAACAGGTTTGAGATATCCAATGCAACAACACGATGCAATTAATGAGTTTTTTGATTTATTGCAAAAACCGGGAATTGCAGAAGTAAAAACAGTATCTTAGAATTCAAATTCTTTAATTTGATTACTTCATATCGTTGGCTACTGCTATGCGAGATTAGCCGATGCCATTTGGCGGTAGCCCTGGATTAAAATGCAAAGGAGAATCCTTATGCAGAATGATGCTGTAAAAGGTGGACAGGATGATGTAAACTCCCATATCCAGATGCCTAAGGAAGTAATTAAGCGGTTTCACAACCAGTATAAGCGATGCTGTTATTACGATGTTAAAGGTAACTTTGTAGGGACTAAAGGAACTGCTGAATCACTAAACACAGCGTGGGGATTCTTTTCTGCTCGAACCGAGCATTATCTGGGAGAAAAAATCGAAACACCTTTTGGCAAGGTATTAGCGTACATAGACTCATTGGATTTCAGCCAAAACAGTGTGTCGGTGAATTCAAACTGTGAGGAAACAGTACGGGATTTTATGTATTCGCTAATTGCGCGAGATCCTATATTTATGCAGGAAATGGGAACAGATGGGAATATATTATCCATTTTGCCTGAGCAAATGCAGCATGACTATGTTGCCATTAATGGCTTTAGTGTAATCAGGAGAAATGGTTTCTTGTCGGATTATCTGTTGACGTTTCAAATTAATGAGACAGAGATTCCCTTTGTCTTGCCAATTGGGGGAATATATTGTTATTCATATAAAGGGAGTATCGCAATCAATTTGCCAATTTCGAAGAGTATAGCACTGTGTCTTATCCATAAAAATCTGATTGATGTTATGACTAAGAATGATGCTGTAATTATGCTCTCTATTTCAGATCCAGACACAGTGATGGACTTGAATAGTTTGGCTTTCCGAATGCAGAAAAAGCGTGGTTGGGGATATGTTGTTTGTCCTGAACGCCATGAGCTGGATAGACTAAAAAAGCAGTTTGATTCGAAAGAATAACTTGCAATTTCTGAAAGCTATGGTACAATCGCAATATCTTGGGGTAGGATATGGTTTCTGCTCTAGGTGAAGGGATTCACCTGACCCATCTTGGAACTGTGGAAGAAGATTACCGACAGAGGCAGAAAACTTCCGGGTTTCAGTGGATGTTTCAAAAAACAGAGAGTGACAAACCTCTTGAAAACTGGGTCAGTGCGAACCAAATGTCACTTAGTTAGTAGCCGAACAGTCTCTCCGTCAAGAAATAAAGATGGAGAGACTGGTTTTTGTAATATTTCAAAAAAACTTGGCACCTAGCAATGCGAATACAAAATTGGAGGGCTACAGCCATTGAGGTTGTAGCCCTCCTTTCCTTTCTTAAAATAGTATAGCTAAAACAAATATTGCTACCGCTTCCGTTTACTGTTGCCTGGTTGTGGTAAGTTAAATGAAATGCTTTTCTTGATTATGAACCACTGCTTTCAACTCGAACAATAATTTCCGTCCGTTCTTCATACCAAATAGTGTATTCGCTATCCTTGCGAAAATCTTCCGAAAAAATATCTTTTTTTGACAAGACATCGAGGTAAAAAGAATGGGATATTTTTTCTCCGTCAAGAAAGGAATATTCCATTGTTAATGGTAGTGGTGGTGCAACACGGCTATTAGCATGCTCTTCGTAAAAACTTCCCTCAAAAGAAGATACTTGGGGAGAACATAAACATGATGCATAATAGACAGCAAGCGCAAGGCCGCAACCGATACATAGCGCGGCTGCAAGGAAGTCCTGCTTACGAGATTTAGAATCCGCACCGAACCCTTTCAGCATACATGCAATTCCAATCAGCGTTACTATGCCAGCTTCAGCCCATAGCCGATATACAATCCCACTAAAATTATTCATAGTTACTCCTAGCTAAATTCTTGCATATAATTGACACCAATCTCAAATAATTTTTGCGCTGTTCGACCTATGAAACGTCCAACCGTATTCGATCTTTGTAAGGCATTGTAGGTCTTTTGAAGATTCCTGCCCCACCCATGTCCTGACTGCTTTCCGGCATATGAGGGTAAGTCTGCTGATCCCATTGTCTCGAATGTATTGCTTAACAAACGTCCCATTCCATAATCAATAAGGGAATTAACCGCAACATTTTTAAGCGCATTTTGGACGCTATTAGCTCCTGCTTTTCCGTTCAGTATGTTATCCGTCCAAATGATTGTTTCACTGACCGTGCTTCTTAGCACAGCTTTTACAAGTGATCCCCCTGGAATGAGTGACGTAATGGCCACAGCAGTGTACTCGGCCAAAGAAGATCTCGGCATAAAAAGATCTCGACCGGTTTTACCATCTATAAAATTCTCAAATACATCAGATGCATATCTAAGGGCAACCGCTCCAGCAACTGTCCCCCAAAGTTTTCCCTCGGTATCGTATCTGGCTACAGGGTTGTTCCCGCAGTACACAAAAGTGTTGGCACCAGTTAATCCCTGGCTGGTAAAAATATATGCATCCGCAGCGATAAAACGTCTAAGCGCCGGATCATAGTACCGACTTTGCAGATAATAGAACCCCGTCTCCTGGTCGTACACATAGCCGCGATACCGCAGAGGATTCAGCTCCGCAAGGGCACCATCACATGCCAGGATCTTGCCCCAGGCATCGTAATAGTAGTGTGCACCCTGCATACCATCCATGGTTTCAAGGCTTATTACATCGCCCTGAAGGTTGGTGATGTAGTAGTAGACAGTCCCGTTGTGGATCAGCGTGAGGGGCGCACCGTTGGCATCGTAGGTGAAGTCCAGGATGTCATCGCCCACAGTCATCCGCACCAGCTGATTGCCGTTGTAGATGTAGTTGTAGGTCTTCTCGGCGCTGGAACGCTTGGTACGCAGGCCGCCAGCCTCATACTCCATGGTCCAGTCACGGACATCCAGTCTGACCGTTGCGGTCCGTGTAGAGCCCATGTCGCCGTTGGCATCGGTAATGAAGCAGCAGTATTGGGCACCGTCGCTCTCCGCAGTCATCTCTACGCGGATGGTATTGGTGGTTGCGTCACTGCTGGTGCAGTAAACCAGCTCATCCGTACCGGGGGCTTGATACAGCCACTGGTAGGACAGGTTTTCGCCCTCAGCTTCTACAATAAAGGTGGCAATGTCGCCGGGCCGTCCGTAGTAATCGTCCGGCTCGTTGATGATGGTGTACTCAGGATCCCACGCGCTTTGGCTCGCAATAGAGGAAGCCAGCTTGCCAGCCTGAGAGGTAGCAACATGACCCATGAAGTCCTTGGCGATACAACGGTACTGGCTTCCGAAGTCACTGCTCTGAATGGTCACATTGAGGGTTTCGGAGGTTTCACCGCTGATGTCCGTCCATGTCTTGCCCTCATCCTTGCTGCGCTGCCACTGGTAAGTCACCCGGTCGCCTTCTGCCTTCACGGTAAAGGTGGCGGTGCTGCCGGCGGTGCCGAAGAAGTTCTCGGGCTGGGTCGTGATGATGACAGGGGCCTGCTTGGAAAGAGTCGTCAGCTGACGGCCATTCTCCCAGCCAAAGGTCCAGCGGTTGCCGTTGAAGTAGCTGGTAGGATTTCCGTTGCTGTCATAAGTGATGCTCTGGCCGTCATACGAGGTCAGCAGGTCCTTCCAATCGGCATCTTCGTATGCAAAGGTGTGGGTAGTTGTTCCGTCAGAGAAGGACTTGATATTTCCGACGGAATCGTATTGGTACGCGTTGCTGTAGGAATAGGGTGCTTCCGGAAAGCCGCTGACTGTGCCGCTTTCCGTCAGGAGCTGTCCCTGATTATCATAGGTGAACTTGGTGACGTTCCCTATGTTGTTCGTAGCCGTCAGAATATTGCCGGCCTTGTCATAGGTGTAGGAATAGCCCGCAAACTTATAGGTATTGCCGTAAGAGGTTCTGGAATAGTCAACCGCGGAAATCTGCGTGGTCGTGTTGGACCCGGTAGTGTCCCGGTAGGTGTAGCCCTTGGTGAACGGAGCACCGCTAACAGTGGAGAGACGGCGCAGCTCATCATAGCCATAAGTGAACTTGGCCAGCTCATTTCCGTTCTGTTCCACGGAGAAGGTGTCCAGCGTACCGTCCGTGGAATTGTAGGTGCTGCTCTGCGCGTAGGCATCGCTGCCGACCTGCCAGCTTTCCTTTACCAGCTGATTGTAAGTGTTGTAAATATCGTGGGTGTGGACCACGGAAGACCCATCCACCTGTTTCTCACTGTTGATCAGTCGGCCAAGGGAATCGTAGTTGTACAGATAGGTAGTGCTGCTGCCGTCCTTTGTCTCCGTCAGGCTGTGGAGGCTTCCTTCACCATTGTAGACGTAGGTCAGCACAGTGCCGTCAGAATAAACGGCGGTCTTGGTGCGTCCCAGCTTGTCATAGGTAAAGGAAATGCTGTCGCCATTGGCGAAGCTCTGCTTTTGCAGCAGACCGTTTCCGGGACCATAGGTGTAGGTTGCCAGCGACTTAGAGCCAACCTTCAGCTCGGTCATATTACCAAAGCTGTCGTAGACAAAGCTATAGGTCTGGGCTGCGTTGGCATCATCGGTTCTCTCAATGGAACCCAGATTGCCATTAACGTAATTATACACCAATGTTGCGTAATCCGCAACACTTGTTTCCACAGCACGATAGTTTTCATCGTACTGTGTGGTGGTTTTTACGCCGTAGGCGTCTGTGATCGTGGTGGCCAGGGCCATCATCTGGGCGTTCTTGGTGCCGTAGCCATAGGTCACCTTGGTGCCTGCGGCATCTGTAGTGGATGCCAATCGGTTCAGCCCGCCCTCATAGGATGCTGCTGTGCTGATCGTCTTGCTTCCGCTGCCGGTGAGTTTGGTCGTGATTGCGTTGCCGGCACTGTCATAGGTAACAGACTGGGTGATCAGATCGTTGGTAACGGAGGTCAGGCGGTGCTTATAGGTGCTGTCGTAGGTGTACTTATAAGTTCCGTTGCCGCCGGTGACGGTCTTGATCAGATTCCCGTTTTCATAGGTGCTGGTATCTTCCTTCAGGCCGCTGGTGGTGACACTGACGAGGTTGCCGTCGCTGTCATACTTCATGGTCTGTGCGGATTCCCGAACCAGGGAAATATTATCGAAGTATGCCACATTGGCATTGCCTTCGTATGCGCACACGACCCGGATCTTGGAGACGGTCTTTGCGCTTTCCTTGGGAACGACCGTCATGCTGACGAACTGCCAGGTATTGGAGAGATCAGAATTGAACGGTACATACTGGGTTTCGGTAGAATTGTCGGAGTAGGTAATAATGGCACGCAGACCGCATTCCTTCGTCTTGCTTTCCAGATCCTTTGCGGTATTCTGGTCATCATCGGGAACTGCGTTCGCGTTTACCCAGCCGGAGAGAACGTAGGTCTGGGTTCCCGGCAGGTTCAGAGCCACATCCTGATAAGCGTTTGTGCCCTGATCCGTGGGATTGCCATTGATCCGGATGGAGTTCGAGGAAGCGGCCACACCCTTACCGGAATAGTAAGATGCGCCGGATCCCATCGTCCAGCCATAGCCGGAGGTTTCCATGTTGCCGTTCTCAAGCAGATTATAGCTGGAGGGAGCCTCCGCTTCTTCTACCTGAACATCGTCCGCATAGAAAGAGCCAATGCACCCGCTGTTGAAAATGGTGATGCCGTAAATATCAGTTGCCGGTGCGGTAAAGCTGACGCTGATACGCACCCAGCCATCATCGACCTCATTAGAAGTGGTGTAATTAACATAGTTACTGGTCCAGCTCTGGGAGCCGTCCGTAACCAGCAGGCAAACGCCGCTGCCCTCAAATTTGGTGACTTCGCTGGTATTCACATAGGCAGAGAAGGTGTACTTCTTTCCCGCGGTCAGCTTCTCAGAAGACTTCATTGCATACTGCGTTCCGTTGCTGTCCAGTGTGCCCTTAATGGAGTAGTTGCCCGTTCTGGGTTTCGTTGTAGCACGGGAAGCACCGCTGAAGGTCCATTCATCGCTGCTGCTTTCGATACTGGTGTTTTTCAGAAGCTGCTGGCTTGCCAAACCAATGCTTGCGGTACGGACAGTGCGGTTATTCCGCTTGTCGTTGCTCTTGTCCGTGCTGCTGCGCTCATAGTACGCGGAATTGGTAGCGCCGATAATCACGCCGTCATTGTCGGTGGTATAGGCGTTGACGGTTCTTCTGGCATAGTCAAACAGGTAGTGCGTCAGAATATCGTCTGCGGTGTTGGCCTGCCGGTCCTGACCGTAGTCGCGGTAGGTGGTCTGGCTGTGGTTGGGATAGGTAATTGCGACAGTGGCGCCCGTAGCAGAGCCGCCCAATTCCTTGTAAGAGGACACCTTGCCGGAGGCGTAGGTGAATGCCAGAGAGTAGCTGCTTTCGCTGTCGGTCATCTTGACAAGCCGATAGCCGTCATACTCATATTTCGCAATTTCAGTCCCGTTTTTCTGGATGGAAACGAGTTTGCCACCGGAATAGCCAAGGGTATAGACGTTCCCCGCGTTATCGGTGACAGTAGACAGCGCGTTTCCGTCATAGGCAAAGGTCGCCAGGGTGATCTCCGCCTGGTCCTTGTTCTTCTGTACAATTTTGGTAATGCGGCTACTGGAGTAGGTAATGTTGATTGCGTTACCGGATTCATTCTTTTCGCTGGTAAGGTAATTGCTTGTAAAATTCCAGACATTGCCCTTATCATCGGCCATCGTGTAATCATTGGTGCTGTTGATCTTCATCTTCAGACCAAGGCCGTCTTCATCGTAGTAAGGATAGCTGGAATCCTTCGGGGAAGAATCCTTGATGAAATAATGGACGGTTCCGTCACCATCCGTATATTTCAGGTAATCAATACCATTAATATTCTCAGGAACGACTTTCTGAACATAGTCCAGTGTCCAGCCGGAGCCAACCGTCATGCTCAGGCCAAGCTTGTTCGGCGGCTGA
>OLHG01001320.1_pt1 | contig 15468 bp, 20 predicted proteins | sample 1605971 | NCBI WGS metagenome assembly OLHG01 (sample SAMN03283289) | human gut metagenome | biome: human-associated habitat; material: feces | host: Homo sapiens | place: Peru | collected 2012 | reverse complement strand
AAGTACATATTATGCAAATGAACGTGATAGTAGTAAAATATATTCAGGAAGAAGTGTATCAACTACTGGTAATGTTGGTTTAATGTATGCTTCTGATTATGGATATTCTGTCTTATCTTCTAGTTGTGCTAGAACTATAAATCTAGGTAGTTATAATACTAATGCTTGTGCCGGGAATGCTTGGTTAAAAAAAGAAGCTTACGAGTGGACGATTACCCCCCATTCCGATTCCTCTGCCAGCGTCTGGTACGTCTACGATGCGGGCTACGTGAATAGCCACAACGCGAGCAATGGTGATGCGTCCCGTCCAGTCTTATATCTAAAGTCTGATGTGACAGTAATGGGGGGAGATGGAAGTTTAGATAATCCATACAGAATTAGGTTAGTAAGTAGTTAGGTCGATGTCGGATTTAGTCCGACCGACCTAGTAAAATTATTTCAAGTAAAATTAGATAATATATAAATATAATTTCATATTGATAGTATGAAAGAAAGTATAAATATAATAAAAACTAATGGTAAATTTTATAATGTATATGAGATAGATGCTTATATATTTAATTATTTATTTAAATATAAAGTAATAGATAATAATAAGGTAGGTTTTCCTGATAGTGTATATAATAAGATTATTAATGTATTAGAGAGTAATCATATTAATTATAATGTTATTTATAAAGATAGGGAAAATATTTATAAGAATTATAGTAAGATAAATAACTGTTCTAAAGAACAGTTAGACAGATATAAATCTTGTTAAAAGGGAACTAATTTGGTTCTTTTTTTGGATTATTATTAATGAAAATTCGTGTATTTATTGCTTATTTTCTTTATTTAGTATATAATATAGGCATTGGAAGTGATAGTTATGTTCGATGAATTAGAAGAATATGCTAAATGTAATAATGTTCCTATAATGTTAAAAGATGGAATAGATTATATGTGTAATTATATTAAGGAAAATAATATTAAGAATATTTTAGAAATAGGAAGTGCTATTGGGTATTCTGCAATTCGTATGGCTATGGTAGATGATGATATATTTGTTACAACTATTGAAAAGGATATTAATAGATATAATATTGCGGTATCTAATATTAAGAAATATAATTTAGAAAACAGAATTAAGATACTTAATGAGGATGCTTTGGAATCGGTTATTGATGGTAAGTTTGATTTGATATTTATTGATGCTAGTAAGGGTAATAATATTAATTTTTTTAATAGGTATAAGGTTAATTTAAACGATAATGGTGTCATTATTACCGATAATCTATCTTTTCATGGATTGGTTGAAAATGAGAGTAAAATAGTAACGAAGAACCAAAAAGGTATAGTTAAGAAGATAAAAAACTATCTTGGTTTTTTAGAAAGTAATGAGGAATTTGATACTATATATATTCCAATTGGAGACAGGATATCAATTTCTAAAAAGAAGGTGTAATGTGGGAAAATTAATAGTAAAACCGAATGATATTATTGATATAAATAGGTTATTAAAAACAAGTACAAAAGTAGATGGTATAATATTTCCTGTAACTAATTTTAGTGTATCTACTAAATTTCATATGAATGTTGATGATATAAATGAATTAATTACTAAAAAAGAAAAGATAGTATTGTTAAATAAAATAATACATAATAGTGATTTACTTTTGTTAGAAGAAGTTCTTTGGAAGATAAAAAAGGGTGATATTAGTAAGATAATCTTTTATGATATGGCAGTATATACGCTTGCTAAAAAGGTTGGTGTAGTAGATAAGTTAATAATAGGTCAAGATCATATGAATAGAAGTATTGAATCTAATAAATTTTATAATAAATTGGGTATTAAATATAGTTATATTACTTCTGATATAACTAGGGAAGAAATTGAAGAGATAAAATTAAATACTAATATGCAATTATTTTATAGGGTATATGGTAGAATGCCGTTATTTTGTTCTAGAAGATATTTACTTAGTAATTATTTTAAATATATTAATAAGGAAAAGAAAAGTAATTGTTATATGATGAAAAATGGTGATAAATTACTAAAAATAGAACAGGAAAAATATGCTACTACTATATATAGTGATGTAGTTGATTTAAGTAATAAGATTAATGAATTAGACTTTATTGATTACTTTGTAATTGAAATAGATAATGATGTAAATGTAATTGATAAGTTTATAAATAAAGAATTTGATGGAAAGGAACATTGTTTAGGATTTTATGATACTAAAACAATATTTAAGGTGAAGTAATGGGAAGTAATTTAAAAAAATGTTATGAGAAATATTATGATGGGGAAAGTGTATTAACTTTAACGAGTGCTAATAATACTTTGGTAATTTCTAATCCATTTTATATGGTTGAGGAGTTTCTTAATAAGTATTATGTTAATTGTAAAAAGAATTATCATAGTAATTTAAAAAATTTAAAGATTGTTAAAAATATTTATAGTGATTATATATTTGATTATAATAATGTTACTAATACAATTAGTTCAAAGGATTTTTGTGGAGATATTTATGGATTATTACATCTAGCTAGTGTTGATAGGGAAAATGATAAGAATGGTGTTATAAATAATGGTATTGGTTATGGATTAAATGCTGGTATTTGTGAATTTTATGCTAGTACAATAGTTAATGTTAGAAATAGATATCCAATAGAAAGTTTAGTAGCGGAATTTATTAATAGAATAGATATTAATATACTTGGGGAATCTTATTTTGATAATAAACCACTTAATTTAAGTAAGAATTTTATTAGTAATATTGATAAATATCACGATAATTATATTGATTTATCTAATATCTATAATCAATTATTTTATCAAGGAATGGCAATTAATGGTTCAATATATGGAAAATTATTTAGAAGTAATAACTCTAAATATAGTAAGGATTTTCTTAAATATAAAGAATATATGATGGATAAATTAGAAAATGATAATTTTGCATTAGTTTATAATATAATTTCTGAACTTGTTAAAATGATTTATAATAGTAATTTAACGGAACAAGAAAAGGCTAAGGATTTAGTAGATTTGAATTGGGAGTTAAATAGAATATATGATAACGCATATTTTCATTATTTAAGAGAATTAATAGATGTAGTAAAAGATAGTAGTGAAGTAAAGAAACTTATTTTGAATGGAAGATAACATGAAAAAAATAGAATTACTTGCTCCGGCGGGAGATTTAAATAGATTAAAATTAGCATATTTATATGGAGCAGATGCTTGTTATATTGGGGGAAGAGATTATAGCTTAAGGGCAAATGCTAATAATTTTAGTAATGAAGAAATAAAAGAAGCGTGTGAATTTGCTCATAAATTAAATAAAAAGGTATATGTAACTGTTAATATTGTTTTTCAAAATGAAGATTTTGATGGTTTGGTAAAATATTTAAAGGAATTAGAAAAAAGTGGTGTTGATGCGATTATTGTATCAGATCCTAGTGTAATTAATATAATAAAGAGAAATCATATTAATTTAAATATTCATATTTCTACACAAACTTCTACTTCGAACGTTGAAACTGTTAACTTCTGGAAATCTTATGGTGTTGAAAGAGTGGTATTATCTAGGGAACTTTCTAAAGAAGAAATTAAAGAAATAATAGATAAATGTGGTGTAGAAATTGAATGCTTTGTACATGGTGCAATGTGTTCTTCTTATTCTGGAAGATGTATTTTATCTAATTATTTTACAAATAGAGATGCTAATCGTGGGGGATGTGCACAAATTTGTAGATGGGATTTTGAATTAATAGATGAAAATAAAAAGGTAGTAGATGATAAAACTTTATTTACTATGAGTTGTAAGGATTTATCAATGATAGAACATATTGGGGAAATGATAGATATTGGTGTTTCTTCTTTGAAAGTTGAAGGTAGAATGCGTAGTAATTATTATATTGCTACGGTGATAAATACTTATAGAAATGCTATTGATGATTATTATAATCATACTTTAACTAAGAAAAAGGAATTATATTATAAAAAGGTATTAGATAGGGTGGCTAATAGGGATAGTGTATGTCAATTTTTTGATAAATTCCCTGATTATGATGCTCAATATTTTCTTGGTAGGCAAGAAGTATCTAATCAAGATTTTTTAGGATTAGTGACTGATTATGATAGTAAAAATAAATTAATGACTATAACTCAAAGAAATTATTTTAAAAAGGGTGATACTGTTGAGGTATTTGGACCAAAGACTAAAACTTTTTCTTTTGTGGTTGAAGAAATGTATGACGAAGATGGTAATTTAATAGAAAATGCTAATCATCCCGAACAAATAATCAAGATAAAATTAGACAAAAAAGTGTATAAAGATTGTATTATGAGAGTTAAGATATAAAAATACATAAAAAGAACAAATATTCTTGACAAAAGATAAAAAAAATAGTACAATTTTGAAATGTTAGAGGTGAGAGAAAATGAATGAAGATAAAGTATACTTAACTGAGGAAGGACTACTTGAAATAGAAGAAGAATTAGCACATTTAAAGGATGTTAGAAGACCTGAAGTAATTAAAGCATTAAAAGATGCTAGAGCACTTGGGGATTTATCTGAAAATGCTGACTATGATGCTGCGAGAGACGAACAAGCACAAATTGAAGGTAGAATCTTGGAATTAGAAAAATTATTAGAAAAGGCTCACATTATTGAAAAATTAGATACTAGTGTAGTAGGACTTGGTGTTACAGTAAAAATTGAATATATTGATGATGATGATGAGATAGATGAATATCGTATTGTTGGTTCAAAGGAAGCAGATCCGTCAAATAATAAGATTTCTAATGAAAGTCCACTTGCTAAAGCAATAATGGGTAGAAAAAAGAATGATATTTGCTCAGTTGAAAGTCCAAATGGCAGATACGATGTAAAAATAGTAGATATTTATTAGGAGGAAGTTAGAATGAAAAAAGTAATTAACTACAAGGTTGAAGGTGAAAATTGGGTTAAGGCACAAGATAAGGCATTTAATAAATTAAATAAAAATGCTAATATTGATGGTTTTAGACCAGGACACGCACCAAGAAATATATTTGAAAAGAAATATGGTAAAAATGAAATATTATTAGAAGCAGCAGACGATTTGATTCACGAAAAATATCACGAAATAATTTTAAAAGATAAAATTGTTCCAGTTATTGAACCTAAATTAGAAGTTGTTTCAAATGATGAAAATGGTTTAGAAGTTAACTTTACTTTTATAGTTAAATCTGATGTTAAGTTAGGTAAATATAAAGGATTAAAAGTTAAGAAAGAAAAAGTAACAGTAACTAAGGAAGAAATAGAACACGAAATATCTCATATTTTAGAACACTATGCTGAAATTGTAGAAAAAGATGGTAAAATAGAAAATGGCGATGTTGCTATAATTGATTTTGAAGGATTTAAAGATGGTGTAGCATTTGAAGGTGGAAAAGCAGAAAATTATTCTTTAGAAATTGGTAGTAATTCATTTATTCCTGGTTTTGAAGAAGGATTAATTGGTTTATCTAAAGGTGATGAAAAGGAATTAAAATTAACATTTCCTAAAGATTACCACGCTGAAGATTTAAAAGGTAAAAAAGTAGTATTTAAGGTAAAAGTAAATGATGTTAAAACTAGAGTTATTCCAGAACTTGATAAGGATTTCTTCGAAGATTTAGCAATGGATGATGTTAAAACTAAGGAAGATTTAGAAAAAATGATTACTTCTCAATTAGAAAGTGAAAAAGAAATGCATGCAGAAAATGCTTATATTGATAGTTTACTTAATGAAGCATCTAAAAATATGGAAGTAGAAATTGACGAAGAAATTATTGATGATGAAGTTGAAAGAATGTATGCTGATTTCTTAAATAAAATTGCAATGCAAGGATTAAATGAAGAAATTTATTTGAAATATACTAATACTACAAAAGAAGATATTTTAAAACAAATGAGACCTGAAGCAGAAAATAGGGTAAAATATCGTTATTTACTTGAAGCAATAATTAAGGAAGAAAAAATTAGTATTACTGATAAACAAGCTGATAAAGAAGCCAACGATTTATCTAAGAAATATAATATGTCTAAGGAAGATTTCTTAAAAGAACTTGGTGGAATAGATGCATTAAAATATGATATGGTTATGAGAAAAGCAATCGAAGTAATGAAGGAAAGTGAATAACTTTCTTTTTTCTTCTTTTAAATAAAAAGTGTTGTATTTTTAAATAAACTATGATAAAATTATTATAGTATATAGATAGGAGAGATAAATATGGCACTTGGTAAAATTAAAAAATTAATTTCTGAAGATATTGAAGATACTGAAGACGAATATTATAGTGCAGAAAATGTTACGTTACCTTCTTCAGGAAAGATGATTTTATTAGAACCACGAGCATTTTCCGAAAGTCAACAAATTGCAGATCATTTAAAGAAAAGAAATACTGTTGTTGTAAATATGAAAAGAGTAACTCCTGATCAAGCAAAAAGAATAGTAGATTTCTTAAGTGGTACAGTATATGCAATTGGTGGAGATTTGCAAAAGATTGGTGGAGGTATATTTTTATGTACGCCAAAAAATGTAAATGTTGAAGGTTGTATTTCTGAAGATGAAGCAAAAGGAAAGAAAAAAGAAGATATAGATTTAGAATGGTAATAAATTGAGGTGACTTTATGAAGAGGTTTAGTATCACCAATAACGGGTATGATATTGATGAAGTAAATAGATTTGTAGATGTGGTTATTAGAAAACTTGAGGTTTTAAATAATGACAATGCAATGTATAGAAAAAAAGTTTTAGAGCTAGAACAAAAATTGGAATCTAATTCTAATGTTGATGATAAATTATCTAGAGTAATACTTGCTGCTGAAGATGCTGCTGATAAAATGAAAAAGTTGGCAAAAGAAGAAAGTACAATGTTAATTGAAGATGCTAAAAGAAATGCTAATGCAATTATTCACGAAGCATTACTTGAAGCAGAAAAAACTCAATCAGAAACCGCTTTATTAAGAAAAAATATTACCGTTTATAAAAATAGAGTTAAATCTCTCTTGGAAGCACAGTTAGAAATTGCTGATGAACTTGATAGTATAAAATTATAGTCTAATTCTTATGAATTAGATTTTTTCTTTTTTTTCTTATAAAACTATACAATAGATACTAAAAATGATATAATTAATATGTACGAATAATATAATAAATAATTTATATTATTTAATATAAGGAGGAGTAATATGTATCATTTTATTGGAATTAAGGGTTCTGGAATGTCCTCTCTTGCTACTATTTTGTGTGATTTAGGTTATAAGGTACAAGGAAGTGATATTCCTAAACATTTCTTTACTGAAGAAGGTTTAATAAAAAGGGGAATAAATATATTTGAATATTCAAAGGAAAATATAAAAGAAGGTTTAACTATAATATGTGGTGCTAGTATTAAAAGTGATAATGTTGAATTAGTTAGGGCAAAAGAATTAGGATTAGAGATCATTCAATATAATGAAATGGTAGGTAAACTTACTAGGAAATTTAAGACTATTTGTGTTTGTGGCTGTCATGGTAAAACTACTACTACGACGATGTTAGCGTCATTAAATAAGGAATTAAAAATGAATTATTTAATTGGTGATGGTACGGGATATGCTTTTAAGGGAAATGATTTCTTTGCTTTAGAGTCTTGTGAATACCAAAGACATTTCTTGGAATATAGTCCTTATTACACAATTATTACTAATGTTGATTTAGACCACGTTGATTACTACAAAGATATAAATGATGTAATGGATGCTTATAGTGAATTTGCTAATAAAACTGAAAAACTTATTATTGCTTGTGGTGATGATAAGAATACTAAAAATTTAAAATTAACTAAAGATGTAGTTTATTATGGATTTAATGAAGATAATGATATTAAGGCAATAAATTTAGAATTTACTAGTGAAGGAACTAAATTTGATGTTATTATTAAAGATAAATTTTACGAACATTTTGAATTACCGTTATATGGAAAACATCAAGTATTGGATGCTTTATCAGTTATTGCGGTATCATATTATGAAAATGTTAATGTGGAAAAGGTGAAAGAAAGATTAACTAATTTTTCTGGTGCTAAACGTAGATTTAGTATTACTGAAATAAATAATTCAGTAGTAATTGATGATTACGCACATCATCCAAACGAAGTAAGAGCATTAATTAATGCAGTAAAGCAAAAGTATAGTAATAAGCAAATAATAGTTATTTTTCAACCACATACTTTTTCTAGGACTAAAGCATTTGCTAATGATTTTGTTAATATTTTAAAAGATGTTGATTATAGTTATGTATTAAATATTTTTCCATCAAGGGAAAAACAAGAAGATTATCCAGGAATAACTAGTGAAATAATAACCTCGAAATTATCTAATTCAAGTATTATAGATATAAATGATGCTAAAAAATTAATTAAACATCATAATGCGGTATTTGTCTTTATGAGTCCAAATGATATATCAAAATTAGAAAATGATTTAAAGGAAGAATTAAGAAATGAGGAATAAGAAAGATTTACTTGGGGGATTAATTATTGGGGTATTACTATTATTAATTTTAATTACTTATGCTAGTTTTTATAATTATAAATATAAAGATAATAAAGAAGTAAATAAAGAAGAAGAAAAGACTTCAAAATATGTGTTAAATATTATTAAGGAAGAAGATAGTTATAGGGTTAATAAGACTGATTTAACTGATACCTTAAATAAAGATAAAATTGTAGGGACTTATAATTGCAAATATGATGATTGTAATTATTATGATAATACGATATTTAATTATATTAGTTTAGATAAGTATTTAGTTGTCAAGGAAAATAATAAGATATTTTTATATGATTTTATATCTAAAAAGATAGTATCTGATATGTATGATAATTTTGTATATAAGTTAGAAAATGATAATTATATTATATTAAATAATGGTAAATATGGACTTATTGATAAAGATGGTGTTTTAATTAGTAAAACATTATATGATGATATTGATTACTTGAATGTTATTGATTCTGATGTTAAAGTAAGTATTAATGATAAATATGGTATAATAAATGTTGATAATGGAAAAGAAATAATAAAGACAGAATATAATGATATTAAGATAGATATGGATAATCATTATTCTATATTAAAAGATAATTTATGGTATGTAATAGATGAAGAAGAGAATATTTTAACTACTGGATATGAGTATACTTTTGGTTTTAATAAGGGATATGTTAGTGTAAAAGATAATGTAATTAGTATATTAGCATATGATAATACTTTATTAGTTAATGATACTATAAATATAATTGATAATTCAGAATATCAAATAACTAGTAATGGAACAAATATTAATATTTTAGTTAATGGAATAAATTATCAATATAATACAAGAAGAAATTATTTAAAAAGGAAGTGATATTATGATGGAACTTGGAATAGAAGAAGCAAGAAAGACAATGAATGAAAATTTAGGTGGTCCTTTTGGAGCAGTGATTACTGATAGTAATGATAATGTAATTGCAGTAGCATCTAATACGGTATTAGGTAGTCATGATCCAACCGCTCACGCTGAAGTAAATGCAATTAGAAAAGCAGGACAAATTTTAAAAACTCACGATTTAACTGGTTGTAAGATATATGCTACTGGGTATCCTTGTCCTATGTGTTTATCAGCAATTATTTGGTCTAATATTAAGGAAGTATATTATGGAACTAATTTATCTGATGCTGAAGAGATAGGATTTAGAGATGATTTTATTTATGAATATTTAAAGGGAAATAATAAGGAAGAGTTAACTATTAAAAATTTAGATCATGATAAATGTTTAGAATTATTTAAGGAATATAAAGAAAAAAATAAAGAAATTTATTAGGTGTTATATGGAAATATGGATTTGGTTAGGAATAATAATATTATTAAGTATTTGGGAAGCATTAACTGTTGGACTTGTTAGTATTTGGTTTATTATTTCTGGAATAGTTAGTTTAATATTATCATTCTTTAAAGTAGATTTTACTATCTGTTTTAGTGTTTTTGTTATTTTAGGTTTAATACTTATGATAACTACTAGAAAAAGTCTTACTAAACTATTAAAAGTAAAAAGTGAACCTACTAATTTAGATAGAATTATAGGTAAAAAAGGAATTGTTACTGAAACAATTAATGGTAGTTTAGGTGAAGTAAAAGTTGATGGTAAGTTATGGAGTGCTTATAGTAATAAAAAAATAGAAAAAGATAGTTATGTAAAAGTATTAGAAATTAATAGTACAAAATTAAAAGTTAAGGTTTGGGAGGAATAAATATGGAATTTTTAATTATAGTTTTAATTTTAGTTTTAATACTTGTGTTACCTAATATTAAGGTAGTACCACAAGCAAAGAGTTATGTTATTGAAAGACTTGGTTCTTATTATACATCTTGGTCTAATGGATTACATTTTAAAATACCATTTATTGATAGAGTGTCAAACATAGTTATTTTAAAGGAAATAGTTCAAGATTTTGCACCACAACCAGTAATAACAAAAGATAATGTTACTATGCAAATAGATACAGTAGTTTATTATCAAATAACAGATGCTAAACTATATACTTACGGGGTAGTAAATCCAGTAAATGCAATAGAAAATTTAACTGCTACAACACTTAGAAATTTAATTGGGGAATTAGAATTAGATCAAACATTAACTTCAAGAGATATAATTAATTCTAAAATGAGGTCTATTTTAGATGAAGCAACAGACCCTTGGGGAATAAAAGTGAATAGAGTGGAAGTTAAGAATATTATTCCACCTAGAGATATTCAAGAAGCAATGGAAAAACAAATGCGTGCAGAACGTGAAAGAAGAGAAAAAATCTTACAAGCAGAAGGGGAAAAGAAATCTAGTATTTTACTTGCTGAAGGTGAAAAAGAAAGCGCTATTTTAAGGGCAGAAGCAAAGAAAGAAAGTCAAATTAAAATTGCTGAAGGTGAAGCAGAGGCATTATTTAAATTAAAAGAAGCAGAAGCAAAGGGAATTGAACTTTTAAAAAAGGCAAATGCTGATAGTTCAGTTTTAACTTTAAAATCATTAGAAACTTTAGCAAAGGTAGCAGACGGTCAATCTACAAAAATAATAATTCCTTCAGAATTACAAAATATTACATCTCTTGCTACAATCTTTAATGAAACTAAATAATAATAATTAGATACTACGGTATCTATTTTCTTAAGGAGGAATTTAAATGAATGAAATAAAAATACCTAATCACGTTGCTATAATAGTAGATGGTAATGGTAGATGGGCGAAAGAAAGAAATTTACCTAGAAGTAAGGGACACGATGCTGGTTTTAAAAGATTAAAGGAAATAACTTCATATGCTTTTGATAAGGGTGTTAAAATAGTTAGTATTTATGTATTTTCTACTGAAAACTTTAAAAGAAGTGCTGAAGAAGTAAATCATTTAATGGATTTATTTGTAACTGGTTTTAAGAAAGATAAATTCTATCAAAAAGAAAATATTAAAGTAGTATTTTCAGGTAGAGAAGAACCTTTAAGAAAAGATGTAATTGAGGCAACTAAAACAATTACTGAAGAGACTAAAAATAATACTAAAGGGATACTTAATATTTGTTTAAATTATGGGGGAAGAAGTGAAATAATTGATGCAACTAAAAAAATAGTATCTGATGTTATAAATAATAAATTAGATATTAATTCTTTAGATGAAGAAAAATATGGTAGTTATTTGTATCAAGAATTACCTGATGTAGACTTGATGATTAGAACTAGTGGGGAAGAGAGATTAAGTAATTTCTTGTTATGGCAAAATAGTTATGCTGAATTTTATTTTCCTGAAACTTATTTTCCTGATTTTACCAAAGAAGAGTTTGATAAAGCATTACTTGTATATACATCAAGGGATCGTAGGTATGGTGGAATAAAAAGTTAGTGTTGCAGTAAAAACAAAAATATGGTATACTTACATAGTATAAAAAAAGGAGATACGTATGATTGGTGTATATGATTTTACTGTAATATTAACTTATATAAGTTTTTTATCTGGATTAACAGGAATATATTTTGCTATTAGTGGTAATACTTTTGTAGCGGTAATATGTTTAATGTTTTCTGGATTTTGTGATATGTTTGATGGGAAAGTAGCAAGACTTAAAAAAAATAGAACTGAAGAAGAAAAGAGATTTGGTATTCAAATAGATTCTTTATCAGATTTGGTAGCATTTAGTATTTTACCTAGTGCTATTGGATATGGTCTTGGAGTACATAAGACAATATTTGCTTTTTCTTTATATTTACTTCCTTTATGTGGTTTAATTAGACTTGCATATTTTAATGTTAATGAAGAAGAAAGAAGTTCTAAAACTGAAGAAGTAAGAAGTGAATATTTGGGTCTTCCTGTTACTACAACTGCGATAATTGTTCCGGTAATATACTTTTTTAGGAAATATATTCCATCAAGTTTTACTTATGTTTATGGAAGTATTTTAGTAATTACGGCAATATTATTTATTAAGAAATTTAAAATGTTTAAATTAAAAACTAGAGGTATGATAATTACTTCTTTAATTGGTTTAGTTATATTAGTGTTATTAATAGTTAGTCATTTGTAATGAAAGAAGTTATTTCTATTAATGAAGAGGGGGTAGTCTTAAGATTTTTATATAATACTATCTTAGGAAGAATATTATTATTATTTATAACTAAAGCAACTTTTTCTAAAATTGCTACTAAATTTTTAGATAGTAACATTTCTAGAATATTAATTAAACCATTTGTAAAAAAATATAAAATAGATACGGAACTTTATATAGATAAAAAATATAAATCATTTAATGATTTCTTTAAGAGAATAAAAAAAGAAGAATATATTAATATAGATACTAATCCTGATAGTTTTATTAGTCCTTGTGACTGTAAATTAAGTGTTTATAAAGCAAGTGAAAATACTTTTAAAATAAAGGGTGTATCTTATGATTTGGAATTATTATTAAAAAGCAAATTTTTAGCACAAGACTATAAAGATGGTTATGTTGTTGTTTGTAGATTAACTCCAGATAACTATCATAGATATTGTTATATTGATAATGGATATCACGATGCTAATAAAAAAATAAAAGGTAATTTAAATACTGTTAGACCAATTGCAACGACTAAAAAAGATGTTTTTATTACTAATGCTAGAAGTTATACTGTACTTGATACTAGTAATTTCGGACAAGTAATTCAAATTGAAGTTGGGGCATTAATGGTTGGAAAAATTAAAAATAATTATACTAATCATAGTTTTAAAAAAGGTGAAGAAAAGGGATTTTTTGAATATGGTGGTTCAACAATTATTTTGTTAGTAAAAAATGATAAAGTAAAAATAGATAATTATCTCCTTAATAATACCAAGAATGGATATGAAACTATTGTTAGTATTGGCGATAAAATTGGAGTAAAAAGATGAAGAAGAGAATATTAATATTTGCTAGTTTAATAGTTGTAGTTATGTTTATTTATGCATATGTTAAAAATAGTAGGTTAACTAGTTATGCTAGGGATTTAGAAATTTATGATACTTCTAAACTAATTGCTATTGCTAGTATTACTAATTATAATGATGCATATGATAAATATTTAAAAATAGATTATAAAGTAATTGATGCAACTGGTGAAGAGTTATATGTGATATATCCGTTACTTAATAATTCTAAAATTAATATTTATAAAGCAGAATTAGATGATGAATCTAATTTAGTAAAAAAGGATTTAATAGTATCTACAAATAAACCATTTATTTTAAATTGTAATATTTCAGATATTATTCCTAATACTATTTTAGAAATAGAATATAATAATAAAAAATATGAATATAGTCCTAGTATTAGTCTAAAAGATGGTAGTATTAGTGTTTTAGATTATGTTTGGGAAATAAAAAAATAATCCTCTAGATGGTTAGAGGATTTTTAAATGCTTTTTTTTATATTACTTAGAATTAATAATTTAGTTTCTTCATCTGAATTATTCCAAAGTAATTCAAAGAATACTCCAAGACCAATTAATGGTTCTTCTTCTTTGGAAGAAATTACCTTATCAATTGAATTTCTAATATCGTTAATGGAATCATCTTTAAAATTACTTATAATATAATTACGCATATCTATATTCATATTATTCACCAGTAATATTATTTACTAATATTATTTTTTCATACCTAAATATTCTTCATAAGTTAGATTTTTTTCTTTTAAAATTGTAGCAACATCTGTAGTAATATATCTAAAATGCCAAGGTTCATAAGCATAACCAGTAATGTTTTCTTTATCTTTTGGATATCTTAAAATAAAACCATATTTATAACTATTATTAATTAACCAAGTATATTCTTTCATATCGTCTTCCAAATATTCATAATCTTTGTTAGTAATATCTATTGCTAATCCTGTTTGATGTTCTGAATATCCAGCTTTTGCAGCAGTTTTATCAGCGTAATCTAATCCATCATTTTTAACTCTATTCTTATATAAGTTGTTTTGATAACTATAACTACGATATGAAGAACCAGAATATATATAAATTCCATCTTTTTTAGCACTTTCACACATTTCTACAAAGGCATCATTTGCATCTTTAGTTAATTTTTGATTATCATTAATACTATATTTTTTATCTACTTTAACTAATTTTGGTACATAATCTTTATCTAATTTATAAAATTTATTAACTATAACTAAATTATCAATGTTATCAACATTAATATCGTGTTTATAAAATTCATAATCTAAATTCATATTAACATTAAGAACAACGTTATCTTTTTTATAATCTAAATATCTTTCTAAATTATCTTTTCTATAATAATCACTATTTAGTATGTCTAGAATATTTTTATTATATTCTTTATTTAATATTACTTCGATATTACTATCAGTAGTATATATTTTATTTACTTCTTTAGCATTATATCCTTTACTAATTAGTTTATTAATGTTATCAAAGAAATTATCATCTTTTTGATATTCAATATCTAAATAATAACTAATATTATCTTTTTTAAAGTAATTAGTATTAATAATGTTATCTAGGGTTTCGGAATATTTTTTAATTTTTAAATCATTTTTATTAATTAATTTTATTGTTTCACTATTATAATTAAGCGATTTTAGTTTTATATAATTAGTTATATTACCAAAGTTTACTATTAATAGTATTATAAATATTAGTATTACTGATAATAAACATATTCTTCCTTTTTTAAGTCTGTACCTTTTTTTCTTTTTCATTTTAGTCACCTAATTAATTATACTATAAATGATTTTTATTTACAATATGAGAAAAATATATTTACTAAAAATTAAAATTATGATATTATTTATTTGTAAGGTAAGATAAAAGTTGATATGAATTATTATTAAAAAATACCAAATAGTTCAATTATACGATCCCGAATAATTCGCAAATTAACAAGAAAGGAAGGTGCCCTCTTATGA